>ENA-OOXJ01000394-OOXJ01000394.1-human-gut-metagenome-genome-assembly--contig:-NODE-394-length-37887-cov-3.451179_pt1 | contig 37887 bp, 47 predicted proteins | sample MGYA00241587_ERZ501343 | MGnify/ENA primary metagenome ERZ501343 (study PRJEB25962, sample SAMEA2042918) | human gut metagenome | biome: human gut; feature: human-associated habitat; material: faeces... | reverse complement strand
TATTTTCATCTGTCTTGATTAAGCGTGCATAGGTATCCCATGCCGTTGCCAAATATGCAATCTTATTAAGAAGTGGACCATGTGATGATACTTGCATTTTATACATGTAGCTATCACCATTGTTATAGCAAAAAGTGCTACCTCCTTGCGCTCCTGCGAAGACTACCTCCAGGATGCCTCCTTTCGATGCCTTTTGAAACCAATCGTATACGTTGATATTATACGACAAATCCATGTTAACAATCTGATGATTTGCAACAAATGGAATACTAATATGTCCTTCGTTGTCTAGTTCATTTCTATAATCAGAATCATTAACAATAGCTGTGTTAAAACTTGCTTTTATTTTCGCCCAAAGCTTCTTTAGTCCACTTTCATCTAAGAAATTCATACAAACCTCCTTTCTAATTTAATGCATCAATTACCGATATTGGGATTGCGCTGTCCGCAGTTGCACCAGAAGCAATTCCATTAAGCTTAGTTTTATCTGCTCCTGACATAAGACCTGCTATATTGGGAGAAGCTGCTGTAAAGTCCAATGAACTACTTGATTTATCAAGAGTATTTAATACAACTGTCAAACGTGATGCATCACGCTTCATTGTTATACCCTTATAATCTACAGTTAAAAGTTTAGCAACATCAATACTAGATGTAACCTTTGATGTATCAAACAGGTTAAGTTTATTTTTATCTGATGGTATCATAACACCAGCTGACTGACTTGTAACTGCATTTATGGCAATAAAACCCAATGGAAAGTCATTTACACCTTTAAGTGATATCTGAATATCAGTTGCGGTATGATAAACGTCCATACTATGCATTGCCTCACTCTTCTTAGCATAATCTGCAAGGTCTACTGTAGCACGGAAGTCTCCGAGTTTCTCCCATTTTGAAGCATCATAAGTTGCACTGGTATCACCAGTATAAATATATTCCTCATATTGATTCTGTGTAACACCACTAGCATCTTTAATAAGATAAATATGCTTCTTAATATTAGTTGTAGGAAGAGCAGTTACTACTTCTGCAACTGTAGTATCAAGATTACCTAATTGGTCTAATGGAACACAGCCATTTGAATCAAGTCCTGCAACACCATTAGCTTCACCAATAGGAATCATTTTTCCACTTGCAAAAAGATAATTAACCCCATACTTACTATTAGTAATATTGGATGGGTCTATTCTTATAGACTCACCACCGTCTGCCTCATTAAGAAAAGACACACTTCCCCTAATTGTACCACCAGTTAATGATAAATAATTAATATTAACCCAGTTCTTAATCTTCTCCCAAAAGGAAGCAAGTCCAATTGCGTCTAAAAATTGCATAATCTATTGTTTTAAATTGTTATTTACTAGTAATATCTATTATCTGTTCCTCCGTGATTGCTGGAGGGAAGTCCTTCGTCACGATGTCGGTCACTCTGTTTGAAATATCCTTGTAGATGTCCGTGCCGAGTTTTTTTGCTGTCACGCTGCCGTCTCTGATGTTTCCAGTTGATATACAGTCCTCGGTCAGATGGTCGTGTTTGACCGCTCCCGGTTGTATTTTATCTGAGGTCACACAATTGGATGCTAGGTGTCTGTTCTTTACAGAGCCATCGGCAAGCTTCGCTGCCGTTATCGCCCCATCCGCAATTTGCGCTTCCGTTATTGTTATCTTGGCGAGTTCACTCTTGATAATCCTAACGACCGCATCGTTCTCCAGTTTATCGTCCATCATGGCAAGCATCCTGCTTAACTCGACAACGATGTCGTAAATTTCCGTGCCGACACGCACAGCTGTGTTTTCTCCAACCTGCGTTGCATCTCGTATCAGCTCTGCCATACGGAGCATTTTTTGAATATCCTCGTTCATGTCTTATGTGCTTTTAGTTGCCTATTGCGTGAATGTGTGCCCTTGTTCCTCGCTGTGCCTTCACTTCTCCTTTCGAGGTGAATGCCTTGAGATATTCGAGTGCATCTGATAAATATCTTTCTGCCATGTCCATGATGTCGTTGTATTGCTTGTTGTTCGACAAATCTTGAACATGGTCTGAATAATCGTCTCTGTGACGCATTCCACCTGCTCGGCTTATAATTGTGCCATCGGCACGAAAAAGCCTCGCATACGTGAAATAAGCGAGTGCTTTGCGTATTCCGCTGGTGTACTTCTGCACCTTGGTTTCGCATTGGCTGCAATCGCCCTCCTTCTTGGTGGTGTATTCGCCACCGTCCAGGAATACCGCAGGCTGGAAATCGGGCAATACTGAATCGCCCCACTCTCCCTGCTCGGTCGCTGCCTTGAACCGCTCATACCCGATGGCTGGTATGATGTTCGCATCTTCGCATTCCCGAATGTATGCGTTCACATCCTCCTCATCTAGGTGTGTGCTGGTCGGTCGTGCCAGTTCTCGGAACTGATCAACCGTGATAAGTTGTTTTCTTTGTTCTCCCATAGGCTCAATCAATTAGTCTATCGTGTTGTTACCTGCCACCTCGCTGCTGATATACTTTAGCGGCTGTAGCTTGGGGTCTAGGTTCTGAATGGCTGGGTCGTGCCAGCTGTTAAAAATCTTCTTGAAGGCTCGCTCGATGAATCGCTGCTCGGTCGTCACTTCTCCGGCATAGTACTCGTAGGCATCCTGCATCACTTGTCCGCTGAATCCCAGCTTGCCAATACGGATGGAGTAGAAGAGTTCTTGATGGAACTGTGCGTAAATGCGCTCGATAACGCTGCTGTCGGTCACGGAAAACTCCTTGTCGAAGTTCTTCGTAGGGAAGGCAACAACCTTCGGTTCGTCTTCCTCGTTCTCAACCTCGACCGCAAGAATCTTCGCTGTGTTCTCGTCCCCTTGGAACTGCAAAAGGTCTTCATCGGAAATCATCTGTCCGCTCTCCACCTCTTCGCCATTCTCATCGAACTTTGGAACGCCCTTTTTTGTTATAAGAATACACGATACGAGGAAGTTATTGCGGACGTTCCTTGCCTTGACGTTACCCAGTCCCTCATCGGTCGAAATCTCCGTGATGGCTGAATCATAGCTGGCTGTAGGATAAATAAACTGTCCATCTAGGCTCTTCCACAGAACCTGCCCCTTGTAGCTGTCGATGCCTCCTGCGTTTTCAATCTGTTCAAGAACGATGTCGGGGTCGGGGTTGAAGACGTTGATGCGCTCAATAGTCTTCTCGTTCACCATCAACCGCTTTCCGTTCCTCGTTTTCTTCTGCTCCCAGTCGGGATGCAACAAGACGTGCGCCACGTTCCCCTTGTCGTCCGTCTCTTCCAGTCGGCAATTCTCAAATGGTACGTGGCTCACGCTCGACACCTGCCCTAGAACGTTGTAGTTTACATGAAGGGCAAAGCCTCCAAAGCGTGCGAGGTCTTGCGCTACGTTCCGGAGCAAATCGTCTGCCGTGTCCCCCTGCTGGTTCATCGCCAACGATGCTAGAATGTCGCTATCAAAGCCGTAGCCCTCAATGAATCGGGCATATCGGTTAAGGCACAGCATTGCCGTACCGCTGGCTTCAGTGATGCGTGCGAGGTTCTGCGGATAAAGATTATCATATCCGTATGCCTGCATCTTAAATCGGCTTACGTAGCCAATATCAACCCTTCGCTTTGGCTTCTTAACTGTCTTAACGTTCATATTGCTTGTGTCGTTTTACTTGTTGTTTTGTTACTCTTCCTTGCCTGCTTTTTCGGCTTGGTCGAGGTCTTTCTTCTTGTCGCTGCCTGCTGCTTTTCCGGCAGGATCTTTCCCGGTGGTATCATCTGAACCGCTGTCGCTGCCTGCTGGCGGCTGCTTGTTCTCGATGAGTTCATCGCTGGGTATCTTCTGAAAGTAGCTTTCCATGTGTGGGTACTTCGTCAGATATTCATGCGCTACCTTGTCGGTCAGGTTCTCGTTAGTGAAAATCTTACCATGGTAGAAGTCCGGGCAGGAAATGATAAAACCTGCCTTCATTGCGTAATTACATGTTTTTGGCATTGCCTTTTCTTTTTTGAGTTTTAGATAAATTTCGATTAAAGCATCGTGGTAACACTGCTGGCAGGTTGTCGGAACAAACCGCTTCCGTGTTACCTCGAAATATAGAGTTTCTATAACTGCCTTGTCAGTTGAATCAAAGGGACTGTCGAAACGTGCCTTCAACTCCTCGACCTTGGCTGTTGCTTCCTGGTATGTCATAGGCTACGCTGCTGCTTCCGTCAGAAGGCTCTGATACTTGGCTGCTGTGGTCTCGCTGTCTGTGTCGAAGAAGAAATAAGCTGCCTTCGGTACGCTCTCCTCTTCCAGCGTGATAAGCCAGCCACCCTCGGTGTCGTCTGAGTACTTGTCGTTCTCGCCTGCACTTGCCTTCAGTGCCTGCGCATATCCGAACACCTGATACTCTGCCTTTCCGTCCGTTCCCTTAGAGAGATTGCGAAGGATGATAACGAACTTTCCATTCGCCAGTCCGTCAATGATATTTGCGCAAACGTCAGGTGTGTTTGCCAATACCACGACTGCTACGGTATTCTTCCAGCTGTTGCGATACGTGCCAACGGTCAGCTCGGTCTTCGTTCCGGTGAATGGCTTGCTGCCTTCCTGCCGGATAGCGTATGCTTTCTTGCCAGTCTTCAAAACTAATGTTCTAATTATATTGCCCGCTACAACGGACTTGGTGAAGTCGATGTCGTCTCGGTTGATGATAAGTCCATCGCCCTCCAGTCCCTTTGTTACTTGATCTTCGCAAGGGATGATGATGTCCTGGGCGATAAGGCTCTCGCAAGTTGTTGCCATATTAATTCGTTTTAAATTGTTATATCCTCAACACCGTTTTGTGGGTGTTGAGGATTGTCAAAATAACTTAATACTAAACTGAAAATTTGGAGCGATTAGTAAGCTGCATGGATCATGTCCTCTTCGAGGAGAGCCGTTCCAATCTTACCAGTAGCATAGAGATAGTTTCTGCGCTCCTTCTGGTCGAACCAGATGTCGAGGTCGCTGATGAGATTGTCTGCGTCTGTACCAATCATAAGGTGCTTAGGGTTGCAGAATACCGCACGGTGTGGAAGGTTGACTGTCGTTGCGCCCTTCTCGTATGCTTTAATCATTCTGTCCCAGATGCCGACACGTGCAATCTTCACTCCGTTGTAGGTCGCTACTTCGAAGCCATCGAACAACTTCTCCCATGGCATAATGTCGTGGTAGGTCTTCTTGAGGTCGTAGGTCAATGCGTCAGCAAGCGAGCGTGTCATGAGCAATACGGCATCGCTGTCGTCAACGATACGTGTGTCTGCATCCATCAAAATGGTGTCTACAAGTGTAGTAGCCGCACCACTCTTGCGCAATGCAGAAATCTGCAATGCTGCCGTGGTCTCGCTGTTGGCTGCGATGGCGGTATGTTTGGTCGCTGTGGCTGTAAAGATGCGCTTGAACAGACCATCGCAGACGTTGAAATTACTGATATCTAAGCCTGCTGTCAGCTTGCCGCCACCGCCACCTTCTTCACTTGCCAGTGCTGCTTCCTTGTCGCCAAGCCAGCCGAAACGCCAAATCATCTGCTGCATGGCTCGCTGGAGTGCATCTGCATAGATTGTCATGAAGTCGGTGCTGGTGAGGTCGCCAATGGCTGTACCAGTCTTCAATGAATACTCTGCGATGGTTCCCTTCAATGCCTCGTAGCAAATCTTGAGAGGGATTTCCCACTGTCCGAGTTCCCAACGCTTCTGAGAGTTGGCGATACCCTTCTCTTCGTAGGTAGGGTCGCAACCGCCACCCTTCTTACCGACCATTTCCATCTCTCCGAGAAGAGCGATAGGGTCTTTCTCTTTGACCTTCTGAATGTTCACGAATGAAGAGAAGTCTTCATCGTTGTAGAAGGTTTCCTGCACGGCATCCTTGATGCTTGCGAGGTTTTCTGGCTCGAGTTTAAGGTTCTCAAACTGCTGTTTTGTAAATCCTGCCATTATTTTCTTTGTTTAATGGGTTAATACTTGGTTACTTCTTGCCCTTTTTGTGGAGCTTGGCAAGTCTCTCCTTGATAGCGTTCTTGCCTTCCTCGACAGCGTTCACGTTGTCGCCTGCGCCCTTGCCGCTTGGCTGTCGCTGCGCTGGCTGGTAGTGGCTGCTGTAGCCTGCCAACACCTTCTCAGCACCGCCTGCCATCTTCACGGCATTCAGGATGCGCATGTCTTCCTTGCTCTTCGCAAGTTTCTCTGCGCTTGCCAGCTGTGCCTTCGTGTCGTTCAACTGCTGCTTGAGTGCTGCAACCTGCTGCTTCATCTTGGCTACGGTGTCGTTGTCGGTGCTTGATGCGCTGCCGCCCTCACCGCCTTCACCGCCCTCATTGTCGGTGTCGGTGTTGTCTGCGGTCTGAATGTCGGTAATTACACCGTCCTCGACAACAATTGTCTTACCGTCCGGCATCTCAAATGTTCCGTCCGGACTTGCCTTGTCGCCAACTTGTGGATCTCCCTCTTCACGCTCAACGGTCAGAACTTGACCGTCCGATGTGTTGAGTTCCATCGCCTTTGGCTCTGCCTTGGCTTGTGGCTCTTCCACCACCTGCTCTGCTTCCTCCAGTGTCTTCACGCCCAACTTGGCGAGAATCTTGTCGAGGAGAGAAGCCTTTACTTCTGTCTTTTTCTCCATTGCTTTTGGATTTTGTTGTTTTGAATTAATAAAATTTTCTATGTTGCGTTTTGATGCGCTTGCGCTGAGTGGTACAATGGTGCTGCTGATAAGACCTAGGCGCAAAGCCTCGCTGGTGTTGATGAAGATGTCCTTATCCATCAAGGCTTGAATCTCTTCCCTATCGCACTCGCACCGCTCTACGTATGCGTCCACCATCTTATCCTGCCACATCTGCATTTCCTCGCCCAGGTTCTTCAAGTCCTTTGCGTTCAGCTGGTCGCCCAACCCCCAGCCAGGAACCCACGGATTGTGCAGCAGGAAGGCAGCGTTCTCGTATGCCTTGCGGCTCTCCTTCGGTGCTGCGAGCATGATGATTGTTGCCATGGATGCTGCCTTGCCCTCAACGGTGCAGGAAATCTTCTTGCCGCTCTGTCGCAGTCTGTCGTAAATCGCCCACCCTTCGACCACAGAGCCACCATTGCAGAAGATGCGCATATCGATTGTATCATCGTCTTTCGGTATGCTTGCTGCAAAAGCATCTATGTCTTGAAAACATACGCAATCACCTCCCCACCATTGATACCAGAACTTGTTGTCTTGGCTGTCGATGTCATTGTATATTCTGAGTTTTGCCATTGAATCGTGATTTTTTAAGTTTTAAAACGCTGCAAAGATACGATATTTTTCTATATGTTTATCTCGTAAGCAGTTAATTTTTCTAAACAAGCCAAAATTTTGCGCTCTAAGCGGCTTTTATTGCCTTGGGTGTGTAACTTTACCACCTTCAAGCGAAAACCGCTCAGAACGCAAATCTTGATGAAATAACTGCAACCCTTAGAACCTGCCGATATTCTCTATCGTCTGCACTCTCCGCTGGGTGCGGTTTATTTCCTCAACGCTCACTACTGGCTGTGGAGCCATCTGATACCCTCTAGCTACAGCTGCCGCCAGCATATCCATGCCGATGTTGCTGCCTCCGTTGTTGGCTACGATAGGCACGCCACCGCCTAGCTGGTTGAATGCGGATAATATAGGGCTGAACATCGATGTCGCCTTGGCGGTCATTACACTCTCGCCATTGGAAAGCCTTGCCGGGATGCTGTCGCTGGTTCCAGTGCCCGAGCCTTGGACGTAGCCACCAGTGGAGAATCCCTTGACGAGTGCTTTTGCTCCTGCAAAGGCTGCCTTGATAAGTACCATTAATGCTGCTGCACTCGCAACACCTCCCCACGACTTGCTTGCAATCTCCTTGGCGAGGATCTGTGCATAGTAAGCATTAACTGCTATCTCGATTGCGTCAAGTATTGATGTCAGCATCGATTTGAGGAATGAGTGCAGCGATTTATCCTCGCTCTCGAAGAACTCGGACAGACCGTCTCCCATGGTCTGTATCATGTCGCTCATCATTTTCAGTTGCTCTTCCGTCAAAGCTGCCTTTTTCTTGTTGGCTTCCTCTTGCTCCTTGACTTCTGCATCGCTCAAATCCTTTTGTAGCTGCTCCTGCACGGCTGCATAGTTCTTGTAGGCGTCCATCTTGCTCTGAAGGAAAGCCTTGTATCTCTCCAGCTTGGCTGTATCGTCTTCCTCTCCAGTGCCACCGTTCATGATGTCCGCATCCCTGCGTGCCTTCTCTGCGTCCTCGAACTCCTTGTTGAGTTCGTCAACAATCTCCTTGGCTTGTTTCTTCGAGTCCGCTTTCGCCTTAATCATGATGTCGAGAAGTTTTGCCTGCATTTCCTGCGCCTTCTCTGCTCCGATTTGTCCTGCCGCCACGTATGCGTCAATACTCCTAGCCACCATGTTCTTCTCCAGCTGTTCGAGGTCGTTGCTGTAGTCTCGCTCGTTATCGTACATGCCTGCAAGGTATCGCTTCTTTGCGTCCATTACTTGCTCGTTGTACTTGTGCTGTATAAGCGCAATCGCTTCCTGCAATTCCTTTTCCTGCTTCTTCCTGCGCTCGGCTTCCTCCTTTGCCGCCTTGTCGGCTGCTGCCTTCTCCTTCTTGGTCTTAGGGGTAGTGCTGGCGATATTAGTGCCATCCTTGAGCTTTGTATTGTCGGTTGTGGCGGTCGCCATGGATGGCGCATCTGCGCTGACTGGTATCTTGATGTTAGCATGGTTAAAAGTATTCTTCATGCCACCCACGATAGCATCAGCCATTCCGCTGCCGAATTTCTTCAAGTCTCCCCAAGCCTCCTTCACGGTATTGCCAAGACCCGAAAAGATGGAGTTGAAGCCGTCTCGCATCTGCTTCACGTCAAAGGAGAAAAATCCCTCAAACATCTGCAACAGTCCCCTCACTGGTCTTGCAACAAGCTTAATGGCATCTATGATGATGTTGAAGGCAAGCAAGGCAACCTGTCCGACAGACTTAAACGCAAAGCCTATCAACTGAATCAATCCCCTAAATGCCACGCTTTGGTTATAAAGGTTGATGATAGCCCTCAATAGTTTCGTTAGATGGTTGCTCACGAATGTTGCCGCCTGAGCCTTCATCATTTCAAAGCCGCCACCAGTAACGTCAAAGAGTGCACTTGCGGTATCCTTCAAACGCTTGTTAGCTTCCACTTGCTTTTCTTGAGCCTTGGCAACATCACCGGATTGTTCCTTGACCTTATCCATGTTCATCTCAATGTCTCCGAGGGTCTCGATGTACTTTAGTCCTGCATCCTCGCCAGGACCTCCAAATATATCTGCGATGGCTGTTCCTACCTTGGCTGATGAAGCAGGGAACTCCTTTAGCTTGTTACCGACCTCCTGCATGATGTCGAATGTGGTCTTATTACCGTTTTGCAGTTCTTTCTGAACTTTCTCGCTTGATATACCTATGCCATCCAATGCGGCTGCTGTTGCGGTAGTCATCTCTCGAAGTCTAAGATTACCCTCCTTGATGGTGTCAAGACCCTTATCAGAGAATATTCCCTGCTTGGTGGCGTTGGTTGAAATTGCCACGAATTGCTCCGCATTCAATCCAGCCTCCTTCAGGTACGTTGGGTATTCCTTCACGTTCTCTAGGAACCCATCACTAGCATTCGCACCAGCCACAAATCCATCTTGCAAGAGCTTTAGCGATTCTGATACACTGATGCCAAACTGCTTGCTCATTACATTTGCGGATTGCAAGGTTTCGCCAAAATCCACGCCAAACGTCTCGCTGATTGCCAAGGCTTGATTTCTCACTGATTTCATTTCGTCACCGAAAAGCCCAGTGAACTGCATGGTCTTGCGTGTGGCTTCCTCTATGCCCTTGTTGTAGTCATAGAACCATTTGAAAGCCATTCCGACACCAGCCACACCTGCCATGGCGAGGAAATAAGGGTTGGTCAATAAGGAAAGAGCCGTATTTTTCAACGCACCAAACTTTACCCTTAGGTCTTCTACGGACTTTCCCATTTCCATAACCTTTCCGATTCCAGTATCATCAACAACATCAAAACCGAAAAACTCGGTGTTCTGTAGGTCGTCAGCCGCCTTCATCATGGAATCGTAATAGCTGCCGACACTGCGCTGAAATCTTCCAGTAGCCTCCTCAGCCTCTTTCAGCTCCTCTATCAAGTCTTGGATATGCTCCTGCATCTCCTGACCCTTGGAACTATCACGCTCGGCACGGCTCATCTCATCGTAAGCCTTGGTGGCATTGGAAAGCTGGGCACGCAGCTGCTTCAAGCTGCCCTCCTGCTCGTTCTCTGTGCGCACGTTGTTCTGGATCTCCTTCTGCAAGGCTCGCACGTTGTACTGGTACTCCTTGATGGTTGCGTTGATGGCTTCCGTCTGCACCTTCATTTCGTTTGTCGTGATGGTCTTGTCTTTTTCCTGCTGCTGCAAGTCCTTGATGGATTGCTTTAGCTGGTCTATCTTTTCCTTGTATCTGATGATGCCGTAGATTGCATCCTCGTACTTGACCTTGATGTCAAGTATCTGCTGTTTGTCTTCACTTACCATAGTTCTTTCTTTTTAGTTGTTCAACTCTATCATTGTAACCTCGCAATATCCGCTGCTTGTTGTCTTGATTTCTAGAACCGCAAAATAGGCTCCATACTGGGCAAGGTACACTGGCTTCGTTTCGTCAAAATCCAAAATATCCAAGTCAGAAAGATTGAGCCGCTCCGTGATTACGTGCGCATTGGCGATGCTTGCCACAAGCTGCTTGTACTTCGTATCGAAGATGTTCTGAAGGTCAATGTCGAATCGTAGTGCCGCCTGCTCCTTGTCGTCTCTTAGCGTCATTATCCGCTCCTTGCAACCCTTATACTCGCCACCGCTCTTCATGCCGAATGAATCCAGTGTTCTTATCGGTATGCGGTTTCCGTCCGTGGCTGCGAATGGCAACGTCCATGTGTCCTGCTCATAGTCCAAAGTTGGATTGCTGATTGCAAGGTCTGCATCATAGTCTCCATGCGTCTCTTCGTCTTCCTTCCACTTGTAGCGGTTGTGCTGCATGTAGTCAGAAACGGAATACTCGCTTTTTCGTGGTGCTCCTTGTCGGTCATACGGAATGAGTTTTCCGCTCCAGTCGTAGGCGTTCGCCTTGTTGCGCCAGACGCTGGAAAACATGATAAACTGTACTTGCGTGCTATTGGTCAGCTGTCTAGGGAATGAGCCAGTTATCAAAGCCAAAAACTTAATGAAACTTGTTACCTCGATTTCAGGCAGGTTTATGCCGATAGGGAAACTTCCACCAATCGGAACGCTGTCCCCACTCTTGACGCTCGCAGTGATTTTGCCGCCATAAACGGAAGGCATGTTGACTGTGTTTATTCCGTGCATGATAGTCTCAAACGTCAGTACATCGTCCTTCTTTAGCGATATAGTGTTTGTCCCTGCCGAAAGCAAATAAAGATAGCCATCGATAGCATATCTGCGTAGTACGACCGGGTACTTAACCTGTCCATCCTCGTACTTCAAATCTCCGAACTCGTATTCCTGCGTGGATGCCTCACCTCCGGTGGTACTTGGTGTTGTTACGGTCATTTTCACGCCCATAGGCAACTGAATCTCCGCTGCGTCTTCAAACTGATGTCTGACGTAGTATTGCACTTGCACATCAAAGGTCAGTTCGCAATCCTTCGTTATCGTCAGTTTCTGTACATCGCTGCCAGTGCTTGGTGTGACTGACGTCAATGAGTTGTTGACGGAAAAGGAAAGTGCTCCAAGTCCGTCACGGCTCTTAACGTCTGCGGTCAGATTACCGATGATTGTCTTGTCGTCTGCCTTGTTGTTGATTATAGGCACAACGAGGTTATTCAACATCTTCTTTGCTTCATCATCCTGCCAAACGAAAGATACGCCCGACTTCCTCGCTATCCTTGACAATAGCCAGTTTACGGTCACACATGGCTGCAAGAATTTTGGGGACGTTTTATATTCATCCACCGCCACATCATCGCCTACGAAATCCTCCTTATTGTCGCCATCTATCATTTCGTGCATAGGTGTCAGCCCGGTAACTGATAGCGACAGAGTGCTGTAATATTCGGCAGGTGCATTCACTACGAGGTATGCAGCTCTAGCCTCTCCTCTGATGGTGTATACTTCCAGCGTCTCATCTTCTCCGCTCACGGATATAACCCGCATGTACTTATCCAGTACTGCATAGCTTCTGTAATCGCCCTTTCCTTGCGCTTGCACCTTTGCAGTTGATGATGGCAAGAAAGGGATAAGAGCACAGATCATGTTCGATGCGCTCTCTATATTTCCGCTTATATACTTTCCGACCTCTGTACCTGTTCTGATGCGTCCACGGCTAGGCGAGTATTGTGTCGTGGTATATTTATTCCTCTGCACCAAATTAATGCCAAAGTTATCTTTGCTCTCAATTCGGTATGGATTGTAATAAGCAAAGAATATCCCATTGCTCACGGCTTCCTCCCTGGTGTTTGGAGTGTTGTACTTTTCAAAAAGCACTCTGTCTGTCACTCCCAGTTCGTTCAGTTTCATTCCGCTCTCTAGTAGCTTCGTGAACGCTGGCATTATACCCCAATAGATTGAGACCTCAACATTTTCCTCGATGCTCAGAACGTTCAAGCGTCCGTCCTTGATAATTTCCACACCACAACGGAAATAACTGCACTTATGGAAAATATAGGGGTATCTGCTGCCGCTCTTCGGTCTATCCGCTTGCTGCAAAACTGAAAGGTTGTGCACCGTCCGTGGCAACTGGATGGTGTACGTGTAGTTCGAGGTCATTTTCGTGACGTCACGAAAAAGGTTGCTCTTGATGTCGAGCACCACATCGGTGTTCTCCGGCAAGTCCATCAAAACACCGTCAATGTAAAGTTGCTGGTCTATCATAGTCTCTGAACGTTAATGTTGTTAATAATCATTTCGCACACGAAATCCTGCAAGCAAGCTGTGCTCTTCGTGTAGCTTCCTGCCTTGATTGTTACGCTCATCCACATGTCTTCCTCTTGCTTCCAGTCTCCCCCTAGGTACATGTCAACGACTGGGCTGCTGGCTAGGTCTTGTAGCATATCGAACGTATCACTGTCAACCAACGGAGCACAAAGTTTGATTGAATCCGTACGCTCGTATCCCTGCCTTCTTCCATTATCGCCATAGTAGCCGTATAGATAATCGGCTAAATTGTTGCGTATGAAACTCAGGTCGCTGGCTATCTCCCTCGTTTCCTCCCCAGCCGCAAAGAGCCAATAGCGGATGAATCCGTGCCGGTCAATCCAACGCAGATAGATACCACTCTCAGCATCGTCTCTGTCGATGCGTAACAATAGTGACTGCTTACCTCCGGTGGTTAATCTGAAAGTAAGGTCGAAAGTATTGTCAAACGTTCCCTGCTGAATCTCTCCATCATAATCGTATATGTTCCAGTATTTTGCGCCACTAGGCAATATGTCTGCGTTGAAGTCCATCATACCGTAAGTCGGAATCTCCAGTAGCTTATTGGGTGCTCCCTCGTAACCGATTAGTAGTTTAGTGTTCAACTTGCTTAAGTATATGCCAAAGGAGAACGGATAATGAGTAAACCATGTAAGCCGTTTGTAGCCGTTCCACGTCTCCCCATACTTTGGTGCGCCCCAAACCATGTTCGTAGTGAAATCGATGCTCGCAAGCTGTACGTTTCCGGCATCGTATGCGTTGACCTCGATACCCACGAGAATGTTTAGAACGCTGGAGTCATAGCCTATTGTCCAATCATAGGCTGCATTGATACGTCCGTCAAAAAGAGCTTGCACGTATGTCTTGAAGTCCGTTATGCAACTGTCGTTCAACGTTTCCACATTGTAGGAACGTTCTATGTTGTTATATCTGATTATTACCTCAATCCACGATAGGTTGCTTCCGCTCGCCTTGATGATGCAAGGCAAGAATGCGAAGCCTACAGCGTCCGGGTATTGAATCGTGATATTGTTTTTCGTTGTCTGTCTCATACCGTCTCATTGTTTAGTTTGATACTTCCCACCGACTGGTGGATTAAGAAAATAAGTCGCTGTCCGAGCCGTTTCATTGTGTCGGGCACAACGTTGCTGTATACGTCAGCCCTGCCGCCGGTCCGGTGCAGTTTAGAACCCTTGTTGGCGATGGTGTGGGCGATGGCTCCTGCCATGCTCATGTCGCCACGCTCTTGTGGAGTGTACTTGTGTGCCCGGTCGGTCTTGTAGGGGATAGGTCTGCCGTGCAGTCCCTTGTCCTTCATCCACTGCCGGATGATGCCACGGAAGCCGTATGGTATCTTTCCTGCCCTTCGTCCGGTCTCCAGCACACCGAATGGCTTGTGTCCCCAGAGGATGGTTTCTTCCTCGCTGGGCTGCTCCACATTTAGGCTCGCTATCGTTCGCCCTGATGCGTCCTGTCCGTTGATACGTATGTGGTTGATGATAAGCTGCCGTGCTCTCTCCACTTCCTCACGCATGATGAGCGATGCCGCCTTGGGGTCGAATTGAATGCCTCCCTTGCTCATACCTCACACCCTCCTATGCTCTGTGTCAGTTGAAGGGAGTACATTACGCCCGACACGATCGTGCTCAAACGCTCGATGATGGTCTCGTAGTACTGCTGCCCTTCCAGCGGTTCGAACTGGTGCGACTGGTTGATGGCTCGTATCATCCTCGCCCCTGCCACCTTCATTCGGTCGATGCACTCTCCGTTGTCTTCTCCTTCCGCTGCCCTCGGTACGGTGTCGAGATAAGCCAGGGCAACGTTCACGGTGTCGTATACCCTGCCGTTGCGTATCTCTGTCGTGCCGCTGGCTGGGATGATGCAGACGATTGCCGGATAGTTCAGCTTCTCCAGCTTGGTGTCCGCTGTGTCCCAGTCCTCGAATAGGTAGGTGTAGTCTGGTAGCGTGTCTGCTGCCAACTGCCTTAAAGTTTCTCTGATTGTTGCCATAATTATCTAGATTTACGTTTCATTTCTTCCGCTTGCAACTTCTGCAGGTTTCGCTCGTACACGCTTCTCTTGTTGTCCATTTCCATGCACTTGTAGATGCGAAGCCATGGCGTTTTCAATACTTGGTCGTGGTCGCTGATGCCCATCCTCACTGCATACCAGTCCAGCATGCCGAATAAGCCAAAGCGCAGGGTATCGATGCCTGCCTCCTTCTCCAGTCGTGTTGGCTTCGCTGTGTCTGTGCTCTCGAAGAGCTTGTTGATGCGCTCGACCTCTGCTGTCACCCAGCCGATGAGCATAACGACATCAACCGCCCTAGCCTGCTCCACTTCCTTGTGGCTCAGACCGAGGACGGTTGTCACTATCTGATACAGACTTTCTTCGCTGTCTGATAGCTGGGAAAGGTCAATCAGCTGCCCGATGGATAGCTGGTTGAGATTGTCGGGCACTCGCTTCCCTCCGACAAATGCAGGTCGTGGCTGCTTGCCGATTTTGTAGCTGGTGTGTCTTGCCACTGCCAGCCAGTACTTGAATGTAGTGTTATTATCCATACGCTTTATATTTTTTATCGTTATCTTTGCCTTAATACGTGCGCCCTAGCCGTTCCATGGCTTGCTATGGATAACTTCTTTAAGGCTACGTATCTTATTGCGTCTATGCCGTGGTTAAATGCGTCTATAGGCTGGTTCGTGGTCTCTCCATCCCTTGACTTCTTCCACTTGTATTGCTGCATGTTCCCGATGATGCCGTGGCTGCGTCTTGTTATGTTGATGCGGAAACGCTTCAAGATGTCGATACCGTTGTTGATACTGTCCGCTCCCTTGGTGCTGCCGATTATCCACAGCCCTAGGTTGTGTATCTCCTGAATGCTCTTAGGCTCTGCCGAATCCGCAATGATAAGGTCTCGTTTCGTCCGTCCTTGCTCCTTGCATCGGTCTGCGATGTCATCGTTCGTCATTCCAGGCTGGTAGATTTCTTCGTCCACCCATAACTCTCCGTGCGCCAATATAACGTGCTCCAGCGCAGTTGGGTCGTTGGTGAATCCGAAGTCCATACCCCTGCATTCCATCTTCCACTCCTCCCTTGGTGGCAGCTTGTCAACGATGCCCCAGTTTGTGAAGATAAGCCCGGTTATCTTTCCGGTCAGTCCTCTTGCGTAAACTCGCCACAGTTCGGGGTCGTCAATCTCTTCAATTTTCTTGTGTTCCTGCTCAGTCAGGAATCGGTTGTTTCGGTGGTCGCTCAGGATTAATCTGCAATCATCCCTGCCGATGATGTTGTTGTGCACCCAGAAGCGTGCGCTTGGGTTGTAGTCGATGAACACCTGCTTTCGGGTTCGGATTGCTAGCTGCCAAAACACTTCGTAGGGCACACCGTTCGCCTCGTTAACAAACAGATAGTCTCGCTTACCGTTCTTCGCATCCTGCGCATCTTGGTAACTCTTGAACTCGATGATTGAGCCATTCTTGCCCCGGTAGCTGCTGTCGCTCTTGTTGTTCTTGAACCAGTCCAGCAACTCTGCCCTTGAATGCAGGATGGTGTCTAGGTCTCGCATGGCTCCCACTTTCAAGTTCGGGAGGTCTTGACCGCACACCGTGATAATTGCCATGGGGTGTTCAAAAGAAAGCACTATAAGACGCTGCATGATGGTGTATGTCTTCCCCGAGGACGTGCCTCCTTGGTTTACGAGAAACCTTGGCTTCACGTCCGCATTCGGGTCATACAGTTCACCAATAACGTCAAATAGTGCCATACTTTCAAACAATAAAACTTAAAACAAAATTATGGTTAAATTATTCTTTATCCAATCCTTCACGCTCGATTACTTCCTGCTCGCTGGATGCGCACTGGTGTCCCGAGTTGATGTATCGTACCTCGATGCCGCCTTGGAAGCCTGCGTTCAGGTCGAGCACGACCTTATCCAGTCCGAGCAGCTTGCAAATCTGCGTCTCTGCCTTTAGGATGATGTCTAGGTAGCGTGGGTCTCCGAGACCTCGCTTCTCAGCATCGAACATTATCGCCTTGACGGTATCCATCGTTACCAACCCAGTGTCTGGATCCTTGTTAGGCAGTCCGACTTGTGTCTGTGTCTTGCTGTTATAGTCCGCTTTGGATTTCTCCCATGCGTCCCAGGCTTCACGTATCACCAGTTTCAACCTTGCCACCTCGCTTGTTATCTTTTCGTCCGTGTCGGTCAGTCTCTCTTCCCTCCACTCCTTCAATAACCGCTGAATGTCGCAGTGCGCTTGATTGTATTTCGGTCTGTCGAGCCGCTTGCGAACCTCTGCCGTGATTTCTCGCTCCGTCCATCCCTTGCGGTATAGGGGTGCGATAATCTGCAGGCGGTTCTCGATGTCGATTTTCTGCGCTCGATGTTTGTTGTTATTACCTTGTGGCATACGATTCTTGATTTAAAATTTCGCTCCGTTGTACTTGTATACGATGTTTCCCTCGCTGTCTCGTTCGTCAGCTGGCAACATTGCCCCTTCGAACATCTTGTATGGCGAGTGCGCTGCCTGCGGATTGTTCCAGCACCACTTCATGTAGTCGGCTGCGCTCATCGTGTAATACTTCGAGTACTTCTCTCTTGTTCCCAGGTTCATCGCCTTCTCCAGTCTCGCCCTCAAAAGGTTCTCTGCATCCAGCTTTACTTGAATGCTTGCTTCGTCCATCGTGACAATGTGCTGCAAGGCTTTCAGTCTCATGTTGCCACCCAATGCGTGGAATGTCTCATCAACAACAATCGGGCGCAGGGTCAACATTCGTGGGAACACGATGATGCTCTGCACAAGCTTCTGAAAGTTCGCTTGACTTATCTCTCTAGGGTTCGCCTCATTCTCGCTGACCCTCGATAGTGCGATTTCTTCTGTTTTCATTTTCTTCTTGTTTTAAGTTCGAGAAACTGCTTATCTGATAAACATTGGCGCAAAGATACGACTTTTTTGCTTTAGTTGTTTGTTCTTTGCACACTTTTAACTTTTTCCAACACTTCGTTTTTATCTTATCCATCAAAGGCTCTGATGGTCTTCTGCAGGGTTGTCTGCGGTTTCTTCGGCTTCACTCTGACCTTGTATCCTGCACAGACCCATGCGAGGAGAAGTGCGTCTCTCTGGTCTTGGTTCATTCTCGGCATCTTTTGTCCTGCGCTTACAAAATAAGCAAGTTCGTCTTGGGTGATTTTTCCGTCTTTACCCTTCCAGTACTTCTTTAGTGGCTTGACGATTTCGCAGGGGATATTGTAGTGTTTGCAGCACTCGACAATCAAGATTCCGGTCTGATGGTTCATTCCGGTAGAGCGTCCGATTGCTGCTGCCTTGACTGCTGTCATGAACCGATTAAGCACATGCCAGTTGCTTTTGTTGAGCCAGCCGCCTTCAATAACGACCTTAATCTTTTTGCAACTCTCGTTCATAGCCTTGAGGTAATCTATCAATGAAGGAAAATTCATTTTATAGGCGAGAAACGTCTTGTCGTCAAAGACTGCTCCAACTCCGCTTTCCAGGTTGTCGGGGTCGATTCCAATTATAACTGTTCCTTTTTCCATTTTTTCTTTAAAGTAATTATTTTGTTTAAATTTCACGCATAAGCGTTTATTTTGTTTTGCTGGTGTAGTTTATTATCAAACACCCTTTACGTGCGCATATACGTGCGCACATGCGTTATTATCCCTATCTTTCCCCTACCCCTTTCTTTCCCTTCTTTTCGGTTGCGATAGAGAAAGCTGGCAGGGATTCCGGAAGTTGTGCCTGCGCTTGCAAAATAAATGAATAACAAAATGTATATGTTGCAGGGTTCTTCCTTCTTCCACCGCCAGCCGAATGAATAAAAGCATAATTTCTAACGATTTCTTTTTCTTACTTCTTCATGTACCACCTCGCTTTCTTTGTTTGCTGTCAGACTTCGGGAGATGCGTTTCCGGCTCTCATATCGTAATTTCAAGATGTTATAAGTTTATTTGTTTTGATAGGGAGCCATCCCCTTCTGTCCTCGCTGGTTAAAAACTCTATTATTGAACTCACGACCGATTATTCTTTTTGTTTTCTAGCAGCCATGCCAGATGCGCTGCCTGCTGCGGATTCTTGAACATGGAAAGAGCCTTCTCTACGTCCGGCTTCTTCCTCTCACGCATCGCTCTGTCGGCTACCCGGTTCTTCGTACCGTAGTTCCGGTAGTGCTTACTCCAGTACTCTTTCTGATACGCCCGGTATTTCTCACGGTTTCTTTTTCGCCATTCCTTCGTGGCTCTGAGGATCTGTTCCCGGTGTTCCTGGTAGTACGTTCTGTTCTTCTCCCTTGTTACGAAATCGCTCATTGCATTCAAGTATTACCTGATGTTCTACATATTGCTTGCGTGCCGGGCAATATATGCCATTTATGCAGTTTCGCCCGGCATCGCAAGCCTTGCATAATTCACTCGCCATACGTCCACTAGAATGGTAAATTTTCGATGTCGTAGTCAGTGAAGGCGATGTTCTCGTGTCCCTCGTATGGGATGCAGCAGGAGAATCCCGATGTCTTTCCGCTTTGGATAGACAAGGCTTCATATCTATAATTCGCTCCCTCTCCACGGTCACGAACAAATAACGCTGGAATCCACTTGAATTCTTTTTCATCCCTTACCAGCACCTTGTCGAAGGTCTTGAAGGCTGGCTGCTCCTTCTCTTCCTTCCCATTCTTCCAGATGTCGTAATGTTTGTTGAACAGTTCGACTTCGTTCTCTGTCGCTTCTCGAAGTTCCTTGTTAACGCTGATACGCAGGTCGAAGGTTTGGTCGGTCACGAACTTCTCGGTCTCAATCTCATACTGGTTGCCGAATGTCAGCGTGTCCTCGCTTTCGTTCTTGGCGATAAGTTCACCGATGATTGTCAACTCTCCGTCCTCGTCTTCCTCTTTGAAAACGTAGAGTTTGCCGACTTCAAAAACTGGTTTCAAGTCAAAAACTCGCTTCTTATCACTATCCCAAGCCTTGCCTTCCTTTTCTAGAGCTGAGAAAAACTGTTTTTTCTCTTCTTCTGTGGCAAGGCGAAGTTCACAAAGGTCTTTCTTAAAGAAAATAGTTCTATAGCCCATACTCAAAGTTAGACTATTTAAATCTAAAGAAATAAATGAGCTATAACCTTCTGATAAATCAGTTTTATCTGATACTATAAATACATTTTGTCTATTACCATAGTCGGCAAAAGCTATATCTCCATCATTGAACTCTGGCTGAGTCTTCTCAATCTCCAGAGTTTTACGGTTCAACTTGCCACCGAGCCGCTCTTCAACGAATCGGATATATCCAGTTGGGTTATGTTTCTTGACCCAATCGACTGTTCGGAAATTCGCAGAACGGTTTGGGTTAAGTACTTCTTTCTCCTTGACGAATCTTCCGAAAAAGCGTGTCTTCGTCTCATCCTCGTATTTCTCGAATGTGCAGGTTCCTTGTAATTTCTTGTCGCCTACATACTCCAGCACGTCTCCCTTCTTGAAGAACTTGCTCCAGTCTCTCATTTGTTTCGAAGGGAAGAGCAGAATTTCTCCTTCTTTATAGATTTTTCCGTTCTTGTCGAAAAAGTGTTCTCTTCCAGCTTCGTCCTCAGTCCAGATTGCTTTCGCACTGTCCTTGTCGTTTGCCATTCCACTGTGCCATACCCTTCCACATTTTGGTGTGTATAACTCTGTACCGTACTCTTCATTTTTGAGTATCTCGTAAATATCAATATCTTTCTGTTCCATTGTCTGAATGTTTTTTATTGTTTATAACTTAACGTCTCCGAGTTTAAAATAAAGTTCCAGCAGTTCCTTGGTATTGAGCCAGAAATCGGTGTTGCCGATGTATACGTGATGTCGGTGTTCGTCCGTTATGATTTCTATCTTTTTCATATCTTTTCGCTATTTAAAAAGTTCCTGCTGTGGATGGATGATGTCTGCACGCTTCTTCTTAGCTGCCCAGAGAAGGAGGTTGGTGTTCTTGGTTCCAGCATTCTTCTCGAGGTCTCTGATGATGCAGGTCAGGGCATCGTGCTCCGCTTCCTTCTCATTACCGTAGAAGATGCTGAGAGTGTCGTATCTGCTCGGGTAGGCTACCGGGCTGTCGTACCAATGCTTCCCTTTCTGAATGCTGTAGCCCCATATCCAGCCGAACTGTGTATTGGCGGTCATTACCTTCCATCCCCAGTTGTCTACACCATCTACATTATACCCGATTACGTGCGGATTGGTGCAAACATCGTAAATATTGTACTTGAAGCCTTCGTGCTCTGCGACCGGCTTCTTGCTGTCGTAGCCGTTATCTGTCAGCCATTTGCACCAATCGTTCGATGTCTTGAATACGAGCCCTGCGGCTCTGCATTCGTGAAAAAATAATTCATTCATGGCTATTCCTCCGTTTTTTGTTCATCCGTAATCAACTTGCGCAATCGAGATATAACCTTACTTGCGTTCTCATCATGCACCCCTTCGTAAAGTCCAAGATGCATCATAATGATGTTTAGCGCAGGGTCATCTATTTCAACAGCCCTTTCTGCAAGTATTTCAAGCACACGTGCCATAATCGTAAAAGTCACAGGATAAGGAGTACTTTTTGAACACTCTGCTATCTCTTTCAATAGCCTTGGCATATCAACCTTAAACACCATGTCGTTCATAACATAGTCCTGAACTTTCTTGCTTTTTATTTTCTTCATATCATTCATACTTCTAAATCTTTACGAAGTGTACGTCCTTGCGGTCTTCTCTTTCACTATTCAGACAAGCAAGATTCATACACATAATGCCTTCTCTCTTACCGTTCAAGATGCACTCGTGGCAGTTATATTCAGATAGACCTATATCCTCAACCACCTTGCAATTTACACCTTCAATGCTAATTGTCGACCCTACCGGGTATTCTGTCTTGAAGCATTCGTTGTTTACAATACATACTTCTTTTGCCATAATTCTTTTGTTTTAAGTATTTAAAATCTGTTTGCCTTATAATTTACCGCCCGAAGCATGAAAACGTCCCAGAGCGGCTGATTTTGCCCTCATCTGTTATTTTTCGGGCTTCCAGTCGATGCCCAGCCGCTGCAGAACTCCACGTTCGTAGTATCTTGTCAGCGAATCCTTTGCTGGCTTGTTGTTTGGGTTCTTCTTCAAGTCTTCGAGGTTCTGCTGGATTACCCACCGGAACTTGTTGTCTTGATTCTGCTGGCTCGCTGGCTGCTGGTGCTTGGCTTGCTCGTAGAGTTCCCCGATGCTCGGTCTTGCCGTTGCCGCAGGATCCTGCGCCTTGACTGCTGCCGATTGCGGCTGCTGGCTTGCGGCTGGCTCGTTGTTGAAGTTGCCTTCCAGCACCTTTGCGAAGTTCTGCTCATTACCGAATATCCAGTCGAACTTTCCGAGCCAGCCATGCTTATTATTGCCGTTCATGAAGTCAGATGCCATCGCAATGTCAATTACCCGGTACAGAGTTTTCACGTCTCCCTTGCATTGACGAACCCTTGCCTTGACCATCACCTTGCGGTTCTCGGTCATGAGCGTAATAGGCGGCATCGCACTCTTCGTCTCATCATGCTTGCGGTTCCAGTATTCCTTGACGGCAGCATAGTCTATCTTTTGAGATTTGGAAACCTTGCCGCCACCGGGTGCATCGGTCAAGACCGAAGCACTCTGAATACCTTCTTTAGAAGGTTTATTATCTGTTTCTTTAGAAACATCATTATCATTATCATACTCATTATCATTATCATTATCATTATCATTATCATAAGGTATACGACTTTTTTCTTCGTATACGTTCGTATTCGATGGTATACGTTCGTATTCGGTCGTATCAGTTCGTTCGGTCGTATCTTCCGCATGCTTTTTCTCCCACCGCTTTCTGATATTCTCACGGTTGCGTTCGCATTTCTTCTGATACTTGTCCGCATTGCGATCGATGTTGTCTTTGATAAATGAAAAAGCCATCCTTACAACTGGCTCTAGCTTGATTGTCTTTCCATCCCTTGCGTAGATGAAAAGTGCCCTAGTCAGCTGTCCGAGTTGCTCATCCGTAAGCCCCTCGATGATGGCGTAGTATGATGTGTATAAGATAAATGAATCGTTCATGATTTCTATTCTGATAATGATATTTTCTTTTCCAGCTTCCGTTTTAACACTGTAGCCATCCGGATTTTGTTCCGCTGGCTTGTGTCGGTCGGTGCTGTCACTTTCCCACCTAGGGAAATATAATTTCCTAACTGGAGAATTATATTCCTTAGGTCGGTTTTTGATATAGGAACAGCCATAAGCCCTGCCTTTACTTAATTAGCAATCTCCGTGCTCCCTGCACCTGCTTGATGTACTTGGCGCACGCTTTAGGATGGTCTGCCTGAAAAGCCTTGGCATCGAACTTCTCGCTTGCCTTCGGTGCTTTCCACGTTGCCAGCATCTTTCCGTTTCCGTCCACGATGCTCTCTGCGTCCCCGAAGAACAGCTTCAAGTTGTCCTCAATCTCATCCTGCTCGGTCTCCAGTTTCTTGTTCTGAACCTTGAGTTCCTTGAGCCTAGCAATCTGTTCGAGTATCTCCTTCGTTGCAGTCACTTCCTTGCCAGCTACATGTAGAGGAGACTTTAGGAGAACGTCTTGTGCGCTGTAGGCTGGCGGCTCTTGGTTGCCCACGATGTAGTCAAGCCAAAATTTGGTTATCTCGTCCCTCATCCATCCGAAAAATTCGGGGTCGAAGTCAATGTCACGGTAGCCGAACTCCCTACCTGCTGTCAGCCAGGCAAGTGCTCCATCCTTGTATTCGCCCACTCCGAGGTTCATCTGTAGCTGGCAGAACCAATGTTTCGGAAGGTCGTCTGCATCTATCTGCATCTGCGTAGTCTTGCACTCGAGGATGCTCTTGCTCGCTTCGTTGTGCGTTGCCCCGGTTCTCCAGAAGGTGCGGTCTGGACTTACTCTCAGATACGGAGTATCGGTGTTCGTGATGGTGTAGTCGTCAGTCGATGCCTTGATGATGTGGCAGTGGCTCTCTCGTTTAAAGAACTGCGCCACGGCATCCTCCAGCAGATGTCCTGCAACCATCGCAAAGTTCTCAACCTTTGGTGGGTCGATACCCTTCTTGCGTCTCCACAGCTGGTATGGTGTTTCCCATGGGTTCAGTCCCAGTACTGTGCCTGCCTCTGATGCTCCTATTCCCTTTGAGCGGTTCTGCAACCACTCCTCTCTGCTTTTGTATTTTATTATCTGTTTCATTGTCTGAATGTCTTATTTATCAAAAAAGAATTTTCTAGCTGCTGTAATAACGATCGTGCGAAGGAATTTATCCCTTTGCATTGCTTGAGCAATTCCATCTGCGAGGTAAGCGGTTTTACCGTGGTAAGCAATATGAAAATCGAATCCTTGGTTTCCGTCTTCATCTGCATCTCCAGTCGGCTCTATTGCAGCCTGCAGATAGCATCTTTCTTCTTCGGCTTCTTCTGCCCATGCCTTGTAACCATCTGCGGTTCTGTCAAAGTACTTGTCGATGGTGCTCTTGTGTTTCTGATTGTTTTCTTTTTCTGCCATAATTTTACTGAATGTTTAATAGTTGCCACGGCTTCCCTATAATCTGGTCAGGTTCCCACCCTGAAGGTTGCCCTGCGGCTAATTGGGAAACGCTATAACATTATAAACTAAACTACTTTTTCGCTGCTGTGCCAGTCTTGCCTTGGCTGCGGTTCATTGCCTTCTGCGCCTTGTTCTTGGCATCATCGGCTGCTGCCTGCGCCTGCTGTGCGATGGCATCCTGCTGCTTTGGCTTCTTGAAGGTCTCCTCTACTGTGGTCGTACCTTCTTTGATGGCGTTGTACACACCACCCAGCTTCTGAATGTCCTCTGCCGTGACTTCCTCGGCTGACTTCTTCCCGATGTAGTCAAGCAGCATAAGGTCTGTTACCTGGTACACTTGGAAGCAGGCTACGCAGCCCTTCCACTGGCTCTGTACGCCAGTCTGCTTGATGTGCTCCAGTGCCTTCGCCTGCACTTCCTTCACCACGCTTGCAATCAATACTTGCGGCACGACCTTGCAGATTGCGTTACGCTGGGCGATCGCCACGGCTGCATTGCCAACTACCACCTGCATATCCTGCGAGAATGTGTAACCTTTCGATGTCAGAATGCTGCGCTTCACTTCGATAGAGTAGGCAACGTTGCTCTCTAGGTCATGGCATACGCCTTGTGCCGTGATGGTCTTGCCATCGTTTGCGATGATGCGACCAGCGATGCGCAGGTTCTGCCAGCAGGCAGAAATGATTTCCGTGAACCTAACACTAGGACCCTCGATAACAGTAGTTTTTCCGTCCTTGCTAGTGCGCTCAAGGTGGTAGAAGCAGTTGTATGCCACATCATCGTCCATCGCTGCCAGTGCTATCATGTTCTTCTTGCATTGCATGATGTCTCGAGGGAACTTGTGCGCAGTAGCAATCTGTCCGTCAATCTCCGAGCGGTTGATAGCTTCCAGCATTTCGCCACCGCTCACTTGAATAATTTCATTTTCCATAATTCGTTCTTTTTATTGTTCAACATAATCTTTTAATTAACTCTAGTGGAAGGCTGTGGATTCGAACCCCAGTTGATTGCTACACCACCCTTGCCTGCTGCTGGTGGATGCCCTTCCGTTGCAGGGCGCACGCTGTCGTTTCCGCATATTACATGGTAAAAACAACTAATTTTAGATAACCTTGAAAAATGAGTTTTGCGTGCGCCCTTTGCCCTGCCGCTGCAGGGAGCCATATAATAATTGTTTAACATCGTAGTCAAACCAGTTGAGCCATAAGGCTGTCGAGCCTGCTTTCCTCGAAGGCGTCCATCGGGTCTTGGTCTGCGTATTGGCTGTTCTCCTCCAGCCAGTCGTCCATCACGTCCTGATAGTTGACGCAGCCCTCGATAGCTTCCTCTAGCCGCTCGCTGTCGTTGTTGTTATTCTTGTGCGAAACGACCGCTGTGTTCCCGGTTCTGTCGCACCATACTGAAATGTCGCCTGCCTTGGTCTTGATGTCTACCCTTGCAACCGCTGGTCGCTGCGGTTCACGGTCTAACTCCAGCCAAATTGCATCGTACATTTTCTCTCTGCAATCCTCTATTATCTTCTTCATTCGTTACCTCCTCTCTTATTGAATATGTAACTTTGGAAGGTCTCACGGCACGACTTCAATACCTCGTTGTCGCCAATTTCGTCCACTGGTATGAGCGGTATGTTATCCAGTGCCACGCAAAGGTTGCCTTCAAACTCTCTGTACTGGATTCTCCGCTCTGCCTCGAAGTAGCACTTGTTGTTCAGTTCGCATTGCTTTCTGGTCTTGCGGTTCGCCTTCCAGTTAGTGATAAGCCAGCAGATGTCTGTGTAATTTACGATCATCCTGCGCATATTGATTGATAACTTGCTCATAGGGCAATCCTCCAGACTTTTTTAATCTCGCTGCCCTCGAAAACCTTGCGGTTGTCGATTCTGCGAAACTTGACCTTAATCTTACCAGCCTGCAACCATCTGCGCAGGGTGTTGCGATGGATGCCCAGCACCTTGCAGGTCTCTGTCATGGTGTATCTGCCTGCATCCGCTACCTTTGGTTCTACGTTCGTCATAACTAAGCCCTCCAAAAGATTAAAGTTACTAATACAATGGCAACTGCCAGGCTTATTACTTCGTCACTTGTGATAATCTCGATAAACTTCTTCATACGCTCTGAATGTTTTAAATGGTTCCACTTGATTACTTGCGTACGGCTGCACGTCTCTTCTTTGGTGTTATCAATCCAGCCTTGATGAGGATAACACGCACGTTTTGCTGGGTGCAACCAACACGCTGTGATACTGCGAGCATAATTCTGCTGTCTGAGGTCTCGGCAGGTGCTTTTGCTCGGAAATCTGCAAACATCGCTATGATGTTCTTCTTTCTTTCGTCCTGCTGCTTCTGCAACGGTGTTCGAAAATCATAATTAAAATTTTCTCCCATTTTATTTGTATTTTAAATTATTTTCTTTATCTTTGCAAAAGAGTTTTTAAACTCGTTCTGTAATTCGGTTGCAAAAATACAATAAAATATTTATATTCACAAACATTTGTGTTTATATTTATAAATTGTTTACTTTAGTTTTAATTTATTTAGAATTAACTATGACTGGTGAAGAAATGAAAACATATTTGAAGCAGAGGGGGTTATCTCTTGCTTCTGTTGCTGAAGAACTGGGCACAAGCCCACAAAATCTGAATGGCAAGTTAAAGGCTAAAAGTCTGAAATCGGACTTTATATCTGCAATAAAGGCAATCATCGACAAATGCGCCCCTCCTCTCCCTGCTGAGATGGAAGCGGCTGTTATGGGTTCAAATGTCAATGGTTCGAACAGCTCCAACGTTTCCCAGTCAATAGGCAGTGATTCTGCCTTGGCTGCTGAAAACAAGCTGCTTCGAGAACAGAATGAGTTCCTGCAAAGTCAAGTAAAAACGCTGCTTGCTATTGTCGGGCAAAAATAATTTAGTAACTTTGCAAAATGAAAAAGTATGGTTAGTCAAAAAACAACAGACGATAGGGAGACGGACAGAAGAAAGCTCTTGGCTGGGTATCTGTACGACTGCTCGAAAATGATGTACGGAAGCGTTGCTGTCGGTGGTCTGTCTCCTCTACTAACTGGTGACCCATTGCAGGCGGTTCATCAAGTCTGCTTGGTGTCGGGTGTGGCTTGTGGCGCATCACTTGCGTACCTTGCAAATTATATAATGAAATTTAAAAAATAAAGATTATGGATGCATTCTTGTTATTTAACGTGATGGCATTGGGAATGACCATTGCATTTGGCATTTTCTTGAAATCAAAGAAAGGTCAGAAGTGGCTGCGTGAACTTTAGTTCTCGCTTCAGGTACAATATCAACTAAAATTCTAAGTAACGATGAAAGATGAGGATTTCATAGAGCGGAAGGAGAAGGTTCTTCTTGCCGCTCTCGGGAAAAGCTGGCTATGGAAAGCCAGCAGGTTGATAATAGGCATCATCCCTCCAGTGGGGCGCTTGTAATGCTGGTTCACTGCACTCTGCTCTCGTTCGGCATTCGGGTAAAACTCACGGAGTGGATATTCGACTGCTCGTTCTTCGGCTTCATTGCCTGGATCATCGTCAGCCTTGCCTATGGCTTCTGCTGGGTGCATCGAGCGTTCGCTACATACGGAGTGCTGATTTCATTCTGCATCGACTTCCAGCGTTCTTTCGGGTTCGGTGTTTTTCGCCAGCCGCTGCAGCTGCTGATGGTCGCCCTAGGGCTGCTGCTCTTCTTCGTCTTCATCAAGAAAAAGGCTTGGAATGAGTTCTACGAAAGAAATATTAATCATTTAAACGAAAAGTAATATGAAAAAGATAATAATGTTATTCGTGCTTGCGCTTGCGTGCGTGGGTGTGCGTTCGCAAACTCTTTTATCTAGGAGTTATGACGTTTCTCCAGTTATTAGCTACACCGTTTTTGAGCCGCAAAAAGACACGGTGTATTACTGGCAGATAAACAATGTTAATTCAGCTAAGATGATTGAATCTTTCTATCTTAGGTTTCGTGGAAGAAACGAACTGCAAAGAACGCTCAAATTTCTTGTCTCACTTGAAGGTGAAGAAAAGGGTAGGACTTACAGGCTTGACGACACGATAGACGGAAACGAGGTAACAACTGGAAAGGTAGAAGGTTTCCTCTTTATCCCATCCGCAGAAGGTGTTACCATCGAAAACAAAAAAGGGTTTCTTCCATCCTCATCATTCTATACCTACAAAAGTCTAGCTGATGTTGCCAAAGGTGGCTTTGATGAAATTAAAAGAAAGAAACAACCTCGGCAATTCGTGTTTGAATGAAGTATCTTAGTGTTCTTCTCGCCTACGAGAAATACCTGCCAGTGCTTACCCCTTCCGAGGTGGATGGGCTGCTGACTTCTCGCCCCTCGCTGGCTCAGTTGCAAGACTGGTCGCAAAGATTGAATAACCACCGGGCAAGGCTGGAAAGCGTTTTCAGTCGTGCCTATCAAAAACAGAAAGATTATGGAAGATAAAAATCTGATGTCCGCTGATGTGGATATAGTAGTTCGTTTCTTCTCTGCCATCGACCGCCTGAAGGCTGATGGTTGCATTGGCGGTCTGAAGACAATAACAGACCGGTATGGTCTCAACCGCTGGAACATCATGTCCCTGCGAGACGAGCCTGCCGAGTACTACGGTCGCTTTCGTCCGTCTTGGGTTCAGTTCTTAGTCCGTGACTACCACATCAACCCATACTGGTTGCTCCTTGGCTCTGGGGAGTTCTATGCGACTGGCTTCACGCCCGAAATCGTGAAAAACCTGAATAAAAACTGCACAAGAAAAAAAGCAATCTGCATAAGTTTTTAGTTTTCAATTATTTAGAACATACGTTATGATTTTAAGTACCACTCCAACCATAGAAGGCCACCCTATCCGTGAATACCGTGGCGTAGTAACCGGCGAAACCATCATCGGTACCAACTTTGTAAAGGATTTCTTTGCCAGTGTCCGTGATGTAATCGGCGGCAGAAGCGGTTCTTACGAAAGCACCCTCCGCGAGGCTAAGGATACAGCCCTCAGAGAGATGGCCGACCGTGCCGCATCCCTGGGCTGCAACGCCATCGTGGGCATCGACCTGGATTACGAAACCGTAGGCAACAGCGGTTCCATGCTGATGGTAACATGCAGCGGAACGGCAGTGATTATCTAAGTTCTGCGACTGTACAAAAGAACAAAACATACTTGAAATGGGGCGGTAACTACCTAAGAAATCGAGTTACCGCCCCTGTTCAAGCATATTTTTATCTATATAGTGTGGTGACCTTCATAGATGAAGGTCACCAACTTTCTTCTATTTCATTTATTCTATCACCCAATCCTCTATACTTCGCTGGTTTTCCGAGAAGTTAATACCCACTTTCACAACCTTTCGGCCATCATCGGCAAAAGCCTTGGCATAGTCCTTGTCGCTGATTTGCGCCATGGCGATGTCGGCAGACTTCTTATATTTCAACTCAAAGATAAAGATACTCTTATCCGTCTTGAGAACAAGGTCTATTCTTCCATCCGAAGTGGTATGCTCCACCTTCACATCTTCGCCAAGCATGGTGAAGATGGTGAATATCACGGCTTGATAGTGACGCTCATTATTGTTGATAATCGTATATGGGAACTTATCATAGAATGCCTTCAAATGAGGCATAAAGGCTTCCATGTCATCATTGATGAGCACATTCTTGGAATAAGCATACACGATGGCATCATATCTGTTCATGTCTTGCGCAGAATAATACCAAACGAGACTTTCCGAGAAACCTTGTCTTACTTCTTGATTTGGGAAACAGAGATGATACAACTTGCCTTTCTTCTCATATCCTTTAATGGTAAGGTAGCCACTTTGGAAAAGGACAGGAATAGGATCAGCAAGCCTTTCCGTAGGTGTATCAAAACGTGATGCCTGTATCCACAGATCGTCCAGATTGATCATATCCAAATTCTTCTGCTGCATCAGTTCAATCAGGAACGTAGGCGTACCAGATGTAAACCAATAGCTATTAAACTCCTTATCGTCCAAAGCATTGATAATGCTGTAAGGATTGAAGATATCCTCGCTATTGATACTGAAATGGTAGCCATCATAATGCTGCTTGAATTGCTCTAAGGTCTCCTCATAAGTAAGCCCATTATGTTCAGCCATCTCCTCGATACCCTCACGGAAATACTGAGTCAATTCACTCTTAGTTATACCACAACAGCTACTGTATTCATCCTTCAACGTGAGAATCTTGAGATTGTTCAACTCGCTAAAGATGCTGAGCTGACTAAACTTGGAGATACCTGTGATGAATACAAAGCGGATGTTTCCCTCTTGCTGCTTCAAGGGGCTGAAGAAATCTCTCATGATGTTGCGGATGGTCTTCTGTAAGTCTTCGTCACTTACAGAATCATGCATAGGTGCGTCATACTCGTCGATGAGAACGACAACTTGTTTACCTGTTTGAGCAGTAGCTGCAAGCAAAATGTTCTTAAGACGACCTCCAAAAGACTTCTCATCTATTGGATTAACTTTTAAACCATATTTTTTCTCTTCTACTTCTAATATTCCGTTAAGAATTGAATATGTATTCTCCAAACTATAATACTTACCACAGCTCAGATCCAGGTGGATGACAGGATATGCCGTCCATTCCTTCTCCATCTGTTCGATGGCAAGTCCCTTGAACAGCTCTTTCTTACCTTCAAAGTAAGCCTTTAGAGTAGATACAAACAAGGATTTTCCGAATCGACGTGGGCGACTCAGAAAATGAAACTTGGCATAATGAGCCAACTGATAGACGATAGCCGTCTTGTCAGCATAGAAGTAATTCCCCTTCACGATTTCGGAGAACGTTTGTATTCCCAAAGGATATCTCTTTGAAGCCATAATCTTACTCTTAATAATTAATGTACAAAGATACAGATAATATTTCAGAAAACAAGCATTTTTCTGATTATTAACAATATATCACTGCAAAAACAGAACCACAATTCAACAAAACATGCTTGAAACGGGGCGGTAACGGCCTTAAAAAACGACCCGCACATTTGAGCATCGTTGAGAGGCTTGGCGGGTTCTCGTGCTGCAAAGATACGAATAATCTTTGATAATACAAACTTTTGAGCAAGAAAAAACAGCCAACCTTCAATAGCATATTTGAAAGTTGGCTGTTTTTCATTTATAATGTTTCCTGCAAGTTTTTACTAGGCATAAGCTTACTTGTATTTTATCTATAAAGTTATCTCCATAGGGGCTCGGAAATCCAATTTTCAGGGAATCCCATTGCTGCAGGATCTACCTGTGGATAAGAAACGAGTAAGGATTTGAGCTCATTCTTGAAGTCCAATCCATATCCCATAGAATCAAGCCAATATGCAATACAACAGGCTATAGCATATACTTTGTTCGCATCAACACCTTCTATGTTCACCCATGCACCACGCAAAGAGGCATTCATTTGTGGAGCATTGGAGAGATAACGATTCCAAAGTCGTGAGTGATGAGCGCAACAGTTTCTTAGGACAGTTACACTACGCATCCAACTTTCCAACACCTCATGCTGTGGAAGATTGAACTGACGAGCTACACGCTTCTTCAACTTCTTGTCACCGAAATTGTAATAGAGTTTTGAAAGCGTACCGAAAGATGCCAGTTCAAGCGTTTTCCATGCAGGAGGGAATATCGGCTTGTCATAGTTGCGCCTATGTTCCTTGATAAAGTCCTCTTTACAACGCTGAAGCTCTCGGTCTATGGAGTTCATATTCTCAATAAACTTGTGCTCATCGTCAGCAAGGCTTGTATCAAAGAACCAAAATGGTCCATGTGCCAAAGAGAACTCTTGTATAATCTTTGTGCGCAAAGCAATCTCTAATCGTTGAACAGCCTTGAACATCAAATCTCTCAACTCTATATCAAAGTTATAGAGAGCTACGGCATCTTCAAATCTACTATTAGGCTTAAACTGATGTGTAGTTTTGTCTTCCTCCATAGGACGAAGGTATTGAACAAAACGAAAATAGCTGACCTCACCAAGAAATTTTACAGCCTTGGATGAATCAGCAATATTTAAGCCTCTACTTTTTAGTAGTTCTATTTGTTCCGAAATAGAAAGAGCCTGCTTAGTGTATAATCTTAATGTACCCATAAAAAGCAAAAGACCCGCCCTGGTTCGCTGTTCAAATGGGAAGCGTGGCGGATTCTGTTGCTGCAAAGATACGAATAATTATTGATAATACAAACTTTTGAACAAGAAAATTCACGCAAAAGTAAATTTCTTTTATATATTTGTATTTAATAGTGTTAAATCTGACCATAAAAACACATTTTGTCTATAAAAAAAAGAAAGAATATGAGATAAAAATGTTACCTTTGTAACGTCTATACCCATACCGAAAGCCTCGAAGGGCAGAGGTTGGGCAGACATATACATAATAAAAGGCGTATCTGACGCTTTGGTTTTGACGATTCGTGAACTTCGCAAACTCATTTGTCAGTCAAGAACAAAGCAACAAGGAACGTCTCATGGGTGTATTGTATACAGCCCTCATTGGCTTCGGTTGCATTTCGCATTCGTTGCAAAAAGGGTATTTATATACTTACACATACGTGGGGCTTTCGGCGTTGCTCGTTTCGGACTGACAGGGCAATGCGAAGGCCTACGAATCGTGGAACGAGTGACAGACTGGCTCCACGTTTTTTATTTTGTATATCCACCAATAAAAAAATAACCCTGCTGTGGTAGCCAGGCAGCCATCTTAATAATAATACAAGATGAAAAGATTTTTATTCGTTACCGCAGCATTGCTCGCAATGTCGGTATCTTTCTGTTTCGGTCAGTCCAAAGAGGACATTAAGGCTAGTATTGAACGTTGTGCAAAATTGGAGAAACTTTGCTCTAAACAGCCAAAGCAAACAGGAATTGCAGATGTTGACACCTATGTACAGGGAGTTTACAATGCAGCCATCAGTTCCGCAGCATCATCAGCTTTACTTCAAGACCTTTATTATCGTCAGATTGGCGAAACAAAGGATGGTGTTACAGACGTAACCATCAAGAAGCCTACCGTAGAGGAACTTGTCGCATTAGGCACAACTCTAACAGCAGAAGGTGTTTCTATCGCTGAGGCGGGGAAAGGTGCAGAAGCTGCAACCAAGGCATCTTCTACTAACAAAAATCCAATGAAAGTAGCTAAGATAGCATCAGCTCTCGCCTTTACAAAAGATGCTTACCCTGTCTTGCTTGAAGAATCAAAGGCAAAGGTCGCTGCCATCAAGCAGATGATTGAAACAGCAAAAACTGCAAAGAATATGTAATGGGAAATTTTCGTATTTTATATGCGGTCATACTTGCGTGTATCCTTTGTGGGTATACGCAAGGTTCCTTAGCAGCCGATGACCGCCCTGTCATAGGCGTAACTCAGTTTACCTGCGATGAAGAGAGTCCGTACACAGGACTTATAACAGAGAAAGTTGTGGAAATGTTGACTAACACTCACCGTTTTGTTGTTGTTGACAGAACAAGTCGCGATAAAGTAATGGATGAGCTTGAACTACAGAAGAGCGAGGCTTTTCTCGACAGCCATAATCTTGCAGAACAAGGTGCGGCTGTTGCTGCCGAGCAATTGGTAACAGGTCATATTGTCAAGATTCCAGTTTATCGCATGAAGAACGGTGACGGAAGCACACGTGGCTATAAAGCGAGTGTAGCATTTCAGTTGAAAGTTGTTGACGTAGAGACAGGCGTAAGCAATGAGGCGCAGAGTTTTGATGGAAAATGCAGTAAGGAAATGCTGTCGCCAGAGAGTGCCGTTACAGTAGCCATGCAAAGCTTACAGTCCGATATCTACGAATATTTCCGTATCAATTTTCCTGTCAAAGGAAAAGTCTTGAAGACGATAGGTAAAAGCACGATACTTCTCAATGTTGGCAAGGAAGCCGGAATCAAGGTCGGCGATAGGTTTACGATAGAATCAGTAGAGATGCTTGACGGAAAACCGTATCCGTCAGAACTCGGGAAGGCCAAGGTGACAAAACTATCAGGAGAGTCATTCGCCGAATGCAGCGTGTCAAGCAAAATCATTACAGCTATTGAAAATAGTAAAGCTTCTCACAATTTAATTCGTTGTAACCTAATTATCAAGAAATGAGTATGAAAAAAATTGTAACAATACTATTGGGGCTGTGTGCGTTCTGCTGCACATGGGCACAAAGCATAGAGTCTCAAGTTACTCCTTTACCTACGGCACGACCAAAGATTATGGTCATACCATATACAACGCAAGGTGAAGACATACGTACCGTTTTGGAGAATGACGTGAATAAGCGTATTGCCTTGACCAAGATAAAGGAAGCATTCGACCAAAGGGGGTATACTACAGTTGATTTTTTTGCCAAGTTAAAAGCCTTGTCAAAAGCAACTGCATTAGGCAATACCCAACAACAGGATGTCAAGACTATGATTATACAACAGTCTGGTGCAGATGTTTATGTCGAAGCGGAAATAAGCCTGTTAGAATCTCCTTCTGGCAATGCCATGAAAGTAATCCTGTCTGGTTATGAAACATCTACTGCAAATTCGCTTTCCAATGCTGTGTGCGAAAGTGGTAAGTTTTACACCGATGACTATGGTAAACTTACATCAAGAGCTGTCGAGATAGGGATGGACAAATTCTTGAACACCATGCAGGAAAAACTGATGGACATAGCTGAATACGGACAATCCATAGCGGTAACAGTCGGCATTGACGAGACATCATCTCGCTCTATGTCGCAAGAGGTTGGCGCTGACGGTCTTGCTTTGTCCGATGCATTGGAAATGTGGGTAGAAGAAAATGCTTATAAAGGCAATTACCATATCCAGGGAACAACCGACAAGCAGATGCTCTTCGACGATATTCGCATACCGCTAAAAGACGAGAACGGAAGAACATATAATATCAATAAGTTTGGATTGAAGCTGCTGACATTTTTCAAGAATCTTGGAATCAAGATTGAGAGAACTACAAGCAACAATATGCTGATTGTAACCATTAAATAACAGGAGGGTGGATTATGAGAAAAGTATTGCTTACAATGATAATCTTGCTGACCGCTTATGCAACTATTTTCGCACAAGGAATAGAAATAGCTTTTGCACTTCCTGTTGGTAATTGTCAATTAAGTGATAATACTGCAAAGATGCTAAGGAGCAAGTTCTTGCCAGCCATGACAGAAAGTGGAGTTGAAACAGCCGAAGTAAGTACCATTGCCATAAAGCCAGAGATTAGTTTCGTTAATAAACAAGTTGTTGAAGGCGGTATGAGGAATATACATACAAGCGACATACAATTCAATTTTGTCTGTACCAATCTTGCCACAAGTACAACTTTTGCAAGTTGTGTCGTTACAGTACGTGGAGAAGGATTCTCTGATGATGACGCAATAAAAAATGCCATTTCTAAATTGTCCGCCCAAGACAAACGTCTAACAGACTTTGTGAATAAGGCAAAAGACAAAATCATAGATTACTATCAGCATAATCTTAATTCTGTTATATCACGTGCTCGCACTTTCGCCAATATTCAACAATATGGTGAAGGACTGGCTCTGTTGTTTTCTTGTCCAGCGACAATCTCTGGTTACACAAAAGTCAATAACGAGATAACTACAATTTATCGTCAATACCAAACGCAGGAATGCAACAATATCATTCAGAAAGCTCGGGCAGAATTCTCTAATGGTAATTTTGATGCGGCAGTCGAATATCTACAACAAATAGATATGACAAGCTCTTGTGCTACTGAAGCCAAACAACTATGCACACAAATCAAGCAAACTAAAGATGCAGAAGCTCGGCGGGCAGTTGAACTCATAGAAAGACAATCACAACGTGAGACAGATCTTGAAAAAACTAGGATAAAAGCGGCACGTGATGTGGCTGTTGCTTATTGTAAAAGAAGAAGTGATGTGTATTTTATTTGGTAACATTATTTGTGTATTCGATTAGATGTGAGAAACCTATATGATTTCTCTTGCGAATCACTATTCACACAGTTCTCTTTCTTCACACTGCTCGCATAGCTCACACTCGTCTCACTATTCATGTCGTTACTAAGAATAGTGATTCGCAAGACTATTACGAGTTGTAAAATAATTAGGGAGGAGCGTGTTCGAAATACGCTCCTCCCTTAATCAAAAAGACGGCTTGTTATCTCAACGTATTTACCATAACCAGTTATTATTTAGTATGACGAATTCTCTGTGCCCTCTTCTCATCCTTTCTCATCAAATAAGGCGATGGAGGAAGTTCCGGAAGCACATCATTGATAGCATCAATCTGACCCACCACCTTCAGCAAGAGGAGAAAAGTGGAAAGCGAAAGATTGCCCGCTGTACCATTCTCAAACTTGTGGATGGTGGTCAAGCCAAGCCCAGTAAACTCAGCAACCTCCTTCTGGGTGAGATTGCATCTCATTCTATATTCCTTGAATCTTACTCCCAGCAAGCGTACCAACTCTGGAGTAGAATATTCATATAAATCTGCCATAATCTTCTATTAATTTATCTATCATTATAATGATATTTATCCCATATATCAGCCTTTATCTTCAATATACTGATATTTACGGTGGCAAAAATAATAAAAAGAAATGAGACTTGCAATCTTTCTGGAGATTATTTTCTAACTTTCTGTATTTTTCTGGAAAATGATGCGAGGAGTCGCTTACAAATGACGCAGATTCGCCCATCCCTTCATCACTCGCACATAAATGTTTTTTCTTGAAAAAAGTCTCAAAGTATCATTATTTGCAAATATATCACTGATACATAACGGATTACAAAATGATACTTCCAAATATATTTACAAAGAAGTATCATAGAAGTATCATAAATTCAATAGAAGTATCATAAATTCAATAGAAGTATCATTAAATCACCATGATGCATCATAAAAAAACACGAAATTATAGTCAACTAAATATAGAAAAACTACAATTTGCTTGCTCAAAATAGTGTCCAAAAATCACCCCATGAAATGGGCATTCAATGCCCGCAGTACGGGCAATGAATGCCCAACACTTGGTCTATCGATACCCGTCACTTGATCCCTTAGTGCCCGTGTGACGGGCACTAAGAGACCAACCTATGTGCTTATTCCTAACTACAGTTGTCTGTGTTTTCCATCTTATTCCTAGTTAATATTGGCATACTTTATAAACTAGAAAGGTAGACACTATCAATTTTATAAAACGGAAATAGTAGACATTATCAATTCTATAAAACAGAAATACTAGACATTTCTTAGTTTTTGTGCCTGAATTTCTAGACATAAATCCTCAAAAAAGGCTTTTTTGCAAGCAACTTACCTGAATTTTATGATACTTCTATTGAATTTATGTAAGCGGCTCTGCGTTTATACCTTGCCCTTTATCGTAAAAGTTCTTACCTTTGC
>ENA-OOXJ01000389-OOXJ01000389.1-human-gut-metagenome-genome-assembly--contig:-NODE-389-length-38086-cov-7.500933_pt1 | contig 38086 bp, 28 predicted proteins | sample MGYA00241587_ERZ501343 | MGnify/ENA primary metagenome ERZ501343 (study PRJEB25962, sample SAMEA2042918) | human gut metagenome | biome: human gut; feature: human-associated habitat; material: faeces... | reverse complement strand
TCCGCCTGCGGCACCTCCCCTATCCGCGCTATCGCGCGGCAGAGGAGGACATTGCTACACTTCAACTGAACATGCAAAAATTTCACAGCGTTTGATGTGATGAAGTCGTTCAAGACAAGATTGTGACATCAAGGAAAAACATAGATGGCCTTTGTTTTGGCACAACTCTTTTAACAAAAGGGCTCGAATTTGATACAGTTATACTTTGGGAGGCTCATAAATTTGAAGATGTAAAGAAATTCTATGTTGCAATATCAAGAGCCTGTAAAAACTTATAATAATGACAGAGGCAAAAATAATTACTTTTATCAAGTAGAATGAAGATGCTCTGGTAAAGTATTCTAAATACCCCATTATTAGTTTATTGATAAGTATTTGAATTATTGGCTTGTAACTTTAAGTAGTGAATAAAAGTAAAATATATTCTTATTCATATATTATATATCCGAAATGCGATATTTATTGAATATAAATCACTATATTTGCGAGCGAAATACCAAAATAGTATGGAAAATTTAAATCGATTAAAAGTTGTTCTTGTTGAAAAAGGAAGGACAAACAAATGGCTTTCTGAGCAATTGAATGTTAGCCCTTCCACTGTTTCTAAGTGGTGTACAAATACGGTTCAACCTGATTTAGGAACATTGGTAGAGATTTCAAAGATGTTAGAAGTGAGCATCCTTGAATTGCTTAGGAAAGACATTAAGTGAATATTAGAATGAAAACATATAGTACCAACAACCCCTCTGTTGTTTCTGATTATGATGTATTCGGTCAATCAATCATGGTTAAGGGAAGCGAGGCACTAAAAATGCTTGGCTTATCTCGTTATAATCTGGAAAGGTGTGTAGAAAACGGTTATATAAGGAAGATTGTATCAAACGATGTTTTTTTATATGACGAAACCGATATTCAGAAATTTATGAATACAAAAACGTATCACGAAATGCTGAATGGCGTGGTTGATAAACGGAATAGTCTCAATGATTTGACGGGGAAAGAGTGGATACCCGAAACCAAGAGTTACATGTTTCAGAAAGGTTTGGGAGCCTCTCATTCTCATGCGCAAATAGAAAAACAACATCCGGCTCCTTTTTCTTTTCAAGACATAGAAAGCCTTGTGAAATTTTTCACTAAGACAGGAATGTCCGTTTTAGACCCATTCGGTGGGGTCGGCTCTACGGCAAAAGCGTGTGAACTATTAGGTAGAATCTGCACAAGCATTGAATTGTCTGAGAAATACCATAATCTTTCAATAGAACGTCTTGAAAGTGAGGTGGGTAAAGGATCGAGCAGACATCATAATTTGATAAATGGAGATTCTTGTATTATTTTACCCCAGTTGGCAAGCAATAGTATAGATTTCATAGTTACCAGTCCGCCATATTGGGGTATATTACATAAGCAAGACCAAAAGGTAAAAAAGAATCGTGTACAATATAATCTTGACACTCAATATTCTGACGATGCAAATGATTTGGGAAATATAGAGGGCTATGAGCATTTCCTTAAGATATTGTGCGAGAGAATATTCTTGCAATGCGGCAGAATATTGAGAAAAGGTAAATACATGGCTATAATAGTCTCTGATTTTAGAGACAAAGGGGATTTTGTGAGCTTTCATTCAGACTTGATTCATAAGTTGAACAAAGCTGTTCTTCCTGAAGGGGATTGTCTTTCACTGCAAGGCACAAAAGTATTGATACAAAATCATAAATCACTCCATCCTTATGGCTATCCATTTTCTTATGTTGAAAACATCCACCATCAATATATCTTGATATTCAGAAAAAAATAATGACTTTAGACAAATATAAGGGAATTATAAACGGAGATTGTGACGCCATCTTACAAAAGATGGTTGACGATGGAGTTAAGTATGACGTGATACTTACAGACCCGCCATATAATGTTGGAAAAGATTTTGGGAACACAAGCGACAAATTACCTCTTGACTTGTTTCTTAAAAGCATGTATCATAGGATTGATCTGCTCAAAGAATTATTATCCGATACTGGTAGTATAATTTGGTTTGGAATACATGATTATATTTGCTACATACAAGTTTATATGTATCAAGCCGGTCTGTTTTACCGTAGGATGAATATATGGCATTATGAAAATGGTTTTTCAAGAAGTTCAAGAGTGCCATCTACGCACTATGAGCCATTTCTGTGGTTCTCAAAAGATTCTAAGAAATGGACTTATAATACTGACCAAGTGCGTGTTCCTTATAAAAGTACTGAACGGCTCAAATCTATCGTAAAATACAAGGACAAGAACGGAAACGAAAAAATCTGGAAGCCCTCTGAAAAAGGGGCGATGAGGGGCGATGTATGGGACTATCCCACATTGGCTGGAAAGGCATTTTCAAAGGAACGCACTGAGCATCCCTCACAAAAACCAGAGGCTCTTATTACCGAAATAATAAAGGCTTTTTGCCCGATGAATGGAAATGCGTTTTCGGGGAATATACTTGACCCTTTCTTAGGGTCAGGAACTCTTGGCGTGTGCTGCGAAAAGTTGAACAAAGCGGGCCATAATATACAATGGACTGGTATTGAGTTAGAAAAAAAATGGTGTGACATTGCAAGGAAGCGTTTATCAGAAATATAATAAGTTATGGTAGGACAAGATTACTTGAAGCTACAAAATCAAGGCAACATAATTTCTAACATTCGTCTGCTCCATGAAATGGATATGGCGAAAGACTACGCCGATTCACAAGGGTATTACACCAAAAAGAGTGTTGCTGAAATTGGCGTAAATGCTCTTATCATTACAAGTGGGAATAGCGTTGGCGAAGAAGCTCACAGGATTATCAATGCAGAGGGCGACGAAAGCAGGAACTCTCCTTTACAGAATGCAAAGGCAAGAATGCAAATTCTCAGAGTTTTAGGTTTGGTTTCTGCCGATTATGGTTCAGAAATCTATGCCATTACTCGCTTGGGAAAACTGGTTATTAGCCAAGTCCTAAGCAATAATCCAAATTATGGCATATTGAGGGAATTGTTTGTGAATATAACCACAGCCACAGAGATATACGAACATAATTGTGCGATTGATTTTAATTGCTACTTGGGTTTCGGGATTTGCTATGCACTGTCACAGTTAGAATATCGCCTTTCATCGGATGAAATGCCGCTATTGACGACTTATGACATTAAAAATATAGACCAATTCATTGAGGAAGCACGTTTGAATAGACAAGAGGGAAAAACATTCACAGAGACGCATCCTCATTATCCAAAGACTCAAAGAAACCTGCCTATTAAACAGGTAAGCAACTTAACAAGAAGTATCAATCAAATTTTGCGTGTTTGCGGTATTATCGAACCGAAACAAAAAAGAATAGGCAATGTCAACTACTATGTATGCACAGAGGATGGTCGGAAATATGTAGATACCATTAAGCAAAGATATATGACCACACAATTTTGGACTGCTTATAAATTTCGGAAAATAAACAATATAGCAGAACAAAAAGAGATGTGTGTTGCTACATATAATGCCATTCTGTTTAGAAGTGGCATTGATGATTCTTTGCCCGATAGCAACAAATTATTTTCTCCGTATCAAATGCTCCCTGAAACAAATGTTGAATGGTTGATGGGAAGTAACATTGAGGATATAAGAAAGCACCCTGATAAAGAATATGACAGGCTCAAAGTCATAAATAGCCAAATATCCATAAGAGATTTGCGACTGAAAGCAATCTATATGGAAGCGCGAAATCAATTCACCACAGAGACACAGATGATGAAATCAGTGCGTGAAGATATATCCAATATGGCTATCTGTAATATTGACGTAAGAAACATTGCTTCACATCTTTGTACAAAATATCAATACGCTGATAAGAATGATTTTTATCCTTTTGTTCACGCATTACTTAATATCATAGGCTTGGAATGTAGAGGAGAAATCAGTAGATACGATGCATATTGCATTTATAAGGGGCATGTGATACCCGTTGAAATCAAATCCTATACTGAAACTCATGCGTATAATGCAAAAGGAGTTAGGCAAGCCATAGAGAACAAGATTTTGTCTTACGATGAAAGCAAGACTGACGACATCAATTATGCCTCCTTGCTTATTGGTTATGAGCATCCAGACAATGATGCAGAGGTTAGATGCTTAATCGACCAAGCGTATGATAAGTTTCAGATTAGAGTTATTGCCTGTGATCTGCTTAGCTTGTCTCAAATGGCAACTCGCAGAATCTTGGAACAAAAGGTTCTTGATTTTGAGAATATATTAACAAAACATGGAATCTTAACAGAATAAGAATGAAGATAATTATAAAAGACATAGAAGTATGTGCAAAATGCACATCAAAAAGGTGTTCGTTTATAAACCTTGCAAGTATAGAGCAAGCGTTTTTTAACCTTTCATCAGAAACTACAATCTGTCCGACAAGTGCAATAGGTGGAAGTGGCCCTTCGGAAAAAAGCATTGAAAAGCGATTTATTATAGCCGAAAAAGGAACTTGCTGCGTTGAATGTGGGCTATGCGTAAAGCATTGTTCCCATCAGAATTTGGATATTGAAAATTACAACGCGAATACTTCTGCATTTGGTAATCTTACAAATTTGCAAATCAAAGCAGTCACAAGCCTATACCTTAGCGGTTTGTTTGGTTTTGCGGCCAATACCAATAGAAATAACTCTTTAACATTTGATGGTTATGTATCTTCGGAAAAAGGAGAAGAAGCCTTTGTGGAAATTGATTACAAAGACGATTCATTGGAATGCGTTAGAAGAATATTGGGTGACATAATTAAGTATTCTGACACACATAAAATTAAAAACGGCATTGTAGTTTTATCAAAATTACCACAGATGGGAAGTAGGGATGTATATAATCTGTTGGAGAAAATGAAGAAATTTCCAACAACTAATGATATTAATATTTACATGACGACATTCTCACATCTTAGGACTATATATTTATACACGAGTCCAAGCACATTATGTTCTTTCGAGGATGTATTTTACAATCCTATTAAAGAAGATATATGTGCATACCAACAGAAAGTGGAGAATCTTTTCACAGACATAGAGCTTCCACTATTCGATGATACGAACTCTTAAGAAACGAATAACTACAATTTTAATCTAAAATATTGAAATTACAAAACAATGTCAAATACTGTTAGTAAAAAAATACGCCTATAAATATACTTCCCCAGATGGTAAGGTATGACACGACAACTGGCTGGTACTCCCGACTGCCAATCGAAAGCACGGCAGACACGCTGAATTGGGAATGCTTCTATCCGAAAGAAGCATGACAGCAAGAAAAATCAATCGTTCAAGGGAAAAGAATTCCGCTACTCGGCGGGAGTGACGAAATAGCGATAGGCGTGGCGCGTCTTGACAATGTCGGGGAACACGTCGAGCCCGGGAGGCAACGTCGGCTCGTCGGGCAACACGCGGCACGCGCCGATGTAGCGCTTCGCATAGTAGGCTTCTGTCGACGACGATACCGTCACGCCGGCCGAACAGCTGGCATGGATGAACGAGAAAGTGCCGTCGGCTTCAACGTCGGTCACGATGCCGACATGCCCGATTCGTTTCGAAACTCTGGAACCGGAGAAAAACACGAGGTCGCCCTTTTTCAAGTTGCGCGTATCGGAAACGGCCGTTTCCGAAGAATATTGGGCACGCGACGTGCGCGGAAGCGTGATGTTTTGCGTCTGGAACACGTAAGTCGTAAATCCCGAGCAATCGAATCCTTTATAGGGAGTCATGCGCCCGCGGCGATAAGGCGTGCCGATGTATTTCATGGCGCTTTCCACAATCGTAGCGCCGTCGACAGCGATAGCGGCGTCTGCACGCTCTTCCGCATGCATCGCCACGTCGCCCAAAGCGACAGCAACCATTATCAATATTGCGAAAAACTTCTTCATTTCGTATCGCTCAAAACTTGCAGGGATTTCAGCACTTTTTCTTTCTCCTACAAAGTTAGCTAAAATCGAAAAGCCGTCAAGCGTTTTTCAGACATTTAATTAACATATTAAAATCTTTTACACCGACAGCCCGTTCCGTTTTCAGATTTTAACAAAAACAGCGGGACAGAATGCTCTGTCCCGCTGTCGGTTTATTCAAAGGCCGGAATAACCGGAATTATGCAGCTTTTTTCGCTTTTCTTTTCTGTTCGTGGCGCATCATCCAATAAGCTGTCGGAGTTGCAATATAGATGGTTGCAAACGTTCCGGCAACCACACCGAAGAGCATTGCGAACACGAATCCGCGAATCGTTTCGCCGCCAAGGATGAACACGACGAGAAGCACAAGTGCCGTAGTCGTCGAAGTCATGATGGTTCGGGTCAACGTCGAGTTCAACGAATGGTTGATCACCTCGAAGCGGTCGCGTTTCGGATAAAGTCCTATCATTTCGCGCACGCGGTCGAACACCACCACCGTATCGTTGATGGCATAACCGATAATCGTCAGGATGGCGGCAATGAATTGCTGGTCAATCTCCATTGAGAACGGAAGCACGCCCCAGAAGAGCGAATAGAATCCAATAATGAAGAATGCCGTGAATGCCAACGAAACAAGTGCGCCCATCGAGAATGCGAAGTCGCGGAAACGGAAGAGGATGTAGAGCGCGATGGCAAACAACGAAATGACTACCGACCAAATGGCGCCTTTCGTCATGTCGTCGGCGATGCTTGGTCCGACCATTTCCGAAGAAACAACACCGTGGTGCTCGTCCTTGACGTCGAAGTTTTCATACTTCATGCCGTTGAGTTCCGATTGCAAGCCGGTGTAGAGCTTGTGCATGATTTCTTCGTCGACACCCTCTTGCGAGCCATCGATCTTATAGTTGGTGGAAATACGCACTTTCGTGTCGTTGTCGACTGTGATGACCGACAAGGATGCATCCGGGAAAAGCGGAGCGAGCTTGCTCTGAATTTCGTCGGTACGGACGCTGTGGTCGAATTGCACCACATAGTTGCGGCCGCCGGAGAAGTCAATGCCTTTGTTCACGCCGCGCAAGAAGAACGACGCGATAATCACAACCGACACGATGGCAATCACCACTGCAGCAATTTTGCGCTGTCCGAGGAAGTTGATCTTCGGATCGACAAGGAAGTTGCGGCTGATTTTAGTAGTGAACGTATAAGTGCGGTCTTTTTTCTTCAACAGTCTTTCGAACACCAAACGCGACACAAACACGGCGGTGAAGAACGAGCAGATAAGGCTTATGAGCAACGTCGTGGCAAAACCTTTGATCAAGCCCGTGCCGTAAACCATCAGGATAATGGCCGTGATGACCGACGTGAGGTTGGAGTCGAAGATTGCGGAGAACGCGTTCTTGTAGCCGTCGGCCAAAGCCGCTTTCACATTCTTTCCGGCTCTCAATTCCTCTTTGGTGCGTTCAAAAATAAGCACATTGGCGTCGACTGCCATACCGAGAGAAAGCACGATACCGCAAATGCCCGAAAGCGTCAACACTGCTTGGAAGGAGGCCAAGATGCCCAATGTGAAGAACAAGTTGAGGATCAAACACATGTTGGCCACCATAGCCGGCACGAATCCGTAGAACGAAATCATGTAGAGCATCAACAGGATCAATGCCACCACAAACGACCAAATACCGGCCTCGATGGCTTGTTGTCCCAACGACGGGCCAATCTCCGTGTGGCTGACAATCTTCACGCCTGCCGACATGCCGCCGCCTTTCAACACATTGACAAGGTCGTTGGCTTCTTCGACGGTGAAATTGCCGGAGATCAACGAGCGTCCGTCCTCGATCGGCGTATTGACAGTCGGGAAAGAATATACTTGATCGTCGAGCACGATGGCCACTTGCTTGCGAACGTTGTCTCTCGTCACCTTCGCCCATTTTGCCGCAGCGTCGGAATTCATCGTCATGCTCACTTCGTAGCTGCCACTGAATTGGTTGAGCTCTGCGCTTGCGTCGTCGATCATGTCGGCGTCGCTAAGAGCGGCTTCGCCGTTGCTTGTGCGCAATGCCACCAATTGGAAGAAGGAATCCTTTTTGTCGATTCCTTTCACCGACCAACGGCATTTCAAGTCGGACGGCAGGATTTTCTTTGCCATGGGCGAAGCAAGAATGCGGTTCACGGCAGCCGTGTCGGCTTCGTTTGCCACGCCGATGCATGCGCCGCCTATATAGTTGGATGCCGGAATCTGCACGTCTTTCGTGCCGTCGTTTCCGGAAGTCGTGGTCGTGATAAGCGCATCCGACCAAATCATTTCTGCAAGCGTCTTGCCGCTTTGCGTTGCTTGCGGAGCCACTTCCGCAACGGCAGCCTCTGCATCGGAAGCCGATTCGGCCGTCGCGCCATTTTCAGCAACGACAGCATCGGCCGCATCTGCAGGAGCAAGCGAGTCGACCGGAGCAGCCACAACGTTTCCGGCAGCCGCCGTCTCGCTCAATTCTGCAAGGCGGGAGCGGAGCGCGTTGTCCATCGTGTAAGTGGCATAGAATTCAAGTTTTGCAGAACTTTGAATGAGTTTATACACGCGTTCCGGTTCTTTGACACCCGGGAGCTCCATCAAAATCTGGCCTTCGCGTTGCATCTCCTTAATATTAGGAGCGATCACGCCGAAACGGTCGATACGTTCGCGAAGGAGGTTGACGGATTTGGAAATGTCGCTGCGTGTTTTCTCGCGCAAAATGCCTTCGACTGTGGAATTGCCGTCGTTGGCATTAACGCCGTCCACGCGGTTGAATTTCTGCGCAAGGCTGACGCCCGGCACAAGTTCTTCATATTTCTTGCAGAATACGCCGACGAAATCGTTTTCGGGGTTCTCGCTCGCGTATGCCAACGCTTCGTTCAGCTTGGCATCTTGCGGGTTGGTAGCCTTGGAGCGGACGATGTCGGCCACGGAAATTTGCAGCGTCACGGTCATACCGCCTTTTAAGTCAAGACCCAAACCGATTTGTTTCTCACGAACTTCATTGTACGTATACCACATGTATACCTCTTCTTGCCCTATATCTTTCAGATATTTGGCATAAGCTTTGTTGTAGACAGAGTCGTAGACGTGCCTGTATGCCTCGGATTTCGTGTCTTTGTCCACCTTCACGGCTGCTGCCGCCGCAGTTTTCTGCGCGCTTGCCGCCGCATCGTTTTCGACGTTGTTGGTCACCAACGAGAAAGAAAGATAAAACAGACACACGATGGCAAGAAGCACCGCAATGACTCTAATGAAACCTTTACTTTGCATTTTTTTTGGTGTTAATATTTAATTTCTAATTTATTACGATTTTTCAGCTTGCAAAGATAGCGAAAGTTGAGAGAAGAACAAGCAAAGCGACTTGATTTTGTTCTTTCAAATCGCTTTTCTCCATATATTTTAGAGCTTCATCCTTTTTCTCGGCAGCGCCTGTTTTGCAACAACGCATGCTATGCGGTATCCTCCCTACTCATTTACTTCAATGCCTACAACCGATATTGCAAATGGCAAGCTGCCGGCTTTGAGTTTTTTCGCAATTTCTTTGGCTTCTTCGACGGTGAAATTGCCGGTGATCGACGAGCGTCCGCCCTCGATCGGCGTAGCGATCATCGGGAAAGAATATACTTGATCGTCGAGCACGATGGCCACTTGCTTGCCAATGTTGTATCTCGTCATTTTCGCCCATTTTGCCGCAGCGTCGGAATTCATTGTCATGTTCACTTCGTAGCTGCCGCTGAATTGGCTGAGCTCTGCGCTTGCGTCGTCGATCATGTCGGCATCGCCAAGAGCGGCTTCGCCGTTGCTTGTGCGCAATGCCACCAATTGGAAGTAGGAATCCTTTTTGTCGATTCCTTTCACCGACCAACGGCATTTCAAGTCGGACGGCAGGATTTTCTTTGCCGCAGGCGAAGCAAGAATGCGGTTCACGGCTGCCGTGTCGGCTTCGTTTGCCACGCCGATGCATGCGCCGCCTATATAATTGGATGCCGGAATCTGCACGTCTTTCGGGCCTTCGTAGTCGGAAGTCGTAACCGCGACAAGTGCATCCGACCAAATCATCTCGGCAAGCGTCTTGCCGCTTTGCTCGCCCTCGGCATTTTGGGTTGCCGCCGTTTCGCTCAACTCTGCAAGAAGCGGAAGCGCGTTGTCCACCGTGTAAGTCTCATAAAATTCAAGTTTCGCAGAACTTTGAATGAGTTTATGCACGCGTTCCGGCTCTTTAACGCCCGGGAGCTTCATCAAAATCCGGCCTTCGCGTTGCGTATTTTCAATGCTGGGAAGAAGCATGCCAAAACGGCTGAAGCGTTCGCGGAGGAGGTCGACGGATTTGGAAATGTCGCTGCGCGTTTTCTCGCGCAAAATGCCTTCGACTGTGGAATTGCCGTCGTTGGCATTGACGCCGTCCACGCGGTTGAATTTCTGCGCAAGGCTGACGCCCGGCACAAGTTCTTCATATTTCTTGCAGAATACGCCGACGAAATCGTTTTCGGGGTTCTCGCTCGCGTATGCCAACGCTTCGTTCAGCTTGGCATCCTGCGGGTTGGCAGCCTTGGAGCGGACGATGTCGGCCACGGAAATTTGCAACGTCACGGTCATGCCGCCTGTTGCTTCCTCTTCTTGCAAATCACGAGCAGGATTATTGCCGTCATGCATGCCTATAAGCTGCCATGCGCCAATCAAGCAAACGGCGATTGCAACAATGGTAACAAGCGCTTTCTTTTTCATTTGGATTTCGTTAGGTTAGAAAAATACAACTACTTACATGTTACAAATATACGCTATTTATTTCAAATGGGAAATATTTATTTTGCCTTTTTGCCGTTTTTCTCATGCGATTTTCTTGCCATGAAACCCTGCGGAAGGAGCGGAGTGTGCGTTTTTTTGTATCTTTACGCCGAATTTTGAACACGGAGGAAAAATGAATTTGAAGCAATTGCGATTTGCCTTTCTTATCGTCGCCATAGCGGTCTTGGCGGGAGCATGCGCCAACATAGGCAATCCCGGCGGCGGCCCCGTGGACATGGCTCCGCCGATTTTCGTCAGAAGCAGCCCCAAGCCGAATGCATGCGACGTGGACCGGACGAGAATCGACTTGTATTTCGACGAAATCGTCACGTTGGAAGATCCGTCGAACAAGGTCATCGTATCCCCCGCGCAAGTGGAAATGCCCAAAATATCGACAAACGGCAAGCGCGTGTCGGTGGAACTGATCGACTCGCTCCAACCGAACACCACTTACACGATCGACTTTTCCAACGCCATACGCGACAACAACGAAGGAAACCCGCTCGACAATTTCGCATTTGCATTCTCCACCGGCCCGGCAATCGACTCGCTGCGCGTGTCGGGATTTGTGCTCGATTCGCGCACGTTGGAGCCGATGCAAGGCGTAGTAGTAGGCCTGCACAGCAATTTGGCCGACTCGGCATTCCGGAAGATCAAAATGGAAAGAGTGTCGCTGACCAACGATCGCGGGCAATTCACCATCCGCAACATCAAGCAGGGCCGCTATCGCCTCTATGCCTTGCGCGACGTGGACCGCAACTACATGTACAGCCCCGGAGAAGACATGGCTTTTCTCGACTCGATCGTCGTGCCGTCGGTCGGCAGCCGCGAAGTGGCCGACACATTGTATGATTTGAACAACGAAATCGACACAATCCGCCATTCTGTCAAGCCCGACTACCTGCCCAACGACATTTTGCTGAACATGTTCAACGAAAACATAAAGTCGCAATACCTCGCAAACAACACCCGCATCGACTCGACGCGCATCCAATTGCTGTTTGCCGCGCCGTCCGACACATTGCCGACGCTGACGCTGCTCGACCCGCCATTCGCCCGCAACGATTGGTACACGCTGGAACGATCTGCCGGCAACGACACGCTGACTTATTGGATTCGCCCGCGCGAATTGGTATCGGACGACACGCTAAACGTGGCTGTTCGCTACCTGCGCACAGACACCACCAGCCGGCTCACGTGGGGAACCGACACGATGCGTTTCACATTTCAACGTCCGAAACCGGTCAAAAAGAAGAAACGCGACAAGGACGATGCCGACACCTTGCCCGAAATGCGCTTCATGAACTTCCGGTCGCTCTCGGGAAGCACCGTGGAAGTCTACGCGCCTTTGTATTTGCAAGCGGCGACACCCGTCGAACGGCTGGACACGGCAGCCGTGCATCTCGAAATGCAACAGGACACGCTGTGGATTCCCGCCGGCGACTTCTCCATAACCATGCGCGACAGCACAATCGACCGCCGCACCTTCGCGGTAAAAACACGCTGGGAGCCCGGAGCGCGATACCGCCTCGCGATCGACTCGATAGGCGTGACCGACATCTACGGCTTGTTCACGAAACCATTCGTGGCAGAATTCAGCGTGCGAAAAATGGAAGACTACGGCAACTTGATATTTTCGATACCCGCCGTGCGCGATTCTGCTTTTGTGGAACTCCTCGACGGCAGCGAGAAAGTGGTATTGAAAGCGCCCGTGCGCAACAACCGTGCCGAGCTGATCAACCTGCTTCCCGGGCAGTATTACGCACGGCTTGTCATCGACAGAAATGGCAATGGCGAGTACGACACCGGCAACTACGACCTCCGCATCCAGCCCGAAGACACATACTACTACCCCGGCTCGATCAACTTAAAGAAAAACTGGGACATCGAACAGACGTGGGACATATATGCCCTTCCCGTCGACAGGCAGAAGCCGGAAGCAATTAAGAAAAACAAGCCGGAACGCAATAAATGGGAAACCGAGCCGACGACAACCGAAACAGACGAAGATGAGGACGAAAGCGGTTTCAACGACTTCATGGACCCGAACGACCCTAACCAGCAGTTCTTCAACCAAATGAACGGCTATTGACCGCGTGGCTCGTGGCGTCTGACAACTCGTTTTTTTGAAGAAACAATATTTTTTGGCGGAAATATTTGCACAGTTGCAAGCATCGTGCTACCTTTGCCCTCGCAAAAGCGTCGAAGCCCAGATGGCGGAATTGGTAGACGCGCTGGTCTCAAACACCAGTGGAGTAAAATCCATCCCGGTTCGATCCCGGGTCTGGGTACAAAGAACGGCTGACAACTCATTGAGTTTCAGCCGTCTTTCTTTTGCTGGGTAGCCAAAAGCGACAACACCCCTGCTTTTAGGACTGATATATGGTGATTGTTGAAACATCCAAACACAACAAGCGGGCAAAGCCTTTGTAGCCTTGTCCGCTTTGCTCGTTCACCGTTTTTCAACCATTTGCATTCTACATGGAATATCTATTATTTTCTATTAAGAATATGTTTCTCTTTTAAAACAAAGGGATAGCGTTTTTACATAATAATCCCATTATCTTGTAGAGCCTCTATTACGGGATTGAAAATATCAGTCCCAGTTTTTTTGCTTGGTGCAGAGAAATGCCAACAATCAAGATATGGATATGTCTTACCAGAAGGGGTTGTCAGTGTATGGAAACAGACGTCATTGTTTCCATACATTTTGGGAGATTCAAATTTTCCTAAACATTCCATCCTTTCTTCTGAAAAATTCATTCCAAATATGATGTCAGGTGCTAATAGGTCTATTTCTGTAGCAAAGAAGTTAATGGGCGATTTCTTACTAGCTTCTATGAATGAATCTATTAAATTGTTATCTGCCGCCCAACGACCACTCTCATTAGAGAATTTTGACAAATTCATAAATGCATTACTAATACCTTTTGGTTGTGCAAACTCAGATATAAATTTATCTGCAGAAGGTATTTCTTCCCATTTATAAACTCCACGTTCGATAGCATAAGTTAAATAAAGCATTGTCGAATGAAATTTATGTTGGTTCAAAGTTTTGCTTCCTATTCGTTTTTCTTGATAGGCCTTATATAAAAGCTCCATATAGTTGAGCCCTCCTATTTCCAAGGCTTCACGACCTATAAACAGGATTTTCTTTTTTTGATAAGTGTAATAAGGATAGAACCCATCTGTCACAAAAAAATCCTCTATACAGTCTGCATACTCATTACTTAACTGAATTTTAAGAAAATCTCGCCATTTGTCGTTTAACTGTTCAATTTTATCCTTCAGTTCTAATTCTGATTCGGGATAATGTAAAATAGATTGATTCATATTTCTAAGTAATTAAATTATTCTTCTATGAGATATGTTTTTAATGTTTCTACCACTTCATCAAAATATATGCTAAATAAATAGTAATGTGGCTGTCATGCATGAAAAACACACATAAAAAAGCGCGGGAGCCTGTACCTGTTACTCGTCCCACACTTTGAGGTCTTCGCATTGCCCTTCCTGTCGGAACGAGCAACGCAGAAGCCCACGCCGATATGCTTAATAACACTTGCGGAGACATGCGCCGCAAGTTTGTATATAACATACCCCGTAAACATCTACCGTTGCTTCGGTTCTTTGACAGGAATAAGAAAGTTGCGAAGTTTCAAAGTGTCAAGAACGAAACGTCAAGTAAACGTCTTTCCTTATATGTCGTTTTTCCACCCCGTGCGCAAAAGCCCCCGGCGTGAGAATTTCTGCAAATATATGGAAATTTGTGTGAAATGCAAAAAGAAGTTTGCGATTTTGTAACTTTTTTTGTTTTTGCGGGTGCTGTTCCAATTCGTCTATGACTTTTGTTTTAAGGTCGCACAAGATGTTGTTTATGCTTGCGTCAGCCCGATGTGAAGGCTTGGCGGCAAGTGGCAGTGCAGATGAAATTCAACTTATTTGCGTCATGGACACTGCCGTTTCCGGTGTACGGCTCTGTGTCGATGCAGCGAATGCGCTCTCGGCATCCCTGAAGGCGCTCACCATCGCGCCGGAGACGATGCGGAGATGTGTGCGAAGCTTTATTTGCGAGAGATAAGAGATGGAAAGTTGTGCAATTTGAATGAATTCGACAACGAACACATTTAACCCCTAAACTTATGGATGACAAACAAAAAAAGAGGGTGCACCTTTTTGATACACCCTCTTGTGTTTTTGTTGCTGCCTTTTGGCTTTTGTGATCCGCCTGGGGCTCGAACCCAGGACCCCATCCTTAAAAGGGATGTGCTCTACCTGCTGAGCTAGCGAATCTCCCTCAATAGCGATCAGTTTCCTGATTGCGACTGCAAAGGTAATGCCGTTTCTTGAATCACGCAAGCATTTCGTGAAAAAAATAATTATTTTCTTGCGCTTCTTCGATTTTGCCCAACGTTTAGGGCGGTTTTGAGTCCGGCGGTTGGCCTAAATTGGGATGCCGCGAGGCTGTTTGAACCGTGGGGTTGCGCTGAGGCAATTGTCTTCGTGCTGCTTGCGCAAGCGGCGACACGGTGAAGGTGTCGCGCTTGCCGGCGAAGCTCGTAGCGTTGGAAAGTTTGTGAAGTGGGGGGGAGATCGACGATGCCGGCCGGCTTTTTCGAGGGGCGGCCCGAACGGAATTGCCCAGGTGCTGTTGGTCGAGCTTGATTTGAATTGCCCTGTGCGGAGACGGCGATGGGTGAGGAATGCCGTCGGTGTGACGTTTCGATTTTTTTTTCAATGTGGCCGTTTCCTTTGGGTGGCGGCATCTCATAATATATAATGTGTGGAAGTCGGCAATCTTGGTTTGTTTAGAAATGAAAATAATGTTAATTAACATCTGAGATGCCCATGAAATGCGTTTCGGACAGAAAAAAAACTGTATTTTTGAAGCGAAAATGTGCGCATTTAGGGGCTTTTTCAAGGCCGAAAAAGGTTCTAAGTGTGTAAAATTGGCTTTAAAATGTTAAATTTTGAGCGATTTGGCGAGAGGTGAAACATTTGTAAAGTTAATTTTAACATGTCGCGCATTGAGAGAGTATGAACCTAATATAAACAAATAAAGAGTAATTATGAGAAAACAGCTATTGCTTCTGTTATTTTCCCTCTTTGCGGTTGTGGGCTATGCTCGCACTGTTACGGGCGTGATTACTTCTGCTGTCGACAAGTTGCCGGTTATCGGCGCGTCGATATCTGTGGAAGGCACCACTCGCGGAACGACAACCGACCTTGACGGAAAATATTCAATCGACGTAGACGACAACAGTGTCCTCGTCGTTAGTTACGTAGGTATGACTACCCAACGAATAACGGTAGGCAGCCGCAGCGTGATTGATGTAGAGTTGCAGGAAAATGCCCAAGTGCTCGAAGAGGTTGTGGTAACTGCAATGGGTCAAACGCAAGAAAAGAAGAAATTGAACTTCGCAGTGCAGTCGTTGTCTGCCGACGATGTGACTGCCGGCCAATCGGTCAACTTCGCCAACAGTTTGCAAGGCAAGGTAGCCGGTTTGCAGGTTTCGTCGGGCGGTAGTTCTCCGAACTCCTCCACGCAGGTCATCATCCGTGCGATTTCTTCTATCAACACCTCGCAAAGCAACGAGCCTTTGGTGATTCTCGACGGCATGCCGATTCGAGGCGGAGGTTCGACGCTTGGCGACTTGAACGCGAACGATATTGAAAACATGAGCGTCTTGAAGGGTGCAGCCGCATCGGCCCTTTATGGCCAAGAGGCAGCCAACGGCGTCATCATGATTACGACGAAGAAAGGTAAAGAAGGCCGCTTGGAAGTAACGGCTTCCGGAAGCTGGGAAATTTCCAACGCCATCCACGTGCCTAAGATTCAAGATCAATTTATCGCAGGTTCCGGCGGTTTCTTTAAGGAAAACTCAACAGGCGGCTGGGGTCCGTATCTGACAAGCGCCGACCATGTTTACGACAACGTTGGCGGTTTCCTCGGCACGGGATTCCTTCAGAAATACGACATGTCGATTTCCGGCGGCGGCGAGAAATTTAACGCCTACGCTTCGGCAAGCTATTTGAAAAACGATGGTATCGTTCCGGAAGACTACAAGGATCGTTTGAGCGTATTCTTGAAAGCAGAATTCAAGCCTTCCGACAAAGTGACGATGCAATTGACCACCAACTTCGTCAATGCAAAGAGCCGCGCATTCGGCAACAGCATGTCGACAGTTTATGGTTGGGCAATCAACAAAAACATGGCCGATTATGCTACGCTCGAAGGCCGCCCCAACTGGAGCAACCGCTACGAAAATTGGGACCTTTTGACCGACGACGAAAGAATCTCCGCCACTGTTTCTCCGTACTACGGACGCTATATGGACGAATCGGAAACGGAAAGCACCCGTATGATTCTTAACGGACAAATCAGCTATGAGCCGATTAAGAACTTGGTGTTTACCGGAAAAGTGGGTTACGACAAAGGATTCTCGCATTATGAATCGTACACTGTCCCGCGTTTCGTCGACAGCGACTTCATCGATCCTGAAAGCAGCGCGTTGACCAATTATCGCTATAAGTTCGGTGCTTACACATTCTCGCCGTCCGCTAGCTCGCAGTTGACAGCGCAAATCCTCGGAACGTACAATGTGACGTTTAACGAAGACTACACGTTGAACGTGCTTGCCGGTGCAGAATACAAATTGAACGAAGGCCTCGATGCCAACATGGCAGGACAAGAATTCTTGTTGGATGGATTCTACAGCTTCATGAATACGAATCCTGATTTGTTCACCACCAGCCAAGGCACAGACTATTACATGTCGTTGTCGCATACGCGCAGAAACAAATTCGGTTACTTCGGCGAACTTCGCTTCGACTATAAGGGCATGGCTCAATTGTCGGTGACCGGACGTTACGACGGTTCTTCGACATTGAAACAAGTGGATTGCACTTATTTCTATCCTTCGGTTACGGCCGGTGTGATTTTCTCGGAATTGTTCAAGATCAGCAACGATTGGTTCTCCTATGGTAAAGTTCGTGGTAACTGGGCGAAAGTAGGTAAGGACGCTCCTGCTTATCGGTTCACTCCGTCGTTTAAAAACTGGGAAGTATTCCCCGATGGCGGTTGGGGTATCGACGCTACGACAGCCGTGGCCAAAGAACTCGAGCCTGAAATGACAAGCTCGTGGGAGATTGGCGCCGACTTGCGATTCTTCGACTCCCGCACGCGTTTGGACGTGGCATGGTATTCGACAACGGTCGACAACCAAATCGTGACGGTGCGCGTGTCGCCGACATCCGGTACGATTCTTCAAACTCGCAACGAGGGTAGCATCGAAAACAAAGGTCTTGAAGTGACATTCGGACAAGACATTCTTCGGTCGAAAGACTTTGACTGGACATTGAATGCCAACTTCTCTTTCAACCGCGGCAAGGTGATTTCTCTTCCGGAAGACATGACGGAAATCCAAGGTACGCAATATGGCGACATCTTCCCGACAGCTTACCTCCACGGATCTACGACCGCTATCTCCGGTAAAGACTACGAACGTGCTCCGGACGGACAAATTATCGTGAACGAAAACGGTTATCCTGTCATCAGCGCAGCAAAAGGCAATTTGATTGGTAATCGTGAGCCGGATTGGTTGCTCGGACTCGGTTCCACTTTCCGTTGGAAAGATTTGACGGTAGGATTCTTGTTCGACGGTCGTTGCGGTGGCGATGTTGTCAACGTGACGCGCAGAAGCTTGTTCTCCAACGGTATGGATGCTTTGTTGCCTAAATATCGCAGCCATGAGGCTGTGTTCAAAGGCGTCGTGAAACAAGCCGACGGCTCTTATGTCCCCAACACGACTCCGATCATCATCGACAGCAATTTCATCAACAACTACTTCTATACAGTTTCGTCCAACTTTATCGAGGACGGTTCTTACATTCGTTTGAGCTACGTGACGCTGGCTTACGATTTCACTCGATTCCTTTCGAAGAACTGCCCGATTAAAGGCTTGAAATTGTCAGCAACAGGACGTAACTTGTTCTTGCTCACGAAATACACCGGAACGGATCCGCAAATTCTTGCAGGAACGGGCGGTGGTACGGGTTCTGCCGGTATCGACAACTACAATGTGCCGACTACGCGCAGCTTTAACTTCTCACTTAGCGCTACATTCTAAAAATGAAGTATCATATGAATAAATTGAAATTAATAGCCATGTCGATTCTCTTGGGTGTCACGGGCACCGGCTGTGTCGACATGCTCGACGATAATGAAAATCCCGACAAGGCTGCCAGCGTAACGGCAGAGACGGGTTTGCCGGTGATTGTATACTATGCGGCACAGACCAACTACGACCATGCCGAATACAACATCTACTTGTCGCAATGCTTGACCACGACAGGAAAGGCCACTACCGGCTCATACGGTTATAAAAACGGTTGGGAATTTTTGACGATGAACCGCCATCCGCAATGGCGCCGCCATTATTACGATATTGGTGAAAATATTAATATCTTGATGGAGAATGCCAATGAAATAGGATCTCCGAACTACACTTTGATTGCTCGCGCCATCCGCTTGATGTCGACGCAACTCACTACCGACGCTTTCGGCGACATGCCGTTGAGCAATGCATATCAGTCGAACTCTCCGACATACGACACGCAAGCCAGCATCTACGCATGGATGCTCAACGAGGCTGATGCTTTGATTGCGGATTTTTCAAATCCTGAAATCATCAACGCTCCGGGCAATCAAGCGATTACAGTGGCTCAAGATCGCGTTTATGCCGGCGATTTGAACAAATGGAAAGGATTGGTTTATGCTGTGAAAGCACGTATTTTGCTTCGCAATATTCCGAACATCGATACTTCGGCTGCAACTTGCCAAGCAATTTTCGATGCCGCGCAAGAGGCAATCAACATTTGGCAAGCCGATGCAATGTACGGTACTTTCTTCGGCAGCGAGCCGCGTTACAATTTCGACGGCGGACAACAACAACAAGATTGCCCTTGGAGTGCATCTCAGCCTATTATCAACTCGTGGGAATCGCGTCAGAACTTGTTGGACAGTGCAGTTCCTTCGAAATTCTTGCTCGCTGACATCATGGGCGCGTTCAACCAAGACAACGCGATGAATTCGGGTGCTTACGTAGGACGTCGCGGTTATGCCGACGATCCTCGTGCAGCTTTGTTGTTCATGCCGCACACGGGTCCTGTTTCTCCGGCAAACACCAGCTCGGAAAGGGTGAAATTGCGTTGGTTGGAAAACAACATCGGCGTGCCGAGCACAGAATTCCTTGCTTCGAACTATCCTGATCTTTTCTTCGGGGCTTATGCAGGAAGTAAAGACGCGTATGTGCCATTGTTTACGATGGAAGAACTTTACTTCATCCAAGCAGAAGCAAAATATTGGATGGGAGAAAAGGCGGAAGCATGCCGTTTGGCAAAAGAAGCTACCCGCTACAACATCGAACGCCATCTCCAAGCATTCCAAAAGAAATATCCTGATATCATGTATCCGGGCAATGTCATGGAATCCGAAGGAAAGTACAAATATCAATTGATAGATTCTCGTGATAAAGACGGCGACTTCTCTTATTCGAAGATGTATTGGGACGGCATAGTAGCCGCATTCCTCGACGATGCGTCGATGCCTTCGAAAGACGAATCGGGCGCAACGATCATCCAACCGGTGAAGGGCGTTACGGATCCCGCAACGAAAGGAAACCACCATTGGTTCTTCAATCCGGCGGAATTCAGCTTGAGCGATTTGATGCAAATGAAATATGTGGCAATGTACATGCAGCCCGAACAATGGACCGACATGCGCCGTTACCACTATAGCAACAACCGCAACCATTACGGAATTGGTGCAAACCAAGAAATTGTCTATCCGACGCTTCGCCGCCCGTACAACTTGTATGCTCCTTATTGGATCGACGGCATGTCGGAAGCGGAAAAAGAGAACACGTGGATTCAACGTATCAACTACGACCCCGAAACGGAGGAAAAATACAACCGCAAAGAGCTTGAACGTCTTGGCGCGTACAAGAACTACTTGTGGCTGCGCAAACCGATGATTTGGGCAGAAGCCCCGGGCGTGCGTACTTCTTTGACACAAGAATGATTTTTAACGCAAAAACAGAATGAACGTTATGAAAATGCAATATAAATTAGGAATGATAGCTGCGGTTGCATTGTCGATGACCGCATGTGAAGTCCACGACCCGTTCGACGATGTATTGGAAGTGGGGCAACCTGTCCCGACTGTCACATGGGCATTGGGCGGCACGGTGGCAAATGCCGGCGATGAAGTGGCTTTCGAAGGCAAATACTATACCGAGCCGGGGAAAACTCCGGATCACTCGGAAGTTTGGGCAAATGTTGTGAAGACAGAGTCGGCTGCTGCCACTTCTGCTTTGACAACATCCTTGAAGTACACGCAAACGGTTTCTTTGACCGATACGGTACGCGCTTCTCAGGTGATAGCAACCTATCCGCATTCGATGGCGGAATGGGACGGTCACGAATTTGTGTTGAACGCGACATTCCCGACTTCACAAACGCTTCGCGCCGTCAGCTGGGCAAATGTTTCGGATTGGGACCAAGAACGTTTCGATTCTTACTATCCTGCCGACTTTGCTGCCGATTTCGTTTCGACGGTGATCGACTACCTGACACAAGACAGCACTTACTACAACGACTTGCGCAACGTGTATATCAACTACGACTTTACGCCCGAACAGATTCAAGGCGTGAACGCAGCTCATGCAGGATATGAAATTCCGGTGGAAACCGATGCCGGCAACAAGAGCGACCTTTGGTATACGAACACGGAAAACGTAGTGGGCAAATATTATGTGGAAATCGTTGAGGGAACTTCAACTTCTGTTATCCACGAAATTTCGCTTGACGAATGGGATGAAAACGACGACACGCGCACGTACTACGATGTTTACGAATCGTCGCCGTGGGTATTCTGCCGTTACAACGACGATGCCGGCGCAATTGTCACTTCCGTTCGCGCTCAGTATATGCCGACGTTTATCGATTTGCTCAACTTGATTCCGTTCACCGATTGGATTCACAACACGTCCGATCAAGTTTACAATGTGACATTCACACGCAACTATTCGCAAGATGTAGTCTTCAAAGTGGTTGATACGGATGGCAACGTTGGCTACACGACGGATCAATACACAGTAACTATTAACTAATCACACTCTGGGATCAAATGAAAAAGTTTCTTTTAAATATCAGTTTTATAGCGGCGTTGGCGACGATGGCGGTATCCTGCGTTGATCCGGAGCCGGAATATAAGGATTTCCCGTCGAAGGATGTGGATTTCTCCTACGCCGTTGCGCCGAATGATAACGGCGAAGTGGAATATGCGCTCGACTACTATGTCGTTTCAACCATCCAATTCACCAACACGTCGGCTAAATCCGGCAATGTGACTTGGGACTTTGGCGACGGAACAACTTCCAACGAGGCTAATCCGCAGCATAAATATGCGACTGCCGGCACATATCAAGTGAAATTGACAGTGGAAGGAGTCGGCACATGCACGTATCCAATCATGATTTACGATATTTCTCCGGTGCTTTCCATCAAGGAGCAATCGGCAGAAGTGCTTACAATCAACGACGTGTCGGTCGATTTCGACATTTTCTTGCCGAATCCGGAAAACAAGCGCGTGAAATACGTTTGGACATTCCCTGACGGCGCTATTACGGAAAATGGCGATCCGATTACCACCTTTGAAGGTTATGCCGATGAAAATGGCAACGTTGACTATCCGGGCAAAATTCGCTTCAAGAACGTAGGTTCACAACGCATCACATTGCAAACTACATTCGACCTTGATGGCGAAAATCGCCGCTTGGAAGACTCTTATGTGAATGTGCAAGTTGGTGCAGACCAACCGTACAAAACGCTTTATTATGCCGCTTACGAAGGCAATATCAAGGCATATAAGCTGATTCCTGACGGAGCGCTTCCGGAAGGCTCGAAAAACCTGCCGTTCGATATGGGCGTAAGCAGCGGCGTGATGCCGATGACGATTTGCTATGCAAAAGTCGGGGATGAAGGTTGGATTTATATGCTCGATTGCGGTAAACAATACACTTACATCAATGACGAAAACGGCGTGAACGGCGACGGCAAAATCAACGTGATGCGTGTCGACGGAACAGGAACGAACTTGTTTGTATCCAACGTAGGAAAAGCAGCGTTCGACGATCCGTTCTTCGGTTGCGTTGATGGCGACAAGTTGCTTTATTCCGACCGTAACACGGGTGTGCGTCAACTCGCTTTGAACACTCGTGGCGCAACGGAAGCAAACGACTATTTCGTGAAAAACGACATGTTGGGCTACTACAAACGTACCACGCTCGACTATGGCGCCATCAGCACGACGCTGCTGAAAGACTCAAAAGGCGTGTATTGGTGGGGCAAATGCTTCAACGGTAAAGGAATCTTCCGTTTCAAAGCTGAAGACATTGTTCCGGTCTACACGGATGTGGCAGCCGGCCCGTATCCGGTAGTTTTGGATCAAGTGAACCTTCGTTCGTTCATGATCGATGAGGAACGCGGCAAACTCTATGTGTATCGTTCGAAAGATGTCAATGGCTTCTACGAATATCCGCTTCCGGGAGACAAAGATGAGACAGGCTTGACGACAGTGGCAACGAAATCGATAACGATGTATGCCGACCCGATCAATTCCACTCAGGATGAAGGCGTTTACGTGCCGCAAATGGCTCTCGATGCTGAAACGGGATTTGTATATTTCGGATTCAACAAGGCTGCAAACGACAATTCGTCGTATGTGACGGGATTGAAATACTACAATCCGGAGACGCAATCGATTGTTGAGATCACAGACTGCCCGGATAAAATCCTTGGCATTACGATCAATGACAATAAGACCAACTTGTTCTGAGAATTGATTTTGCCTTAAAAAGGCTGTAATGATAAAATAGCTGTTCCTTGTTGCAGTAATGGGGGACAGCTATTTTTAAATAAAATGCATGTTATGAGAAGAATATTTGCACTGTCGCTGCTGTCGGCAATATTGTTTGCACTTCCGCTTTCGGCACAGAAACGCGAGCATCGTGCCGTGTGGATGTCGGCGTATACCGGCTGTTGGCCCACGGGCAAGTTGACAGCCAATAATGCCGAGCGGCAAAAGCAAATTTGCCGTACAGATTTGGATTCGTTGCAGCGCAGCAATTTCACGACGATTTATTATCATGCCCGCATATTTTGCGATGCGACTTATAATTCGAAATACGAGCCGTGGTCGAGCACTGTCTCCACGGCGCGAGGCGTGGAGCCTGCCTTCGATCCGTTTGGCTTTCTCGTCGAGGAGGCACATGCGCGCGGCTTGGAGGTATATGCTTGGCTGAATCCTTATCGTTATTTGGACTCTTCCTATCAAGAGGATTGGGGCAGCGCAGGGGGCGACAAGAATTATGAAAACAGTCACCCCGAATGGCTGATCAAATGGAAAAACGGCAGCCATACGTGGACGATTCTCAATCCGGCGCTTCCGGAGGTGAAGCAACGCATTGTCGACGTGATAGCCGACATTATGGACAAGTATGACGTCGACGGCATTGTGTTCGACGACTATTTTTATCAAAGCAGCTTGCCGGAAGAGTATGATGCGGAGTGGTACAATGCTTATGTGGCCGAAGCCGAGGCAGCAGAGGAAACACCGATGTCGCAACTCGACTGGCGGCGCGAGAATGTCAACGACATGGTGCGGAAAGTGAACGCCTACATCAAATCGACAAAACCGTGGGTGCGCTTCGGAATCGGACCGGCCGGCATCGCTTGCACGGACGAGTCGATTGCGGAAAAATATGGCATTCTGCCCAGCCCGGGACACGACAATCAGTATAATAGCATTGCTTCCGAACCGGTGGCATGGCTTCATGAAGGCTCGATCGACTTTATTTCACCGCAGATTTATTGGCTCGACAGTTATGCGACGTTGGCACCGTGGTGGTATGAAACGGCAGGCAAGTTCAATCGCCATTGCTACACGAGCCAGACACTGTCGTCGTTTTCAAGCGCAGCGTCGATGAATGTCTATGTGAATCAAATCGACTTGACGCGCACCAATGACATTTTGGAAGCTCCGGGGTATGTGTTTTTCCAATGGAGGCTTCTGAAATCCTCCTCAAAAAGGATTGAACGGAAAGATGTGAAATTGCTGCACTGGTTGCGCGAGAATGCATACCACGACCATGCGTTGCCGCCGGCCGTGACGTGGTTGAAGGCGGATTGCCCGGGCGTGGTGAGCAATTTGAAGCGCGACGGGCGGACATTGTCGTGGAACGGTCCGGAGAATGTGCGTTATACGGTTTACGCAGTTCCGGCCGATGTGTCGATGGAAGATTTCCGCAAAGAGGCGGAATATCTGCGCGGCATAAGCTACGACACCACGTTTGAGATACCGCAAGCAGAGGCGAATTATCCGAAATTCGGCATTTCCGACGAAAATCTCGATGCCTACAATTATGCAGTGGCAGTGTTCGACCGTTACGGCAACGAATACAGTGCTACATTTGTGGGTTCGGAAGCAAGCGTGTCGGACAAGCCGACATTGACTTATCCTCTTGAAGGCGACTTCACTCCAAACATTTTCGAATTTAAATGGGAAGGCACTTCGCCATTGTATGAAGTCATGGTGGCGACCGATCCGGAAATGGAAAACGTGGTGGCACGCAAAGAAGTGTCGGGCAATTTCCTCGCGTCTTCCGAACTTTGCACCTTTGAAGCGGGCAAAGATTATTATTGGACGGTTACGGCTCGCGACAATAATGCGGCAGAGACGCGTTCGGATGTCAATTCGTTTAAAGTGGATGTGTTCCGAATCGTTTCAATTGCCGATGAGGCAACCGATGTGGATTTGTCTCCGATTGTGGAATGGAGCGAATTCGACGAGGGCGCGACATATCGTTTGGAGATTTCCGAACGTTGGTCGTTTTCTTTGTTGAAAGCGGAACTGACCACCAATGCCTGTTCGATGGCAATTCCCGATTATCTCTTGGCGGGGAATACGCATTATTATGCGCGTGTGATTGGAACCCTTCCCGACGGCTCGACGCAACGGACGGCGACTGTCGAATTTACGACGAGATATGCGGAAGTGCCGATGCCTACGATTTTGGCTCCGGCTTCCGACGGCGAAACGATGTATAGCAACAAGTGCATCGCTTTGCAGCCGCAAGAAGGCACGATAATGACTTACATCATGGTGAGCGCGAGCAAATCGTTCCCTGCGCGTTCGTCGTATACGGGTTCGTTTGAAGGCAGATACCATTCGCCGAATTTGTCGGAAATAAAAATGATTTCCACGCCTTTGGAAGATGGGAAAACGTATTATACGCGTGCCCGCTATTCCTATCGTGACGAAAGCGGAGCTATTGTCTATACCGATTGGACGCCGGCGCGTTCGTTCGTTTACAGCGCGGCATCCGGAATCGACGAAGTTGCGACATCCGGCGTGTATGTCGTGTCGACCCCGTCGCCGGTGCTGGTGACCGGCGAGGCAGGTGTGCGTGTCGACGTGTTTAGTGCCGATGGGCGGATGGCAGCGTCGCTGACGACCGACGAAGCGGGCAACGCCGACTTGTCGGGCGTGGGCGGCAAAGGCGCGTATTTGTTGAAAGTCGTTTTCTCCGGCGGAGAAACGGAAACTTTGAAATTTGTAAAAGACTAAACAATAAATGCAATGAAGAAGTATTTAATGCTGTTGGCGATAGGGATGGTTGGCATCCTCTCTTTTGATGCTTCGGCGTTGAAGCGCGAGCATCGCGCCACGTGGATGTCGGCGTATGTCAACGATTGGCCTTCTACGCCGATTACGGCGGGTAATGCCGAAACTTTGAAGAAGGTGGGGCTCACGGCTCTCGATTCTTTGCAACGCAATAATTTCACGACGATTTATTATCATGCGCGTGTGATGTGCGACGCGATGTACGATTCGAAGTATGAACCGTGGTCGAGTTTTGTTTCTCCAACTCGTGGCGAAACGCCGGCCTTTGATCCGCTGGCATTTATCGTGGAAAATGCACATGCACGCGGTTTGGAGGTGTATGCTTGGCTGAATCCTTACAGATATTTGAATTCTGAATCGCAAGAAGGATGGGGCAGCGCCGGCGGCGACAAGAACTACGAAAACAGCAATCCCGAATGGCTGATCAAATGGAAAAACGGCAGCCAAACGTGGACGATTCTCAATCCGGCACTTCCGGAGGTGAAGCAACGCATAGTGGATGTCGTGGCCGACATTTTGGACAAATACGACGTTGATGGCATCGTGTTCGACGATTATTTTTATCAAAACGGTTTGCCTACGACGTATGATGCCGACGACTACAACGCTTATCTTGCCGAAGGCGGCACGCTTTCGCAGGGCGACTGGCGCCGCGAAAATGTCAACGACATGGTGCGGAAAGTGAACGCCTACATCAAATCGACAAAGCCGTGGGTACGCTTCGGGATCGGGCCGGCCGGCGTGGCCGCCAGCGATGCGGATGTGGCTGCGAAATATGGTGTCGAGCCTTGTCCGGGAAGCGATTGGCAATACGACGGGATTTATTCCGACCCCTTGGCGTGGCTGAGCGAAGGAACGATCGATTTCATTTCTCCGCAGGTCTATTGGAAGATAGGCAATGCGGCTGCCGATTACGCGAAAATAACGCCGTGGTGGTATGAAGTGTCGCACAAGTTCAATCGCCATTGCTTCATCAGCCAAGACCTTTCGAATACGGCCGGCAGCACGTCGCCTTTGTCGGAGTTTTATGATCAGATATCATTGACCCATACGTCGGCGGGCGATGCCGCTCCGGGGACGGTTTATTTCCCATGGCGGTCGTTGCTGAACAAATCGCAAAGGATTGATGGCAAAAAAGTGACGTTGTTCACCTATTTGCGCGGTTCGTTGTTCGACACGCATTCGCTCACTCCGGCAGTGGAATGGGTGGAAGCTCCCTACCCGGGACAAGTGTCGAATGTTGCCCGTTCGGGACGTGTCTTGTCGTGGACAGGACTTGAAAATGTGCGTTATACGGTGTATGCCGTGCCTTCCGACATTGCGCCGGAAAACTTCTACAAAGATGCCGAATACTTGCTTGGCATCAGCTATGAGCCTTCGTTTGAAATACCTGCCGCCGATGCCGACTATCCGGGCTATGGCATTGCCGATGCCGATTTGGGCAATTATAATTATGCAGTTGCCGTATTGGACCGCTATGGTAATGAATATGGCGCAGTGTTTGTCGGAGCTGACGTGGAGACGGCAGCGACACCGGCATTGACATATCCCGTCGGAGGCGCTCTCGCGCCGAATCGATTCACTTTCAGCTGGGAAGGAACGGCACCTATCTATGAAATACAGATAGCAACCGATCCGGAGATGAAAGAATTGGTGGTGCGTCGCGAATTGACCGGCAATGTCGTGAAATCGGAGGAACTTTTCGACTTCGAGGCCGATAAGGATTATTATTGGACGGTTACGGCTCGCGGAAACAATGCGATTGAAGCACGCTCGAATGTGGAATCGTTCCGTGTGGATAAATTCCGCCTGACTTCTCCGGCAGCGGAGGCAACGGATGTTTCGTTGACGCCGACTCTGACGTGGAGCAAATTTGCCGATGACGCAGTTTATAAATTGTCGCTTTCGACACGTGTCGGATTCTCAGTCATGGCATACGAGACATCCACTCGGGAAACATCCTGCGCAATTCCGCTGTACTATTTGGATGGAAACACGCTTTATTACGCAAAAGTGGAAGCAAGAACGCCCGACGGCACTGTGGACGAGACGGAGACAATCGAATTTACGACAGAGTATGTCGATGTTCCGGTGCCTACGATTCTTGCTCCTGCTACCGACGGCGAGACGATGTATAGCAACAAATGCATTTCGTTGCAGCCGCAAGAGGGCGTGGGGCAGACGCGCATCATGGTGAGCGCGAGCAAATCGTTTCCGGCACGTTCGTCGTACACGGGAACATTCGAAACTCGATTCTATACTCCTAATTTGTCGGAAATAGAGATGATTTCAACGCCATTGGCAGACGGGGAAACTTACTATGTACGCGCACGTTTCTCATATCGCAATGAAAGCGGAGCGGTGGTGAATACCGATTGGACACCGGCGCGTTCGTTTGTTTATAGTGCAGCTTCGGGCGTCGACAATATGGAAAGCGACGGCGTTCGATTGATTGGCGGCGACGAGCCGATGCTGGTGGCAGGTGAAGCCGGCCTTGCAGTGGCGGTTTATTCGCTTGACGGACGTGAAGTGTATGGCACGACGACAGACGCTTCCGGCAATGCTTCTCTTTCCATGCTTGCAGATGGCGTATATGTCGTTACGGTTCGTTTGAGCGACGACAGCATGCGGACGTTTAAGTTGATTCGCTAATCGCGAATGTGTTTTATGCAGAGAAGGTGTGCCTTTTGGCGCACCTTCTTTTTTATGTGCAAAAGCCTCGACCGGACAAAGCCGCTTCGCGGCTGGCGGCAATCCCTTTGGCTCGCTTATATCGCCGCCGGCGCGGCGACACAAAGGAAAAAATTGCCGGTAGCAGTTATGGTTGAGGGTTTATGGTTGAGAAGCAGATGGAACAAGGCAAACATGCAATGTTCTCCTCAGGACTTTGAGAATGGAATCACTTGGTCCAACAAATACATCTCCATCTTTTGCTGATTCGATATTCTGATTAGGAGAAAAGCAAACGGGGATACGCTGTGGCGCATCCCCGTGGTAATGTCGTTTTTTGTGTTTTTATTTTCCTGTTTCGGAAGCAGGCGCGTTTTGAGCCGGAGCAGGTGCGGCCGGCGTCGATTTCGACGGTGTTGCATAGTCCGGAGCTTTTGTTTGAGCCGGAGCTTGCGTAGTCGATACGCGCGATTGTGCAGGTTGGCTTGCGCTATTGTCGACGAAGAAAGCCGACAAGATGCTTAGGACGCAAATGACAGTGGCAAGCGTCCATGTTGCTTTTTCCACAAAACTGTTTGTTTTGCGTACTCCCATGATTTGGTTGGAACTTGCGAAATTGGATGCGAGGCCTCCGCCTTTTGATTTTTGAATCAGCACGATGCCAATCATAAGGATAGAGGCGATAACAATCAGAATGACTAATACATTAAACATTTTCAGTATTGTTTTTTTGTTTATATTTCTCGTTTACAATCAGTTTCTGTAAGAAACGGATTTGGTCTGCAAAGTAAATACTTTTTTCCGGAAAATTCAAATATAGCGATTGAATAATTTCAAGCGCTTTTTCGTATCGGTGTTGCCGGATGTAGATTTTTGCAAGGCTTTCCGACAGCATCGACGGGTCGCCTTCATCGACGGCGGCAGGCGCAGGGGCATCGGTCACTTCCGAAGGTTGCGGCTCCGGCTCTGCGGCCGGCGGCGCGTACGGGCTTCCGCTTTGGCGTTTGCTGTCGATGATGAAGCGGTTTATCAGCAAGTCGTTTTCGCTGAGATTGCTGCTGTCGGACAAATCGGGAATGTTGCGCTCCTCTTCTTGTTCCAGCAATCGCGCGTACTCCGGTGTAGGGTTGAATATGCGTTGTTCGATAGCTTTGATTTCTGCTTCATCGTTGTTTCCGAAAGTATCGAGAAAATGGGAGATTGTGTCCATTGTGGAACGCTTTTCCTTCTCGTCCTTTGGGTAGAAATCGTGGAAATCGTCGGGAATGTCTTCCACAAGCTCGAATAGGTCCGCTCGGTTGCCAAATGCAAGAGAGGCTGCGGCTAACGCATTTTTCCGGTTGCTTTCGTCGTCGGCGTTTCGGGCCAATAAGATTTTCGCCGGCAAGAAATACGGATAATCTGCTGCGACAGATTCGACAATGCCCCAATCGGGCTTTTCTGTGCAATCGGGCGATAGGAAACGGTCGAATTGTTGGGCTCTGTGCGTTTTTTCCATAAACGTTTTTGTTTTTTTACCAATTGCCGGCCGTGGCGTTGAATATGAGCGTGACAAGTTCGTCGGTGATTTGTTCGCAAAGCTCGTCTTGCACGGAAGTGAGCATTTGCGACGAGTCGAAGTCGCGAAACGCCGAGAAAGTCTGATCGACCGAGCCGCTTGCGTTGATGTGGTCGGTGTATTTGACGCGCACGGTGATGGTCAGCCGTGTCTGGGAAGCATAGGCGTCTTCCGTGACGGCTTGCGGTGTCAGTTCGTAGCCTGTTATTTCGCCTTCCAGCGAAAGGTTGGTGTTCGAACTGTCGACGATTTGCAACCGTGTCTGCTTGGTGAAAGTGTCGGCAATCTTGTTTTCAAACATTGGTTGCAGCGGAGCGTAAACCATGGCTGCGCGAATCGGGAAGTTGCCGATGTTGATTGTTTTGTATATGTTGTAGTCGAGCGCGGCGCCATTGAATTTGTAGCTGATGGTGCATGCGCTTAACACGACTGTCAATATTGCTGCAAAATAGAATCTTTTCAGCATTTTGTTTATATGATGGGTTTATTCAAGTCCGTATTCTTTGATTTTCCGATAGAGGGTGCGTTCGGATATTTTCAATTCTTCGGCAGTTTTTTTCCGCTTTCCGTCGTTTCTTTCGAGCGAACGCTTGATTGTTTCCTTTTCCGTGTCTTCAAGCGTCATGGCCGTTTGTTCGTCCGGTTGCTCTGCGACTGAATGGATGGACGTGTGGCTGTGGGCAGGAAGTATCGGTTGGGTTGCGAAATCCTTTTGCAGCTCTTTGATGGGGTTTATCGGTTGCGCTGTGTTGTCGTTGAGATTTTCTATTTCGTCGCGAAGCCGGTCTAACTCTTTTCGCATTTCAAAAATCATTTTGAAAAGGATTTCGCGTTCATGCTCGTAGGAATGGGGCAATTCGCCCGCGGCAACGGCAGGCGCATATTCGCTTCCTGCGTCGGGCAGATAGCGCGATACGTCGTCGGCTGTGATTTTTCTGCCGGCGTCGAAAAGCGAAATTTGCTCGATAAGGTTTTTTAGCTGTCGCACGTTCCCCGGCCAGCGATAAGCCAACAATGCGTTTTTGGCGGAATCGTCGAGCTCGATAGGCGGCATGCGGTATTTTTCAGCAAAGTCCCTGCTGAATTTTCGGGCAAGCAGGGCGATGTCGTCGCCGCGGTCGCGCAGTGGCGGAATGGAAATGAACACGGTCGACAGCCGGTAGAACAAGTCTTCGCGGAATCGCCCCGACGCTACGGCTTTCAGCATGTTTACGTTTGTGGCGGCAACGACGCGGATGTTTGTTTTTTGCACGACCGACGAGCCGACTTTGATAAATTCTCCGGATTCGAGCACGCGCAGCAATCGCGCTTGTGTGGTCAGGGGCAATTCTGCCACCTCGTCTAAGAATATCGTTCCGCCGTCGGCTTCTTCAAAATACCCTTTGCGTGAAGATATTGCGCCGGTAAAAGCTCCCTTTTCATGTCCGAAAAGTTCGGAATCGATGGTGCCTTCCGGAATGGCTCCGCAGTTGACGGCAATGTATTTGTTGTGTTTGCGAGCGCTGTAATAATGAATGATTTGCGGGAAAAACTCCTTTCCGGCTCCACTTTCTCCGTTAATGAGCACTGACAAGTCGATTGGCGCCACTTGCATGGCGCGTCCGATGGCTGCCAGCAGCGACGGTGCATTGCCGATAATGCCGAAGCGTTGTTTCACTTGTTGTATTTCGGGAGTGATTTCGAGTGCCATGACGTCGTATGAATTGTAGAAAACAAAGGTACGATTTTATTCGGTAAAATGTTCAAACTTTTCATTTATTCGGCTTGTTTGAGGTTGGAGCAAGGCGATTTTTTTGTTGTTCACGCTGAAATAGCGTACCTTTGCGAATCCACAGTCGAACATGATATTGGAAAATGCGTATTGATATAATTACAGTTTTGCCGGAAATATTGGATTCCCCGTTGAATTGTTCCATTTTGAAGCGAGCCCAGAAAAAAGGCCTTGTCGAGATTGTCGTGCATGATTTGCGCGATTATACGATGGACAAGCATCGCCGTGTCGACGATTATCCGTTTGGCGGCGAGGCGGGAATGGTCATGCAGGTAGAGCCGGTGGACCGTTGCATATCGCATTTGAAAAGCGAACGCGACTATGATGAAGTGATTTTTGTCACCCCCGATGGAGCAACGTTCGACCAGCCAATGGCCAACCGCTTGTCGCTGGCCGAAAATCTGATCATTCTTTGCGGACACTACAAGGGCATCGATTATCGGATTCGCGAGCATTTCGTCACGCGGGAAATTTCGATAGGCGACTATGTGCTTACCGGCGGCGAATTGCCTGCCGCCATTATTGCCGATGCTGTGGTGAGGTTGATTCCGGGAGCAATCGGCGACGAGCAGTCGGCGTTGAGCGATTCGTTTCAAGACGGGTTGCTTGCCCCGCCAGTCTATACGCGTCCTGCCGACTACAAGGGATGGAAGGTGCCGGAGGTCTTGTTGTCGGGGCATCAAGCGAAAATCGACGAGTGGAGATATGAGATGGCGCTGCAACGCACGCGCGAGCGGCGGCCGGATTTGCTCGAAAATAAAAAATAAGGAGTCATGGGCATGTTTTCAAAAATCAAAAAGAGATTTGGCAGGATTAATTTTCTCCTTGTTTTCATTGTCGGCTTTCTTGTGTACATCACATTTATATCCGATTATAACTATTTCCGCGTTGTCGCTTACGACAAAGAAATAAAAGAACTGAAAGCGGAAATCAAAGCGTGCCGCGATTCGGCGCAGTCTTATCAGACAAAACTTGCAAGGCTCGACAGCGATCCGGAAACGCTTGAACGCATCGTTCGGGAAGAATACAATATGAAACGTGAAAATGAAGATTTATATATAGTGAAAGAATGATGAACAGACAGAAAAAAGAACAATATTTGAATGTGGCACTTTCGGTGTCGATGATAGTTTTGCTGCTTGCGGCATTTTTGCCGTTGATCGACATTGAGTCGCCGTGGTTGCGCTATTTGTTTGCTTTCGCCGCGTTTGTGACGGTGTTGGTGCGTGTGTTGCAACGGATGTTGTACAGGAAGGACAAATATAGCTTGCGAGTTCGCCGGCTTTTCACATTGGAATTTTGGTCGTCGATGTGCTATCTCGTGTCGGCATTGTTTGTGTTTGCAGATCCGTACCATTCTACGTGGCTCGGCTTTCTGACCGCCGGCGCTTGCGTGCAGGTTTACGCATCGTTCATGATTGACCGCCAATTGAAAAAAGAAGGACGGGAGAGAATCGGGGAAGATGTCGATAAAAATGCTTAAATTGCAGATATTCGGTATAAAACGGAACAAAAAAGGCGTGCGGTTAAGCACTATTTACTAATTTTGCGTTCAAAATGGAGTTAAGTCTGGCAATCGACCAAGGCAATTCGTCGGCGAAAGTGTCGGTTTTTGACGGGCGAACGTTGTTGAATTCATGGCGTTTGCGGCGGCCGACGGCAATGGGAATTGCGCGGATTTTGAAAGATTGTCCCGTTCGGAAAGCGATTTATTCTTCGGTGACGGGCAACGATGAAGCAACGCTTGCGTTGTTGCAAGAGCGAATGGCGAAGTTGTGGATTGTGGATGAAAAATTGCCTATGCCATTGGCTTTCGATTACGCAACTCCGCAAACATTGGGTCGCGATCGCATGGCAGCGGCTGTGGGCGCGTTTTCGTTGCTTCCGGGACGAAATGTTTTGGTTGTCGATGCCGGAACGGCTGTCACTTGCGATTTCGTTTCGGCTGATGGCCGGTTTGCAGGAGGGAATATCGCGCCGGGATTGGCGTTGCGTTTCAGGGCACTTGCCCGAAGTTGCGCGCAATTGCCGAAAATCGACGAAAAAGGCGACATCCCCGAACTTGGCTTCGACACGGCAACTGCCATTCGTGCCGGTGTCGTTCGCGGCATGGTGGCAGAGGTGGCATTCATGGCGCAAAAAATGTCGGAACGTCATGGCGATATCGCAGTGGCGATGACCGGCGGCGACGGGGCTTTTCTGGCATCCATGCTTGAAATGCCGAATGTCGTGGTAGATAAAGATTTAGTAGCAATTGGATTAAATAGAATATTGGAATATAATGAATCATTATAAAAGAATTCTTTTCGTGGCAGCCTTTGTGCTGTCGATAGGAGGCGGTTTAAGCCTGAATGCTCAAAACGAGCAATCGCCGTATTCTCGTTATGGATACGGCATGGTGGGTGACTATGCGACCAGTGCGCAACGCAACATGGGAGGCGTCGGGATTGCCATGACGGATGGAAGGCAAATCAACGTCATGAATCCGGCATCCTATGCCGGCACCGACTCGCTGACGCTCCTATGGGATGTCGGCGTTGACCTTACCCGCCTTTGGTCGAAAGAAAATGATGCGACAGGCAAATCGTTCGGTGGAGGATTGGATTATCTGACGATGCAATTCCCGATTGGCAAATACATGGGTGGAAGTATCGGTTTGGTGCCGTTTTCGTCTGTCGGCTACTCTTTCGGCGGCGATGTGAAAGACAATGAAGGCAGCAGCCTTGGCACATCGAGCAACTCCGGATATGGCGGTCTCAATGAACTTTATGTCGGAATTGCCGGCCGTCCTTTCAAAGGATTCACGATTGGCGCCAATATCGCGTATCAATTTGGCAATATCGTGAACGACACGTATATCACGGAAGCCGACGGCACGTCGCAAGCATTGTTTGAGCAAGTGATGGAGGTGCGCGATTGGAATTTGCAATTGGGCATCCAATATACGCATGAATTTCGGGCAAAACATCGCTTTACAGTCGGTTTGACATATTCTCCGGAAAAAGATTTCCATGGCAAAACTTGGGGTGTCAACTACGACATTTCGCTGAAAGAAACGCCCGACACTGTCGGTTATGCGCGGATGAAAGGCACCTATTCGAAACCGCATGCTTTTGGAGCAGGTTTGAACTATACTTACGACAGGCGTATTATGGTGGAAGGCGATTTCTCTTTTCAGCAATGGAGCAAAGCCAAATTTGCCGGAATCCGTGATGATGAAGGCAATGTGCTGTCCGGTTCGCGTTTCGATGATCGATGGAAAGCTGCGCTTGGTTTCCAATTGTTGCCGAGAATCAGGGGAAATTATTTCCAACGGATGACTTATCGTTGCGGTGTCAACTATACGCGCGATTATGTCATGGCCGGAAACAATCATGTCAGGGAATACGGCGTAGCTGTCGGTTTCGGAATGCCTACGCTTGGAACGAAGACAATCATCAATTTGGGTTTTGAATATAAGCATCGGCAGGCATATCCCCAATCCTTGGTGACGGAAAATTATTTTAATATCACGTTGGGTATCAATTTCAACGAATTTGCGTTCTGGAAAGATAAGATTCGGTAGAGCGGCATTCTTGACAACGTTGGGGCTGGTTGTCTTGTCGGTTGCCTTTCCATCGTGCGGCGAGAAAAAAGTAGAAACGGTGAAAGTGCCGGCTGATCCGGACAGCGTTCCTACAATGATGTCGCGCGACGTCACGACGCTCATTAGCGATTCCGGCATGACGCGGTATCGTGTCACGTCGAGTTTGTGGCTCGTCTATGATGAGGCGGAAAGCCCTTATTGGAAATTTCCGAACGGTTTGTTTCTTGAGAAATTCGATGACCGTTTCGACGTGGAGGCTACGGTGGAATGCGATTCTGCCACTTATTTCAAATCATTGAAACTGTGGCGCCTTGACGGGAATGTGTTCATACGGAATGTGAAAAACGAGCGCATACTGACAGAACAAATGTTTTGGGATCAATCGCGGCGTGAAGTGCGTAGCGATTCGTTTGTCAGGATAGAAAGAAGCGACCGGATCATCGAGGGCTATGGATTTCGTTCGGATGAACGGCTCGCGAATTATGTGATATTGAAGCCCTCAGGCATATTCCCTGTCCCTGCGCGTCGCGACAGCCTGAACGCGGGAAGTAACGAAAATCAAAACTAATGGATATACATTCGGCTCTTGTCGTTGTTTTAGTGTCAATTGTGTTGTCGGCTTTTTTCTCCGGCATGGAGATTGCGTTTGCTTCGTCCAATCGAATCCGCGCGGGTGTCGATGCGAGGAAGCAAGGCATTTCGAATCGGATTGTCAACATGTTTTATCGGCGGCCGGATATGTTCATGTCGGCGATGCTTGTCGGCTACCATATTACGATTGTCGTTTGCGCGCTGGGTTTGGCAGAGCTTGCGTCTGCATGGTTTGTTCGATATTCCGGAAATGAAGCGATAAGGTTGATATTGCAACTTCTGACGATAACTGCCATTATTTTTGTCGGAGTTGACTTTTTGCCTAAAACGGCATTCCGAATCAATCCCAACTTGTCGCTTCGGTATTGCGCGGTGCCTTTGTATGTGGTCTATTTGGTGATTTATCCGATTTCATGGGCGTTTTCTGCCTTGTCGAGGCTGCTGATGAAATTGTTTGGTGCAAAATCCGTAGCCGAGCATTCTCCCTTGCTGAGCGTGAACGAGCTTGATGATTACATACAGCAATCGATGGAGGAATCCAAGGAGGACTCTGTTGCGGCCAAAGAAATAGAGCATGAAGTGAAGATATTTCGCAATGCGCTTGATTTTTCCGACACATTGTTGCGCGATTGCATGATACCGCGCAATGAAATTGTTGCCGTCGATTTGGGCACGACCGATCGCGAACAGTTGCAGCGGAAGTTTACAGAATCGGGCTTGTCCAAGATAATTGTATATGATGGGGAAATCGACAATGTGGTTGGATATATCCATGTGAATGAGTTGTTTGATGTCGGAGTTGATTGGAAAAGCCGGATAAAGTCGTTGGAATTTGCACCCGAATCGATGCTCGCCAATACGATGATGCGAAAGATGCTTTCCGAGAAGAAAAGCATGGCAATCATTGTTGATGAGTTTGGCGGAACAGGAGGGTTGGTTACGCTTGAAGACCTTGTGGAGGAAATTTTTGGCGATTTTGAAGACGAACACGACCGTCGGAGGATTGTGGAAGAGCAGATAGGCGACAATGTGTTTAAATTCTCAGGGCGCATAGAAATAGAACTGATAAATGAAAAATACCAGCTTTCTATACCGGAAAGCGAAGAATATCAGACGTTGGCCGGATATATCCTTTCCCATTTGGGAAATATGCCTGAACAAAATGATTCTTTTGAAATCGACGGGTTGAAGTTCACGATTCTCCGCAAGAGCGCGACACGCATCGAAATTGTTCGAGTTGAAAAACTGCGAGCAAGTCAAGAATAAGTGAAAGAAAATGAGGCTGTCCGGTTTGGGCAGCCTCATTTTTTTATGTGAGAGTCGTTTGTTTACTTCACGATAAGTTTGGCCGTGTGGATGCCGGAAGCAGTGGCAACTTTGACAACGTAGACGCCCTGCGCCAATCCCGCCGTCGAAACTTCGCCAACGCCTTCGATTG
>ENA-OOXJ01000385-OOXJ01000385.1-human-gut-metagenome-genome-assembly--contig:-NODE-385-length-38398-cov-4.902433_pt1 | contig 38398 bp, 34 predicted proteins | sample MGYA00241587_ERZ501343 | MGnify/ENA primary metagenome ERZ501343 (study PRJEB25962, sample SAMEA2042918) | human gut metagenome | biome: human gut; feature: human-associated habitat; material: faeces... | reverse complement strand
ATACATAGAAAAAGCCGTGATATAAAGCTTTACCCCTGCCGGACGGCAGGGGCCTTTTTCTGCCCGTTTTCATGCGCCGCCGGGCGCGGCGCTGCCCCTGGGGACGAACCGGTGGGGGGAATTTACCATCACCTGCCGGATGGAGGGCCGGGGCTATTTGCCCGGGACGAATGAGATGGCCCTGGGGCGCGATGTAATGAAGCGCCCACTTTTTGTGCAGACATGCCGGGCCGGAGATGGGCTGAAGCTCCCAGGCAGCCGGGGCCGGCGCAGCGTGAAGCGCCTGTGCGCAGATGGGGGGATAGGCCCCGGAGAGCGGGATACGCTGCCTGCGTTTTATGTGGGCGAGAGCCTGGCGGCGGTATGGCCGCTGGGAGTGGACGAGGAATTTCAGCCCCGGGAAACCGATGGCGAGAGAATAATTATTCAGATCAAGAGAGAAATTGCAGGAGGATATAGCAATGGCTAAAAGCAACATGAATCAGGACATTTTGAAGGTACTGCTGTCTGAGGAGCAGATTCACGCTCGCATCCAGGAGATGGGTGATGAGCTATTTGACCGGTTCAAGGACAGAAATCCCATGTTTGTGGGCGTGCTCAACGGCTGCTTCATGTTCATGGCGGACCTGGTGCGGGCCACCCAGCTCAAGAGCGAGGTGGAGTTCATCAGTTTGTCCTCCTACAAAAACGCTACCAAGAGCTCCGGTGTGGTGGAGATCACCCGGGATCTGCAGCGGGATATTACCGGCCGGGACATCATCGTGGTGGAGGATATCCTGGACTCCGGCAACACCCTGTACTTCCTGGAGGGCTATCTGAAGGCCAAGGGCGCAGAGTCCATCACCATTGTTACCCTGCTGGATAAGCCCTCCCGCCGGGAAAAGCCCATTACCCCCGACCTGGCCGGATTCGAGGTACCGGATGAGTTTGTGGTGGGCTTCGGCCTGGACTACTGCCAGCAGTACCGGAATATGCCTTATATCGGCGTGCTGAAGCCCGAGGTTTACAGCAAGTGAGCCCGCGGGGACAGCGGACGGGAAAGGAGGAGCCCATGGACGAAAATAAAGACGGATTGCAGCCGGCAGACCCGCAGCTTCCTGGCCGGGGCTCCGCCGACAGCTATCCGGGCCGCCGCCTGCAGAAGGAGAGCACAGCCCGCAGACTGTGGAGAGATTACGGCTTTGCGCCTATCACCGTGGCGGTGATGCTGGTGCTGCTCAAGGTGATCCTGCAGATCGCCTGGGTGCCCAGCGGCTCCATGGAGGATACTCTGCCCACCAGGTCCCTGCTGCTTTCGTGGCAAATGCCCTATGTGTTCGCCGATCCCACGCCCCAGCGGGGGGATGTGGTGACCTTCCGGAGCGAGGAGTTGGGCAAGCTCCTGGTCAAGCGGGTCATCGGCCTGCCCGGGGATACGGTAAGCATCCAAAACGGTTATGTGTATATTAACGGTGAAAAGCTGGAGGAATCCTACCTGCCCCGGCAGGGCGTCACCGCTGCGGGCAACCAGGAGGAGTATGTGGTGCCGGAGGGATGCCTTTTCTTTTTGGGCGACAACCGCACCAACTCACAGGACGCACGCCTGTGGGATAACCCATATATTCCGGTGGATAAAGTGCGCTCCCATGTGCTGGTGTGTATATCCTTCCTGAAGGAGAACAGCTGGCGGGGTATTCGGGTGGTTTCTTAAAAGGAGATGTGTCTGTGACTGAAAATAGGAGAATACGCCCCGGCAGCCTGCTGCTGTTGCTGCTGGTGGTGTGCGTGTTTATATTGGCACGGAGCATGAACAGCTCCGGCACCGTTGCATACAGCGATATGTGCCGCTATTTCCGGGAGGAGAAGGTGCAATCCTTCACTATCACCGGCGATGTGCTCAAGGCCAAGCTGCAGGACGGCACCCTGGCCGCCTGCACCATCGGCAGCGTGGAGAGCTTTTACAGTGACATGGACGGCCTGATTCAGCAGCAGGTGCAGAGCGGCACCGTGCAGCAGCAGGATTTTGTTCATGCCACCAACTGGGTGACGACACTGCTGCCTTATGTCATGGGGATACTGGGCTTTTTGCTGATCGTGCGGCTTATGGGCCGCATGAACGGCGGCGCTGCAGCCCAAGACAAAATGGCTAAATTCGGCCAGGCCCGGGTGCAGATGCCCGGTCGGGGCGAGGATCGGGTGACCTTTGACCAGGTGGCCGGCGCCGACGAGGAAAAGGAGGAGCTGCAGGAGATCGTGGAGTTCCTGCGGGACCCGGATAAGTATCTGCAGCTGGGCGCACACATCCCCAAGGGTGTGCTGCTGGTGGGCCCTCCGGGCACCGGCAAGACACTGCTGGCCAAATCCGTGGCCGGAGAGGCGGACGTGGCATTTTTATCCATCTCCGGCTCCGACTTTGTGGAAATGTATGTGGGCGTGGGCGCCAGCCGCGTCCGTGACCTGTTTGAGCAGGCGAAAAAACAATCCCCCGCCATTGTATTTATCGACGAGATCGACGCCGTGGGCCGTCAGCGCGGCAGCGGATTGGGCGGCGGACACGACGAGCGGGAGCAGACCCTCAACCAGCTCTTGGTGGAAATGGATGGATTTACCGCCAACTCGGGCGTGGTGGTGCTGGCCGCCACCAACCGGGTGGACATCCTGGATCCGGCGCTGCTGCGGCCCGGTCGGTTTGACCGGCAGGTATATGTGGGGCTGCCGGATATCAAGGGCCGGGAGGAGATCCTGAAGGTCCACGCCCGAAACAAGCCTCTGGCGGAGGATGTGGACCTGGCGGAAATTGCCCGGGGTACCGCAGGCTTTACCGGCGCGGATCTGGAGAACCTGCTCAATGAGGCGGCGCTGCTGTCGGGGCGGCGGAATGAACCGGTGATCCGGCAGAAAACCATTCAGGAATCCATCATCAAGGTTATTGCCGGCCCGGAAAAGCACAGCCGGGTCATCCCTGAGCAGGAGCGTAAGCTCACGGCCTTCCATGAGGCCGGCCACGCCGTAGTGATGCACGACCTGCCGGGCCAGGACCCGGTGCATCAGATCACCATCGTTCCCCGGGGGCAGGCCGGCGGCATGACCATCAGCCTGCCGGAGGAGGACCGCTCGTACCTGTCCAAGCGATACATGGAGGACGAGATCGTGGCCCTCCTGGGCGGCCGGGCCGCCGAGGAGCTGATGCTGGGAGATATCTCCACCGGCGCCTCCAACGACCTGCAGCGGGCCACCACCATTGCACGAAAGATGGTGGGCACCTACGGTATGTCCAAGCGCCTGGGCCATGTGGCCTTCAACGCCGGCAGCGACGAGGTGTTCATTGGCAAGAGCATGGGCCACACCCGTCCCTACTCCGAGAAGATTGCCGCCGAGATGGATGACGAGATCCAGCAGATCCTGGCGGACGGCTATGCCCGCTGCACGGAGATCCTGAAGCGGCAGCAGGAGAAGCTGGAGGCAGTGGCGAGCTTCCTGCTGGAGCACGAAACCATGACTGCGGAGGAATTTGAATCTGTTTTTCAAGCGAAAAAAACGTGAGGATTTTGTAAATCGTCCTCTTTGCTCAGCAAAGAGGACGATTTATTTTTGTTAACAGCAGAAGGGTGTTGTGCAAAATCACGAATGGCCTTGTCTGCCAATGAGGGACAGCAAAAGAGCAAAATGGCGGTATGAGGGGCGTATAAACGCAATTGTCCACGTATAGCGAACAGCGGCAAAAAGTAAAGGCGGAAAAATCTTTCGGGCAAACCGGAATCGCGGCGGAAATTTAATGCAACATGCTCTCTTGCAATCGAGGGGTTTTTTTAATAAAATGTAAAAATAGTCATAGGAAAAATGGAGAGCCTATGACCCAAACCAATTAGGAGGAAGAAAAGATGAAAAAGTTTATTGCATTGCTGTTGGCCCTGGTCACGGCACTGTCTTTGGTTGCCTGCGGCAGCAAGGACAATGGCGGCTCCACCGATGGGGACACCGTGAAGATCGGTATCTTTGAGCCCACCTCCGGCCAGAATGGCGCCGGCGGCAAGAAGGAGATCCTGGGCATCGAGTACGCCAACTCCATCAAGCCCACCGTTACCATCAATGGCAAGGAGTACAAGGTCGAGCTGGTGACCGCGGATAACGCATCCGATGCGTCCAAGGCTCCCGCTGCAGCGCAGACTCTGATCTCCAAGGGCGTGTCCGTGGTTATCGGCACCTACGGCTCCGGCTGCGCCATTGCTGCCGGCGACCTGTTCAAGTCTGCAAAGGTTCCTGCTATCGGCACCTCCTGCACCAACCCCAACGTCACCCTGGGCAACGACTACTATTTCCGCATTTCCTACATTGATCCCTTCCAGGGCGCCGTGATGGCCAACTTTGCCAACAAGGAAAAGGGCAGCGTCAACTGCGCACTGATTATCGAGTCCGGTGACGACTACTCCGCCGGCTTCGGCAACTACTTCCAGAAGGAAATGGAGCGCCTGGGCGGTAAGGCTACCGTACTGGAGTTCCAGAAGGGTGAGGCTGACTTCTCCACCATGATGGCCACCATCAAGTCCGCCGGTTATGACGGCATCTTCGCCCCCGTATCCATCGAGACCGCTGCCATGATCATCAGCCAGGCCCGCGACAGCGGCGTCACCTGCCCCATCATGGCCGGCGATACCTGGGATGATATCTCCATCGCCCAGCGTACCGGCGACAAGGCCACTGACATTTATTTCTCCGCCTTCTTCGATGCCGCCGATGAATCCAACGCCGAAGGTAAGAAGTTCGTGGACGGCTTCACCAAGTGGGTCGCCGAGGACAGCACCCGCATCGAGAACAACGGCGGTACCGCCGAGGCCGTTTCCAGCGTGACCCCCTGCGGCTACGACGCCTACATGGCTGCTGTGAACGCCATCGAAAAGGCCGGCTCCACCGAGGGCACCGCCATCCGCGATGCACTGGCTGCCCTGGAGGTCAAGGGTCTGGTCACCGGCGACCTGAAGTTCGACGAGAATGGCGACGCCGTGAAGAACTACGCCGTTATCAAGACCATCAAGGACGGCCAGATCGTGTACTACAGCACCTACAACGGCTGATAAGCACACATCGTTTCTAAAAAACGACATAGAGCCTCAAATCGTGAGGGGAGCTATGCTCCCCTCACGATTTGAGGACAGCATATCAAAACAGCGTTTTTGAAGCTCTGATAAAGCTTCAAAAACGGTCATTTTGAATGGTGAGGGACGCCCTTCTTAGGTTTCCCTCACGCACCCTACCTTATCGGTATCAAAATGATACAGCTTTATTGACAGCCTTTCGGGATTTCTGTACTTTACATTGATGACTCTTGCGTTTTCGGCAGACGAGGGACATCCATTCCCCGAATGCTGAAAGCGCAAGATTCATATTGAAGGAGGTTTCCGTACTTATGCATGACGCAGCTTTCTATATCCAGCTGCTGCTCTCCGGCGTCACGGTGGGCAGTCTGTACGCCCTCATCGCCATTGGCTACACCATGGTCTACGGCATTCTGCGCCTGATTAACTTTGCCCACGGCGACATCTTTATGATGGCGGGCTTTTTCATGGTGTATATCTCTGCCTCCTGCTCCCTGGCGGTGTCTATCCCCCTGGTGCTGCTGCTGACGGTGCTGCTGGGCGTGGCCATCGAAAGAGCGGCGTACAAGCCCCTGCGCACAGCGCCGCGTATGTCCGTGATGATCTCGGCCATCGGTGTCAGCTACCTGCTGCAGAACCTGGCCAACTACATCACCGGCGGTATCGCCCGGGCTTACCCGGACATCCCCTTCTTCACCCAGGTGATGAACGTGGGGGGGCTGAGCATCAAGCGCATTACCATCATCACCCCCATCCTCACCATTGCCCTGGTGGTGGTGCTGGTGATCCTCATCCAAAAAACCAAGATCGGCATGGCCATGCGTGCCGTGTCCCGGGACTTTGAGACCTCACAGCTCATGGGCATTAAGATCAACAGCGTCATTTCCATGACCTTTGTCATCGGCTCGTTCCTGGCTGGCGTGGCCTCTATTCTGTACTTTTCCAACTACGGCCAGGTCAGCCCCATGATCGGCGCTATGCCCGGCCTGAAAGCGTTCGTCGCCGCCGTGTTTGGCGGTATCGGCTCCATTCCCGGCGCTGTCATCGGCGCGTTTATCATTGGTATCTGCGAATCCTTTATCAAGGCTAACGAGACCATCGCCGTGTTCAGCAACGCTTTCACCTTTGCCCTGCTGATCGTGATCTTGCTGTGCAAGCCCAACGGTCTGTTCGGTGAGAAACTGACGGAGAAGGTGTGAGCTATGAAGAATAATAAGAAAAGAAATCTGCTGCTGTCACTGATTTTGGCAGCCGTCTGCATCGCATTCTTGCTGTATGTGGACAAATTCCAGCACTATTCTATGCTGGCTACCGTCCTGAAAAAGGGCGCCATCTACTCTCTGGTGGCGGTATCGCTGAACCTGCTCAACGGCTTCACGGGCCTGTTCTCCCTGGGTCAAGCGGGCTTTATGATGATCGGCGCCTACACCTACAGTATCCTGACCATACCCGTGGCTGACCGGGCCGGTGTGTACCAATACTTTGACGGCGGCATTGTGCAGTTCTGTGTGCCCATGATCGTGGGCCTGATTTTGGCGGGCATCGTGCCGGCCATCTTCGCCTGGCTCATCGGTCTGCCGGTGCTGAAGCTCAAGAGTGACTATCTGGCCATTGCCACCCTGGGCTTTGCCGAAATTATGCGCGCCATCATCCAGTGGAAGCAGGTGGGCCCCCTGACCAACGCCTCCAACCTGCTGAAGAAGTTCGCCAACTTCGACTCCATTTTGTTCCCGTTCATCGTGTCGGCCATCTGTATCGGCTTTATCGTGCTGCTCATCAACTCCACCTACGGCCGGGCCTTCAAGGCCATCCGGGATGACGAGATCGCCGCCGAAGCCATGGGCATCAACCTGGCCAAGCACAAAATGCAGGCCTTCCTCATCAGCTCCTTCTTTGCCGGCATCAGCGGCGCCCTACTGGCCATGTTCCAATCCAGCGTCCAGGCCAACACCTTTACCTCCACCATGACCTATGAGATCCTGCTCATCGTGGTCATCGGCGGTATCGGCTCCATCACCGGCTCCATCATCGGCTCGTTCCTCTATATCGCATGCTCCGAGTGGTGGCTGCGGTTTCTGGATGACCCCGCGCCGTATCTGCACGTCAATATTTCCTTTATGCGGCCCGGCTTCCGGATGCTGGTGTTCTCCGTGGTCATCATGATCGTGGTGCTGTTCTTCCGCAAGGGCATTATGGGGGACCGGGAGTTCTCCTGGGACGGGATCTTCAACTTCTTCAAAAAGCTGTGTAAGAAGAAGGATAAATCCGCAAAGGAGGTGGCCTCCAAATGAAAAACGTACTGAAGCTGGAAAATGTGACCATGCAGTTCGGCGGCGTGGTGGCCGTGGACAACCTGAGCATGGAGGTGGACGAGGGTGAGATCGTTGCCCTCATCGGCCCCAACGGCGCCGGTAAGACCACGGCGTTCAACGTCATCACCGGCGTGTATGCCCCCACCAACGGCCGGGTGTGCTTCAACGAAAAGTGTATCGTGCGCAATCACCCCACCGGCAAGATGAAAAAGGCCTACAAGGGTGAGCATCCCGCCATGTATACCGCGCAGCTTGCCCCGGAGGAGGCCCTGGAGGACGAGGCTCTGAAGGCTTGGAAGGAGGCCCAAAAGGAGCGGGATGAGGATGCCTTCTCTGACCATGTGCTGGCCCCGACGCCGGATAAAATCACGGCTCTGGGAATGGCCCGCACCTTCCAAAATATACGCCTGTGGAAGAGCCAGACGGTATTTGACAATGTACTCATTGCCAAGCATCTGCGCCGCACCAGCAATCTCTTTACCGCCGCCCTCCACCTTAACGCAAAGGAGGAGGCCCGGCAGCGGGCGGAGGTGCTGGAGCTGCTGAAGCTGGTGGGTCTGGAGGATGTGAAGGACGAGCTGGCTACCTCCCTGCCCTACGGCAAGCAGCGCCGGCTGGAGATTGCCCGAGCCTTGGCTACGGATCCCACGCTGCTGCTGCTGGATGAGCCGGCGGCGGGCATGAATCCCCAAGAGACCCTGGAGCTGACGCAATTCATCGGCGAGATCCGCAAGAATTTCCACATGACCATCCTGCTCATCGAGCACCACATGGACCTGGTCATGGACATTGCCGACCGCATCTATGTGCTGGACTTCGGCAAGCTGATCGCCCAGGGTACGCCTGAGGAGATTCAGAGCAACGAACACGTTATCGACGCTTATTTGGGGGTGGTTGAAGATGCTGAAGATTGAGAATCTGCATGTGTCCTACGGCGGCATCAAGGCCCTGCGGGGCATCAGCCTGGAGGTGCCGGACGGCAAGATCGTCACCCTTATCGGCGCCAATGGTGCAGGTAAATCCACCACTCTGCGCACCATATCCGGCCTGGTGAAGGCTGACAGCGGCTCTATCTCCTACGACGGCCAGGAGCTGCTGGGAAAGCCCATTAACAAGATCCTGGAGGCGGGCATCGCCCAATCCCCGGAGGGGCGACGGGTGTTTGCTAACCTGACGGTGCTGGAAAATCTAAAGATCGGCGCCTATCTGCGCAAGGATAAGGACGGCATTGAGAAGGATCTAAAGTGGGTCTATTCGCTGTTTCCCCGGCTGGAGGAGCGGAGCTGGCAGCTGGCGGGCACCCTGTCCGGCGGCGAGCAGCAGATGCTGGCTGTGGGCCGGGCTCTTATGAGTCGGCCCAAGGTCCTGATGATGGATGAGCCGTCCCTGGGCCTGGCGCCCCTGGTGGTGCAGGGCATTTTTGACATCATCCGCACCATCAACAAAGAAGGCGTTACCGTGCTGCTCATTGAGCAAAACGCCAATATGGCCCTGAAGGTGGCAGACTTTGCCTATGTGCTGGAGACCGGTACCATCACCAAGTCCGGCACCGGCGCGGAGCTGCTGGCAGATGAGTCCATTAAAGAGGCTTATCTAGGTAAGAGCAAGAAGTAACAAAAAGCGGAGGTTCCTGTCCGGGAACCTCCGCTTCATCGTGTCGAAAAAGTCTCCAGGTTAGAGTAAGATAGAGGTTTTCTGACCAAAGCTTACAAAAACAAGGAGACTAATTCATGAAAGAAATAGCTGTAGATATACTTCTTTGCATCGTCGATCGTCAGCGTACACTGATGAAGGGTGATAAGGTGGTCGAGTTGCTTGAAAAATGCACCAATTTGCTGCTGCTCAGCGTATCGGGGAACCATATTCCAAGTTTAATGTAAGATTATAGATGATCAGAATAAATTCCCTGTAAGGCGGGCACCTTACAGGGAATTTCCGTTTTATCGTTTTTCCGCTTGTTATGTTTCAGTTCTTACAAAGAGATCCTTGAGGATTTGCTCCGGCGCCATGGTCATCGTTTGCCCTTTTCATCGGCATATGCTTCATCCACGTTCATTTTATTCTTCAGGGCTGTATTCCAATATGTCACCCGGCTGACATTGCAGCACATCACATATCGCAGCCAATGTAGAAAACCGGATGGCGCTGATATGCCCGTTCTTCATCTTGGAAAGGTTCACATTTGCAACGCCGACTTTCTCCGACAACTCATTCAGGCTCATTTTCCGGTCCGCCATTACGCGGTCCAGCCTTAAAACAATATGTCCCATTGTCCGCCCCCTTACAGCGTTTCATCCGATTCTTTTTGGAGCTGAACACCGTACTTGAATACAGTCACCAAGCACATTGTTACGGCGAAAGCAATTAAGACGCCCCACTGAATGCTGATCCCGGTGTCTCTTCCGGCAGACAGGAAAGCGGTAGACAGCGTTTCACCAATGGTGGCAAACAGCGCAACGGGAAGAAGAGAAAAACCGAATGCTCTCATCTTTGTCACAAGTTCTTCGCAGAACGGAGATTCACACTTTGCAAGCACCGCAAACAGTCTTTTCAGCATAAACAGAGCTGCGGCAGCAGAAGCAGCAAACAAAGTCGCGAAGATAAGGACTGACACCAAATTCGCCGAACGATACTCAGCAGGCGATGACGTGGCTTCGATCACCTTTGTGTTTTCTTCGGAATGAATTTTGGCGGAAGAAAATGACTGGTTGAAAAATGAGAGTTCCATATTGAAATCCTGATCTTCAGGAGGAATAATCTTATTATTTCCACCGCTCAGCATTGCCTCGGGGCTTACGTCCCCCGCATAAGAAAAACCATCTGCAAGAATGTCCCACAGGGAATCGAAATTCTTTTCGTTGATCCTGAATTCGGCATGATTGGTAACGCGAACTGTTAGCGCATCCTTTGGAAGCGTAGACACAAAAATTGTAGCTACACAGCTCGCTGCAGCCGCTAAGATTGCTATGACCATTAAGACGGTCATTGTGATCTTGCCCACTTTACCGAACTTGTGGAAGTTTGAAAGAGTTTTAGAATTCATAAGAATGCCTCCTACGCAAAACATAAATTATTTAACGTTTATCGTTATGCTTGCAGTATATACCGATACATATGCTTTGTCAAGAGATTTTTAATGTTTATCGTTAATTATTTTATGTTATCTTGAGACAAAAGCGATTCATATTAGCTATCGATATACTTTATTCCACATAGCCACAAGCTGCCTGTCCTCGTTCTGATCTTTGCTTGATACACGGATATGCACAATGGGAAAATCATCAGACGCCCGATAGCGAATCGGGTCCATGGGAATCTCACCCCTGCCGGGTTCTCCGCCAGCTCCGTAGAGAAGTATCATTAGCCCTGTAGCGTTTCATCGCCTTATCCGTAGCAAGCGGATATTTCAGAATGGTTCGGAATCGCTACCAACCTTGCTTTCCGTGATAACCCTTGTGGGCAGGAAGTTCGTGGCGCACCTTCATCCGGCTGGGGCTTTCGCCCCCGATCAGGAATGTACCTGTTTAATGTGTATTCGATTTTCAAGGTTCGTGAGGGCGTTTGTTTTGTCCCTCAATAGGTAGGCAGCGAGAAGGCTCATTTTTTAATCCCCTGAGCGAAAAAATTTCAGAAATTTTTTGGAGCACGAAAAAAGCCGCTGATTCATAGTGAAACCAGCGGCTTGATTTGCGGTGTATTCAGCTGAAAATGGGTAAAAAACTTCATGCCTGAGCACCGCGCCACGGAAATGCGCAAATGCCGGCGCATGAAGTTTTTGTGCATCATTTCCGGTTGCCCCACAGGGGCGAGGAAATGGCACATTTCTTATTTTTGCCATGCTTTTGCATGGCAAAAATAACGGTCACACAATCCAAAGGGACTGTGTGACCGTATTTATATCAGTTGTTTTGCCTACGCTGTTTGCGTCAACTTCTTATTGACGCTGTTCGCGGATGGCAGCCTGTGCTGCCCTTATGTACGGCAGGGGAACATTCCCCTGCTACGCTGATCGTGGCTGTGCTTTTTCTTTTTCCTCCCACCGTGCAATGCAGCGGATCGTCGGGATTGCCATTGAAGCGGAGATACCAATCAAAGCCGTCCTTTGAAGCAACAATTTTAACAACAAAGGCTTCAATTACACTTTCCGGAATATCCTTGTCATCCCAATTTGTGTACTGCTCCAACGCATATTGCAGAACGGTCAGCTTTTCAGCATAGTCCTCAATTTGAATTTCAGGCTCCTGTTTGCTTTCAAGTTCCTTGATTTCTGAATCCAACTTCTGCATCGTCAATTCAAGCTCGGATGTTTTCTTTTTGAAAAGGTCTTTACTGATTTCGTCTTCTGCCCGCATTTCAATAAAGTTGTCAAGCTTAGTATTCAGCTTTTCAAGCTCTGCTCTTTTGCATCGCAGAATTTCTGTATGATCCTCTTGGCTTTCGGTGTCGCCTATATGCGCTTCAAGCATAGAATTCGCCAAAGCCAAAACTTTATCTTTTTCGGTGAGATAATTCCTGAATATATAATTTGCCATCATTTGTAGCCGCCATTCGGGTATCATCGGGGTTTGGCATATTCCGTCAAGTGAAAGTCCACGCTTTTTCCGACTTTTGTAGGAGCCGGTATGAACAGAGCTGTAGCACTGATATGCGGCATTTGCCACCCTGTCTTTTCTGTCCCAAACCCGCATGCTGAATTTGTGCCCACATTCACAGACAAGAAGCTTTCCCCACACGGTAGTGCGTGGCCTTTTGCCGGTCGTCTTTCTTCCTGTGTCAAGGTTTTTGCATTTGCTTCTTTTGCTTTCCATAATGATTTGCACCCTTTCATAATCTGCCACCGACACCAATGCTTCGTGCGATCCCTGTACCTTTGTGAATTCAATTTCGCCGTAATTTTTGACTTTCTTCTGCGTCAGATAATCCGGTGTATATTCCTTATGGTATGTGATGATACCGCAATAAAAGGAATTTTTGAGAATATGAGAAATGACAGTGCAATACCACCTGTCGAGTCCCGCAGAAGTCTTTCGACCTCTGCGTTCCAGCTCGTCCTTGATCTGCATAAGTCCCATTCCGTCAAGGTACATCGCATATATCATTTTTACCGTTTTGGCTTGCTCAGGATCTACTGTCCACTCAACTTCCTTTTTGTTATCATCTACGATTTTAGCCACCCGCTTATAGCCCAGAATATTACCATTACCGTAGATGACACCGTTGTTCATAGAGGTCTGCTGACCGCTTTTTACACGGACAGAGGTTTTACGGCTCTCGTCCTGCGCCAAGGTTGCCATAATGGTGAGCCGCAGCTCGCCGTCCCCGTCAAAAGTCTTTATATTATCATTGATAAAGAACACCTCAACGCCGAGCGACTTCAACTGTCGGGTGTATTGCAAGGTGTCAACCGTATTCCTCGCAAAGCGTGACACCTCACGGGTGATAATCATATCAAATTGCTTTTTCTTCGCATCTGCAATCATTTTCATAAACTGCGGACGCTTCGCCGCCGAAGTTCCCGTTATGCCTTCATCGACATACTGGCCGACCAAAGTCCATTCCGGTCTTGCGGCAAGGATTGGCTTGTACCAATCCATCTGATTTTCAAGAGCTAAAATCTGCGCTTCGTGCTCGGTTGAAACACGAGCATAAATTACCACTCGCTTTTTTACAAAATCAGAATTGATCATGCTGTCGCTTCCTCCTTTTTATTTGAATTTCCGATGACGAAAGCCGTAACATCAACAATGTCTGCATATTCATTCAGTATATTTCGGTACATAAAATTCGGTACTTTACCATCCTTATAAAGCTGCTCTATGAGCTTTAAGGCGGCAAAACAATAGTCCGGATTTTTGCTTATTTCAATTTTATTCATTGTATGCCTCCTTTACAAATATGCGAATTATCTCGCATCTCGCTGCCTGCGCAGATATTTTCGGTAATGCTCGCAGGCTTTGAGGACGAAGTCCTCAAGCTGCTGTGGATTGGCGTTCGGCGCAAATTTCCGCAGTTTTTCGGTGGGTATCTTCACGGTTTCCCGTTGATTGGCTTTTTCTTCCGACATAATGGTTTGAATGGCTGCCTTGGTCAGTGTCCCTTCACGGTCGGCCTTATGCATTCGCCAAGCCTGCGAATAGGACGGGGTACAATCGTTCATTTCGCACTGTTCCAACACATTCCGCTGACTTTGCTCGTCGAGGAAGGAAAGCTCCACGCCGACGGACAGCGCCATTCTGTTTTCGTCCATAAATTCAAGCAGTTCCGGGATGAGATGTGTCAGGCGGATATAGCGGCGCACTGTTTCTCGGCTTTCGTTCAGTGTTTCTCCGACCATATCCCCAGTGCGCAACTTCGACACAACTTGTGGCGAAGTTAAATCCGTCCGTTTGCCCTGATGTGACAGAGCCTCCATTTTCAACTTATACGCAAAAGCCTTTTCGGAGGGCAGAATATGCTCCCGGTGCAGATTACTATCCACCACGGCAATGGCGGCAGCATCCCGGTCGAGGGCATAAATCAAGGCAGGGACCTCGGTGATCCCTGCCTTTCGTGCGGCGTGCAAGCGGCGGTGGCCGCTTATGACCTCATATTCATCTGTATCTTCTATCGGTCGGACGATTAGCGGCGAGAGAATGCCTTGCGTCTGTATGCTTTCGATCAGCGTGTTCATTTCCTCATCGTCCTTGACCTTAAACGGGTGTCCGGCAAAGGGACGCAATTTTTCTACCGGAATTGCCACCGGCTTTTTCATCGTATTTTTCATTTTATCTCCCTCTTTCTTTGTATCTTGCACGGGCTTTTTTCTCCAGCTCGTTCTCTTGTTTTAATAGTTCGTATAAATGCGGAGACTTCTCCAAAATCCTCTCCGCACGGCGCAGATGCACCCTTACAGGTTTCATCTGCCTGGATAACGCCTTGCGGCGTTCCTTGTTTTGCGCCTGTTCCTCCGGCAACTTGGGACGTCGGAGGCGGTTGCTGATGCCGCTACGCTCACGCTCCAAAGCGGAAAGCTCTGCTTTGGATTGCTCAATATTTGCTTGGAGGTCGGCTACCGTATGAATGTCGTGCTCCTGTAAGAAGTGATAGTCGGCAACCAGCTCCTTCAAATCCTTTTCAGCCGCCCGCAGATCCGGTGACAGCAGCATTACATCGGCAAGCTCGGCTACGATTTGGATTGCCGTTATGACAAGATAAAACACCGCATCCACCAAAATGGTTGCAGTGTCATAGCTGTGTTCAATGGAGAAGCCCAGCTTTCGCAGCTCGTCCTCCAACGGAAATTTCTTCGGCTTGTACGGTGGTCGGTATTCCAAGGTGAATAGCCGATAGCGGTTTTCGGCATTCTGCCGTAGCTGCTCGTTCACACGCTCCTTTGAAAAGCCGATGCTGCTCAGCCGCACGGCTCGCTCCCAGTGCTTTGCTTTTACCGAAAAACGCACCGGATCAAGGGCGTAGCCCAGCGCATAAAGCTGGCTTTCAAATTCTCTCGGAGAGGTGGCAAAAGACAGGCAGTATTCCACATCCTCACGCAGATAGTCCCGATGTGTTTTTCTGCCTGCTTTGTGAACCCAATATTCCTTTTTCTTGCTCTTGCTGTAAAATTCGCTGTTTTCCAAAACGGACAGGCCGTGTTCCCGGCAGATTTGGTCAGACACTCTCCGCAGCTCCTTGTGGTCACCGATTTTGTTCTGAAATTTGCTGCCGTCCTTGAAGGACACAGGGTTCACCACGAAATGACAGTGAATGTTGTCCGTGTTTAGGTGGACGGTGACAAGCACCTGATACTTATCTCCCCACATTCGCCGTGCGGTGGCTTTGCCGATTTCAAAGGCCTGCTCCGGCGTAACCTCGCCCTCCTTGAAGCTCTGAATACCGTGGTAGCCGACGACCTTACCACGAAGCCCGAACCGCCGCTGCACGCCGATCATCTCGGCGTAGGCGTTCTGCCTGGAGCAGTTGATGCCGCCGACAAAGACCTGCCGGTCGGTCTTGTTGTCGTTCTCCACATACCGCAGGGCGGCGTACAAATCCTCGTCCAGATATTCCGGGTCGGTGGTCTTGTCGGGGTTATCGGCGTAGTCCAGCGTTGCTTTCAGATTCCGATACACCGGCCAGAAGCCTGTTACAGCCACATCGCATCACCCCTTTCCCGGCAGCAGGAATTCTGCCGTGATTTGTTTGAGCACTGCGCAAATTTCCTCGTCCAACTCCGGCGAACTCGCTTTATCCGCAAGCTCGCCCAGCTTTTCAAGGCAAGCAAAAAGAGCGTCGGGCGGAATGCCTTTCGGCTCGTACCCCAACGCTCTTTGCTTGACATATTCTGTTGTTGAAAGCCCGCACTTTCGAGCTTTGGCTTGGATTTTATCCTTTTCTCTTGCCGTGACACGCACAGCTATTCGTATATCTTTCCCCATACGCATCGCTCCTTTCCGGGGGATTGGGGGCGGCAGCCCCCAAAGGGTAAAGCCGACTTACCGGGCGGCTTCTGATTGGGACTTTGGCACACAAAGTCCCTGCTTGTTATACCGTGAGACACGCCCTACAGGGGCAGTTTTGACTACCGCTTTTCGGAGGCAAGAACAGCCGTCTTTCCCTTCAGGGCGTATCTTTTCACGGAGCCTACTTGGCTCTGCTTTTACAGTGAAATAATCGCTTTGAGCCGCATATCGGCTTTTTGGCTCAGTTGAAAAACTCGATACTATCACGATCTTCTCCTTTCTTTTTTTCAGGCAGCAAAGAAGCCGCCGGGGATGACCCAGCGGCTCGATGACTGCCTTCTATATATTGAATGGGGGAAATGGCGAAAAAAGGCATGGATTCAGCAACACGGCAAAAACAGTGACCGCAACATTATGAAAAGCCTTGAAAACAGAGACTTTTTCTGATATAGTTATATAGAACGAATGTTCTAATTACGGCGTTCAGAAAAAATATTTCTTGAAAAAAGTAAAAAAAGATTCTGTCCTGCTTATGGGACAGAATCTTTGATAGAATTCAGAAAGAAGAGGGAGCGTATGAGCGATGGGCTTGGCTTTCTTACTGCCGTTTACCGGGATGGTCGGGTGCATATAGGTGGCAAAAGCTACCCAGTGGGCACCTTTGCGGTACATCTTTTGAATCAGTATTATAAGGATGACACGGCGTTGAGGATTGCCGTATTCCGGCAGCACAACTGGAATGTGCAGGAGCAGATTGCCACCGGATATCTGAACGAAACGGATTTTCTCAAGGCTAGGAAGGAAATTCTGGCGATTCTGAAAACCCTGCCAAAGCTGAAACCCTTTTCCTCGCTGGACATTGCTGCAGAGAAGCAGCGCATCGCGGAATTGTTCACACAGGAAAATGCCGCTGCCATACAGGATTACTTCTGCCAAAGAGCGGCGGTTGCGCAGCAGGATCAGGGGGCAATCAGCCTGGGAATCCTTCCGCCGGAATATGATAAGCCCCTTTTCAGGAAGTGTGAAACACTGTGCGCAACAGTCTTGCAGTCCCTCCGCTTTTATGATTCCATCCCGGAGGACACGCACAAGGCCTTTACGCAGCTCCGGCAATTTGTTTCCCGTGTAGACGAGGCAGAACGCTTCGATGAGCGGCACCTGCTGCCCCTTGCGGCGGAGATATTCGGGAAGGCAACTTTCCCCCTGAACACGGAATATATCGCCCTCCCAAAGCGACGGAACAGCCGGATTCTCGTGATCGCCCGGAGGATGACCTTTGAAAGCTATTACAGCTTTGTACTGACGGACTTCTTTGAGGGGCTGCACTACGGGCATTACCCAAGGAAGTGCGAAATTTGTGGGCAGTATTTTCTGATGCAAAGCGCCCGGCGGCAGAAATACTGCTCCTACGGCACTGCACCGGAGCTATACCATGGTGAGAAAATTTCCTGCCGCCGGTACGCCATCATTCAGGGCAAGGCGGAGCGAGCGAAGGATAATCCCCTCAAAGCTGCTTACGAAAAACGCTGCGCCGCCATCCGCTCCGAAAAGAGTCGGGGGACGATTTCGACGGAATTTGCAGCAGCGGCGCAGGCTATGGCAAAGCGGCGCTTGGAGCAGGCGGAGGAGGACGATGCCTACGCTGCAAAGGAATATTACAAGGGCTTGGAGCGAGCGAAGCTTTACGCCGACACGGACAGAAAGATGAAATCATAAAAATGGAGGTGCGGCCGGTGACCGAAGAACTGAACGAAACTCGCAGAAAGCAGCAAGCACTTTTGGAGCGCCGGATGTACCACCTTACCCCCGCACCGCCCAAGTTGCCGCCGCAGGAGTATATCGAGCTATACCTTGCTGAAAAAGAGGGCAAGTATCTGTTGTGGTACTTGCACGACCGGGAACCGATGCTGAACAAGCTGGCGCAGGATGCCTGCCAGCGTTACGGGCTGGCGGAGCATTTTTCGGACATCAAGCAGACAGCGGTGTGTGGGATTTTAGCTGCCCTGCAAAAGTACGATTCGTCCATAGGCGTTCCGTTTGCCGCCTTTCAGAAACAATATATTTCGGACAGCATCGAGGACTACATCCGCACGGCGCAGAGTGGTATGGTTACCATGACGACGGACACCTATCCGGTGTTAAAACGCATTATGGCTATCTATCACCAAGGCGGCGATAATGCCACGGACGACAGCATGCAACGAATTGCCAATGAAATCGGAATGGATACAAAGACTGTCCGAAGGTACATTGCGATAGGCACGCTGAATGAACGCCGAGTAGATTTTTACCGGCAGTATGATGAGGACGGTGAGGAGACCGGCGAAGATGTGTCGGTAGACGCCGCCTCCCAGCCGGACAAGCTGTATTTTCGGGCGGTGCTGTACGCCGCCCTGTATGAAGCCTACGACAGCCTCACCTACCGGGAACAGCACACGGTTGCCAAGCATTTGGGCTTCTGTGATACCTGCTGGTCGGTCAGGAAAGCGGTGCCGATAAACGGTGAAATCGAGTACAGGCCCATAAAACCCATGACCTTTGAAGAAATTTCCCACTCCGCCAGCCGCAGGTCCGATAAGGCTTCCGATCGGACATTCTATGCCGCTATGGAGAAAATACGAAAGCATCTCGAATCGGATGCCGACTATCGCTACCTGTTCGGATAAAATAAAACAGCGCCGTGCTGCAAGGCAAAGATAATTTTCACCCGCAGAGTGAATGCGGGGTGAATTTTCACTTCGCTGTATTGAGTAATGTGAAAAAATGAGTATAATAGAGATAAACAACAACGGAGGTACAGTGTATGCAATATGAAAGCGAACACATTGAATATAAATCTCAGATGGTCGATGACATTTACAAGGAGGTCATCGCCTTTGCCAATACGGACGGCGGCGTGATCTACATCGGCATTGACGATCAGGGCCATGTGACCGGCATTGACAATATCGACGAGACATACACCCGCCTGACCAACGGCATCCGCGATGCCATCCACCCGGATGTGACCATGTTTGTGCGATATGTCCTTCAAGACAATAAGGTAATTCGGATTGAGGTTGGCGAAGGCAGCTACAAGCCCTACTATCTGAAAGCCAAGGGCATGAAGCCCACCGGCGTGTATGTTCGTCAGGGTACAACCAGTGTCCCGGCCTCTCCAGAACAAATCCGCCAGATGATCAAGGAATCAGACGGTGACAATTTTGAGGATGACCGCTGCCTTGACCAGGATCTGACCTTTGAGGCGGCAAAGGCGGCTTTCCAGCAATACGGCGTTGAATTCTCGGTGGGAAAATATCGAGCTTTGGGCATTACCAAAAACGATGTTTTCACAAACCTGGCACTGCTGCTCTCCGACCAATGCCTGCACACCACGAAAATCGCCGTATTCAATGATGAATCCTGCACGGAGTTCCGGGACAGCAAGGAGTTCGGCGGCTCGATTTTCAAGCAGTTTGAAAACGCGATCAACTATCTGGCGCTGTGCAACCGGACCGTGTCCACCATCAAGGGCGTTGTCCGCACAGATAAGCAGGACTATCCTGAGGAAGCCATCCGCGAAGCACTGCTCAACGCGCTGGTGCATCGGGATTACAGTTTCAGCGGCAGCATTATCATCAATGTAAACGACAGCAAAATGGAGTTCATTTCTCTGGGCGGACTCCTGCCCGGCCTTTCCACAGAGGATATCCGCATCGGCGTTTCCCAGCCGAGGAATAAGAAGTTGGCGGAGATCTTCCACCGCCTGCGCCTGATTGAAAGCTACGGCACCGGCATCCGCCGTATTTTCAAGCTCTATGAAAACTGCCCCGTGCAGCCCAGCATCGAGGCAACAGCCAATGCGTTTCGGATCGTGCTGCCGAACATGAATACCTGCACCGGTGCCGCTGAGCGCGCACCGGAAGCTACCGAAAAAGCGCCTGCCACCGTCACGCCTCAGATGAAAACGGTGCTGGACTATCTGGCAGAGTACGGCGAAATGACGGATGAAGATCTGCAGGAGCTTCTGAATGTCAAAAAGACGCGAGCGTATCTGCTGGCCCGCCAGATGCGCGAAAACGGGCTGATTGAGGTCGTCGGCCGAGGGGCGGAGAAAAAGTACAAATTAAAATGACGGAGGAAGCAGAATATGTCCATCAGCAAAACATTTGGTGAGGTGTATAGAAAATAAATGATTACCAAGAATGATGTGCTTAATAAAATATCGAATTTTAACTGTACGATTGACGCAGAAAAAATAAAGTTTCCCGGAATCCTTCAAGAGGTAAATGGAAATATTGTCCTGAATGCCATGGTTTCGGTAGATCAATATCAAAAGATGCTATCAAGTGCCGACTTTAATATATTAGGAAGTATTTTTGGAAAAGAAGCAACTTTAATTGGATGTCATATTCACTCTACATCCGGCTCCATGGGATCGAACGATGTTTCTCTTCTCATAATCCCAAGTGAGATAATTGTGGGTAAGTGTTTTGTTTCAATTCCAATGGTAAAGAGAATAACGCTGTCTACTCCAGATTTAAACTATATGTTTGCCGGCACTTCTCCGTTAGAACCCAATCGGAACATCACAAAAGAGAATCCTAGTGTTTTGAATTTTACTTATCCAAAGCCGATTCGCACTCAGGATAAATATGGAGAGATAGAATTGTATCAAAAATACATCTCGCACGATTCTGCCAGAAAAGAGTATCTTCATACTATTATTTCCGTTGTTGCGTACTCTTTCGCAAGCCCGTTGTCTTTAATGGACGCTGTTGCGAAAGCCTTTGCGGCAATAAACCTCTTCTCATTCTTCGGAAATGGATATATTTCATGCGGAGAGATAAGCTTTCAAGTCGAGAACGATAGAAGCGAGTATATGTTATACCTAAACTATAGAGAAAATGTCCCGGCAGTCAATGAGCCATTCCTCATTATGACGTCCGTATTCGAAGGAAGCTTTGAGAAAATATGGAGAGCATGGCTTGATCTCTATGAAAGTGCCAACCCGATTCCCGCTCTTTTTTATGAAATCATTTGTAACCGCTCAACAAGGATAAATAGTTTCTTGAATTTGTCACAAGCGATTGAGGTGTACTCAAACATTTGCAGAGATGATAAAGCCAAGGCAGTGGCCAAAAACGACCCGAACAATACAGGAAAATGGAAGCCAACATTAAAGCATAGATATCAAGATATATTATCTGCTTACAACAATGTGTTCGAATTGAGCGAGTCCAATATAGAAGATTACGCACGAAGCTTTTCAAATATGAGAAACTATTATACGCATTATAATTCCGGGAGATATATTAAGCCATCCTATGATGAACTGTTTGCTGCAATTCACATATTGAGATTTGTTTTGTTGACCATTGTATATACATCTGTTGGACTCCCTGATAGTTGCATTCTTGAGTGTAAAAGCAGAAATATATTCAGCAACTTCAACTACGATACCGGCGTAATATTGAATTACTCCCAAAAGAGTGCGAAATAATAAATAACACCGGAGAATCCTTCCGAATGGCAGCATATACTAAAGCGCCGCAAGTAAGTTAATCGCTTACCTGCGGTGCTTTAGTATTAGGCCTTCTTGGCCCGTCCTGAGACTATAAGTTTCGGATAACTGTGGCTTTGCAAATCGGGGCTGTCTTTCTGTCCGCACATTCGTTTTTTGTCACCGCATTTTCTACAATGATCGGTGACAATTTTTGTTTTCATACTTTTCGAGTAAAATATCAGAAAAACTCGGAGGTAAATACGAATGAAAGGACGATTCATTACAGCAAAAACGATTGCTGAATTCAAAGATCATCTGATCTTGGAAGAACGGAGTGCGGCAACTATTCAGAAATACATTCGGGATATCAAGGCATTTGCGGAGTACGCAGAAGGATCGGTCACAAAGGAAACCGTCATTGCTTACAAGAAGCACTTGCAGGAGCATTACGCCGTGCGGAGCGTTAATTCCATGCTGGCCAGTATCAACAGTCTGTTTGTGTTTCTTGGCTGGCACGGTCTGAAGGTAAAAGTCCTGAAGCTGCAGCAGCAGGTCTACTGTCCCGAAGAAAAGGAACTGACCAAAGCGGAATACACCCGACTTTGCAAAGCGGCGCAGCGTAGGCACAACGAACGGCTGAACCTCATCTTGCAGACCATCTGCGGCACCGGCATCCGGGTCAGCGAACTGCAATTCATCACCGTGGAAGCGGCCAAATGCGGCGAGGCAGTGGTGCGCTGCAAAGGCAAAACCCGCGCGGTGTTTATCGTGCGGGAGCTGAGACAAAAACTGCTCCGCTATGCTGCGGAGCAGAATATTCAGAGTGGAATGATTTTCGTGACCCGCACGGGCAAACCCATCAGCCGCACGAATATCTGGCGGGAGATGAAAGCGTTGTGCATGGAGGCAGATGTCAACCCGCAAAAGGTGTTTCCGCATAACCTGCGCCACCTGTTCGCCCGTGTATTTTACGGTATCGAGAAGGATATTGCCAAGCTTGCTGACATCCTCGGTCACTCAAGTATTAACACCACACGAATCTACATCATTTCCACCGGCATCGAGCACCGCCGCCGGATGGAAAATATGCACCTGATCCTATGAAAAAAGCCGCCAAATTGGCGGTGAGTACATAATCCGCATTATGTTGCATTTAGGCGAAATTTCTCTAAAGGTATTCAATTATTCATTAGCATTTTATCACCTATTTTAGCGTAACGCAATAAAATTAACAGAGAAAAGTATGATTCTGCCGAAAATTGCCTATCTGGACACAGCAAAAGAGAGCCTTTTCAAAACAAGAATTGAAAAGGCTTGGATTTTTGCGCTGTTTTGCAGGTTGGTAGCGGTATACCTCATCGGCAAGCTCTCGTGCTGGCAAAACGACTGCAACATAATGCGGATTATGTTTTGGGCAATTTTATGTGGAGGGAATGTTTATGGGAAAAATCGCAGATCTCATCAAATACGAGGGGGACAACAGCACCTTCATCTGGAAGCATCCCTGTGAGGACTTTAACAGCATGACGCAGCTGGTGGTCCACGAATCGCAGGAAGCAATTTTCTTTATGAACGGCCAGGCTCTGGACCTGTTCGGCCCCGGGCGCTACACACTGGAAACGGAGAACATCCCCAAAATCGGCAAGCTGCTGAATCGGGCCACCGGCGACACCTCCCCCTTCCACTGCGAGGTCTACTTCATCAATAAGACCGAGCAAATGTCGGTGAAATGGGGCACGGACAGCAAGGTGCAGTACATTGAGCCCACCTACGGCTTCCCCCTCTCCATCGGTGCCAGCGGCGAAATGAGCCTGCGGGTGGAGGACAGCCGCAAGCTGCTGGTGAAGCTGGTGGGCACGGAGAATTTCCTGGGTCAGCAGAAGCTGGTGGGCTTTTTCCGGGCATTTCTCATGACTCGGGTCAAGACCTACATCGCCCAAGTGATGAAGGCCAGCGCCATCAATATTTTTGAAATTGACGAGCATCTCACCACATTTTCCGAGAGCTTCCATAAGCTGCTGATTCCGGACTTCGCTGACTACGGCGTGGCGCTGGAGCGGTTCTTTGTCACCACCATTGTGAGGCCCGACGGCGATAAGCAGTACGAGAAATTCAAGGAGCTGCATTTCCGCCAGTATGCCGACATTGCCGAGGCGAAGCTCCGCCAGCAGACGGACCTGATCTATGCCCAGACGGAGGCCCAAAAGGTGGTCATCGACTCCCAGGCCCAGGCCACCAAGCGGGCCCAGGAGGGCTACACCTACGCCCAGGAGCGTGGCTTCGATGTGGCGGAAAAGGTGGCGCAGAACGAGGCCGTGGGCCAGTTCACCAACATGGGCGTTGGCCTGGGCACCATGGCGGGCGTGGGCGGCGCAGTGGGCGGTGTGGTAGGAAATGCCGTAAACGGAGCCATGCAGGCAGCGGCGGAGCCTCCCACCTCGGCGGCACAGCCCGCAGACGAGATGGCGGCCTTCAAGGCAAAGGTGGAGAAGCTGGGCATTATGAAGGAATCCGGCCTCATTACCGACGAGGAATTTGCCGCCATGAAGGCTGAGCTGCTGAAAAATATTTTGTGATAGGGGGAGAGACCGATGAAAAAGAATTTTAAGTCCTATGCGCTGATTTGGGCGATTTTCCTGGTGGCGTTCAATGTCATAGTCTTTTTAGTCCGGCCCATCATTCCGGGCTACGAGATCCATTATGATCTGCGGTTTTGGATCGCGTGGCTGTTTGTGATGGCTGCGTTTGTAGGGAATCTCCTGTGCGCAAACAAGGCGTTCCAGGCGGAGAATCTGGAAAAGCTGTTTTACAAGGTGCCGCTGATCTCAGTCAGCTACCGGGGCCTGATCGGAATGCTGGTGCTGGGCGGGGTGCTGATGCTGATCCCCAACTGCCCGGCGTGGATCGCAGCTATTGTGTGCGTAGTCATTGCCGCTTTTACGGCGGTGGCCGTAGTCAAGGCCGATTGGGCCGGGGAGACCGTCAGTGCCACCCATGAGAAGGTCAAGGCGCAGACGCAGTTCATAAAGCTGCTGACGGCGGACGCCGAGACGCTGCTGGGCAGGGCCAAGACCCCGGATGCGAAAATCGCGGCCAAGAAAGTCTATGAGGCGCTGCGGTATTCCGACCCTATGAGCAGTGAAGCGCTGGGCGAGATCGAGGCAGAGCTGGCGGAGAAATTCAAGGCATTGGAAGCCGCCGTGACTGCTGACCAAAGCGTGACAGAGGCGGCGGAGAGCCTGCTGGAAACCCTGGCGGAGCGGAATAGAAAGTGTAAGGCGATGAAATGAAAAGCACAGAAGATAAATCCAAGCGAATTGAAATGGTTGATATGCATCAATATTTCATTGAAAGGATTAATGCCGCAGTAGGGGAATCACGCTATTTTGAAGCATCCTGGCTAATTTACGCGTGCATGGAAAATAGGTTTTTTCGTGTGTTGCAGAAATTCAAAAGGCAATGCAAATATTGCAGAGGAAAATGCAAGAAGAACAAGAACGAATTAGCCTTAAGCACAAAAATAGCATGTGTCGAGCGGCTCTGTAAAGAAGATGTTGAATGTATTTCCGCTTCGTTCTCGCCGGAACAATTGGAGAAAATCAAGCTGTGGGTGAAAAAGCGTAACCGGCTAATGCATGATTTATTAAGCCTGGAAACATATAAAAATGTGGATGATGATTTTATGGATTCTTCAATTGAAGGGCAGAAATTATTGTCTGATCTCTATGATTCCTGCACAAATTTTCGGAATATATTCTATGCAGATGATTACGAATTTGTTTTCCCCGAGGCAGCAATGGAGAATTGCGTTTGTGCCAAAAAGGAAAATGTATAAAGGAGAGTATTTATGACAATCTTCAAATGCAAAATGTGCGGTGGGACGCTGGAATTTAACCCCGGCGACACCGTGGCTGTGTGCGATAGCTGCGGCACCAAGCAGACCCTGCCCAAGCTGGACGATGACCGGCGGGCCAATCTCTATGACCGGGCCAATCACTTCCGCCGCAGCAACGAATACGACAAGGCCATGGGCATCTACGAGCAGATTTTGGCCGAGGACAACACCGATGCCGAGGCCTACTGGTCCCTGGTCCTGTGCCACTACGGCATCGAGTATGTGGAGGACCCCGCCACCCACAAGCGTGTACCCACGGTGAACCGGGCGCAGTTTACCTCCATCTTTGACGACGACAACTATAAGTCCGCCCTGCACTATGCCGATGCCGCCCAGCGGGAGGTCTACGAATCCGAGGCCAAGGCCATCAACGAGATTCAGAAGGGTATTCTGGTCATTTCCCAAAAGGAGCAGCCCTTTGATGTGTTCATCTGCTACAAGGAGACGGACAATAGCGGTCGCCGCACCCCGGATAGTGTGCTGGCCAACGACCTGTACCACCAGCTCACTCAGGAAGGCTTCAAGGTGTTCTTTGCCCGCATCACCCTGGAGGACAAGCTGGGCACTGCCTACGAGCCTTACATATTCGCCGCCCTCAACAGCGCCAAGGTCATGGTGGTGCTGGGCACCAAGCCGGAGTATTTTAACGCCGTGTGGGTGAAAAACGAGTGGAGCCGCTACCTGGCGCTGGTGAAAAACAGTGGCGGCAAGAAAATGCTCATTCCCGCCTACAAGGACATGGATCCCTACGACCTGCCGGAGGAGTTTTCCCACCTGCAGGCCCAGGACATGGGCAAGCTGGGCTTCATGCAGGATCTGATCCGGGGCATCAAGAAGATCATCTCCGCCGATGCGCCGAAAGCGGCGGCGAAGGAGACTGTCGTGGTAAGCGGCGGCAATGCAGCCGTGGAGCCGCTTTTGAAGCGCGCCTTTATGTTCCTGGAGGACGGCAACTGGCAGGAGGCGGACACCTACTGCGAAAAGGTGCTGGACCAGGACCCGGAAAACGCCCAGGCGTATTTGGGAAAGCTGATGGCCGAATTGCAGGTCAGGAAACAGGCACAGCTTTCCGATTGTGAGCAGTCTTTTGAAGATAACGGAAATTACCTGAAAATCCTGCGTTTTGGAGATAAAAAATTACAGAATGCGTTGGATGGCTATATCTCCCATATTAAAGACCGCAATGAAACGGCCCGCCTGACCGGGATTTATAATGCTGTCGTTCAGATGATGGAATCTGCCGATTCCGAGGGGCTATACAAAGCTGCAGCGTCCAAATTCCGGGACATCAGCGGATTTAAGGACGCAGATGAGCTTGCACAGGAATGTCTTGATAAGGCGGAAACGTGCCGCAAGGATGAGATCTATAACAACGGCTGCAGCTGCCTGAAAGAAGATAACATCGAGGCTATGAATGCTGCCATCCAGTATTTCAAATCCATTTCCGGCTGGAAGGATGCGGATGAGAAGGTTTATGCTTGCCAAAGAAAAGCAGAAGAAATAAGGGCGAAAGAGGAAGCAGACCGACTGGAAGCGAAGCGGCAAGCAGAATTGCGCAAAATTGCCGCTGAAAAGAGAGTAAAGAAATTAAAAAAGATCGCAATCATTGCCGCGCCCATTGTCTGCGTTTGCATTGTGTTTGTGATTGTGCTGACCACAGTTATTATTCCAAAGCAGAAGTGCAATAAAGCGTTGGATATGATTGAATCCGGCGACTATGAAGCCGGGTATGCAATTTTGAAGGAATTAGGTGAAAACGGGGCTATTCAGTCGAACAGATATGATAGAGCAATAAAGTTGGCCGATTCTGGAGATTATCAGATGGCATATGCACTTCTGAATGGCCTATCATACAAAGACAGTGCAGAAAAAATCCAGAGTATCAGGTCACTAATGCTTTCAAAAGCCATTCCGGGGGATACGGTATTCTTTGGCAAATACGAACAAGATTACGACACTTCCAATGGCAAAGAGGATATTAAATGGCTGGTTTTGGATAAGAAAGATAATGCTGTGTTGGTAATCAGTAAACATGTTTTGGAAGACAAGTCATTTGGCAGAAACGATGACACCTGGGAAACCTGCTCTCTCCGCAAATGGTTGAATGGAGATTTCATAAACGATGCGTTCAGTCCTGAGGAACAGAGTAAGCTCCAAATCACCAATGTTTCTGCTGATAAAAATCCAAAATTTGATGTGGATTCTGGTAATGCAACAATGGATAAAGTTATCTTACTCAGCGTAGCAGAAGTGGAGAAATACTTTATATCAGATGAATCAAGAATAGCTGATTTACATAGTGCTGTTTCGAACGAGTATTATTCCGATAGATGGTGGTTGCGCACCTCTGGAGTTTCTTTCGATACATATGGAAAGACATATTATCGATATGGCGCAGTGTGTATTGGCAATACAGGAGCTGTTTCTTACGGAGGGAATCCAGCGGATAATATAAATGGTGTCCGCCCCGCCATGTGGATCAGCCTGAAGTGACAAAGGAGAAAATTCACATGAAATATGTGAATTTATCAGAAGCAGATAAGGCTCAATGCTTTATTGATTTAAAAATATAACATTATCTGCGCAATCTGTTAATCAAACATTTTTACTCCAACTTCTGTCCTGCTCATTTGAAGAATTTTTATTTTGATCGGAGGGTTGAATAATGATTGACAACATACTCTCTGCGGAGCTTACAAACAAAATCGTCCATGTAATCAAGCATCAATGCGCTGAATTTCAGAGGTTGACGAAGGATATTCAACATACGCTATACGAGCCTTACACAAGAAGTCGTCAAAAGTCTATGTTAACATCAACCGTTTTGTCTGGATTCGCTCCTCATCGTTTTACTGAAGAATGCGTTGAAGTTCAAGATGTGTATTATGGTTTGAAAAGGGGGCTCTGTCAGCCCGAATTAAAAACAAGCTCAGCAGTTATACAAATTTATAGCGATGGTGCCACGCCCCAAAATAGTTTATTCGTCAAAGAAATGTGCCAGAAATTTAACAGGGAAGATCACGGTGTCCCTCATTTCCTAATAATAAGATTTGCTGCAAATAAAAATGGTTATTTGAGCTCAATCAAGGCTCAGTATCTGAGTGAAAACTGCAACATTATCGAGGAAAAAATGCTATACAAAGCCGCAAATGTAAAAGTGTTGAGCAAGCGCAAAACCGCATGAATTAGTCCATTTGTGTTTATAACCCCGGGGCACTGCGACGCAGTGCCCCGGGCGTTGTCACATGGCATATTTTCTTGATAGCACGCGCCCTTTACTCACCTTACCCTGCGGTAGTGTAAACTGCTTAGAGCGGGCTACCAAATAGGTAGCCCGCCCTATTTACGCATATATCAGTTCGCTGTTTGTGATTTCTACCGCTCTGTAACGGATGCTATTCATCTTCCGCACCCACTCCATTGAATTGGCTGCTTTCAGCTGCTCGGTCACACCTTCGCGCTCTGCCATCTGCTTTACAAGACGCTCGAACATTTCCTCCGCCTGTCGGTCGATGTCAACAAGGTAGCTGTTCAGCTTGCCGCTGGTCAGCAGATTAGCATAGCGCACACGGCGATGCTCCTTGAGATAGCGGCGATGCCGCTGTCCCCATATCCCGATATATGCCCGTTCTTCTTCCGGCAGTTCCAGACAAGGCAAGTAATAGTCGCCCTGCAATTCGTACCACAGTCCGTTGTTTTCATCAAATTTGTATTTTTCCACAATTCTTGACCTCCTTATGCCTACATTGTAGCAAAAGGTAATCTCATTTACGAATGTACGGATTGCAGAAAGCAAAAAACTCCCCGACTACATTTCTGTAATCGGGGAGTCGGTTTTAGATATAAAGCCTTACTCGAATGTCATGCCAGTTATACACCCGGCGCTTGGTTGACAAGGAATACACATATTCCTTTGCATCGTCAATCGTCAGTGTAAATTCAGCGAACTGCAAGAAGCTGTGGCTTAGTTCCTGCCATCCTTGATGGCAGCCTGAGCGGCGGCCAGACGGGCGATGGGAACACGGAAGGGAGAGCAGGACACATAGTCCAGGCCCACCTTGTGGCAGAACTCCACGCTGCTGGGATCGCCGCCGTGCTCGCCGCAGATGCCCAGGTGGATGTCGGGACGAGTGGCGCGGCCCATTTCAGCGGCCATCTTCACCAGCTTGCCCACGCCAACCTGGTCCAGCTTGGCGAACGGATCGCTCTCATAGATCTTCTTATCATAGTAAGCGCCCAGGAACTTGCCGGCGTCGTCACGGCTGAAGCCGAAGGTCATCTGGGTCAGGTCGTTGGTACCGAAGGAGAAGAACTCCGCCTCGGTGGCGATCTGGTCGGCGGTGAGGGCGGCTCTGGGGATCTCGATCATGGTACCCACCAGGTACTTCATCTCCACACCGGCAGCGGCCAGCTCCTCATCGGCGGTCTTGACCACGATGTCCTTGACGTACTTCAGCTCCTTCACCTCGCCCACCAGGGGGATCATGATCTCGGGGACCATGTTCCAGTCAGGATGCTTCTTCTGCACGTTGATGGCGGCGCGGATGACGGCACGGGTCTGCATGGCGGCGATCTCCGGGAAGGTGACGGCCAGGCGGCAGCCGCGGTGACCCATCATGGGGTTGAACTCGTGGAGGGAAGCGATGATGTTCTTGATCTGGGCCACGGTCTTGCCCTGAGCCTTGGCCAGCTTCTCAATATCGGCCTCCTCAGTGGGCACGAACTCGTGCAGAGGGGGATCCAGGAAGCGGATGGTGACGGGGCAGCCTTCCATGGCCTCATAAATGCCCTCGAAGTCACCCTGCTGCATGGGCAGGAGCTTGGCCAGAGCGGCCTCCCGCTCCTCCACGGTGTCGGAGCAGATCATCTCGCGGATGGCATCGATGCGGTTGCCCTCGAAGAACATATGCTCGGTACGGCACAGGCCGATGCCCTGGGCGCCCAGCTCACGGGCCTTGGCGGCGTCGTGGGGAGTATCGGCATTGGTGCGGACCTTCAGGCGGCGGAACTTGTCGGCCCAGGCCATGATGCGGACGAAGTCGCCGCCCACGCTGGCATCCACGGTGGGCATTGCGCCGTCGTAGATATTGCCGGTGGAGCCGTCCAGGCTCAGCCAATCACCCTCGTGATAGGTCTTGCCGGCCAGGGTAAACTGCTTATTGGCCTCGTCCATGCTGATGGCGCCGCAGCCGGAGACGCAGCACTTGCCCATACCGCGGGCCACAACGGCAGCGTGAGAGGTCATACCACCGCGGACGGTGAGGATGCCCTGAGCGGCCTTCATGCCCTCAATGTCCTCGGGAGAAGTCTCCAGGCGGACCAGAACCACCTTCTCGCCACGGGCGTCCCAAGCCTTGGCATCCTCGGCGCTGAAGACGATCTTGCCGCAGGCGGCGCCGGGAGAGGCGGGCAGGGCCTTGCCCACAGGCTCAGTAGCCTTCAGAGCCTTGGGGTCAAACTGGGGATGCAGCAGAGTATCCAGGTTGCGGGGATCAATCATGGCCACGGCCTGCTGCTCGGAGATCATGCCCTCGTCCACCAGGTCGCAGGCGATCTTCAGGGCGGCGGGAGCAGTGCGCTTGCCGTTGCGGCACTGCAGCATGTAGAGCTTCCCGTGCTCCACGGTGAACTCCATATCCTGCATGTCGCGATAGTGATCTTCCAGAATGTCGCAGACCTTGACGAACTCGTCATAAGCCTCGGGGAACTTCTCGGCCATCTCAGCGATGGGCATGGGAGTACGCACGCCGGCCACCACGTCCTCGCCCTGGGCGTTGGTCAGGAACTCGCCCATGAGCTTCTTCTCGCCGGTGGCGGGGTCACGGGTAAAGGCAACACCGGTGCCGCAATCATCACCCATATTGCCAAAGGCCATGGATTGAACGTTGACAGCAGTGCCCCAGGAATAGGGGATGTCGTTATCGCGGCGATACACGTTGGCACGGGGGTTATCCCAGGAACGGAACACAGCCTTGATGGCGCCCACCAGCTGCTCCTTAGGATCGGAGGGGAACTCCTCGCCGATCTTGGCCTTGTACTCGGCCTTGAACTGCATGGCCAGCTCCTGCAGGTCGGCAGCATTCAGCTCCACATCCTGGGTGACGCCCTTCTTAGTCTTCATGGCGTCGATAAGCTGCTCAAAGTACTTCTTGCCCACCTCCATGACCACATCGGAGTACATCTGGATGAAGCGGCGGTAGCAATCCCAAGCCCAACGGGGATTGTTGGACTTCTTGGCGATGACATCCACCACGTCCTCGTTCAGGCCCAGATTCAGGATGGTGTCCATCATACCGGGCATGGAGGCCCGGGCGCCGGAACGAACGGAAACCAGCAGGGGATTCTCATGATCGCCGAACTTCTTGCCGGTGATCTGCTCCATTTTCTCGATGTACTCCATGATCTCAGCCATGATCTCGGCATTGATCTGGCGGCCATCCTCATAGTACTGAGTGCACGCCTCGGTGGTAATGGTGAAGCCCTGGGGAACAGGCAGACCGATGTTGGTCATCTCAGCCAAGTTGGCACCCTTGCCGCCCAGCAGCTCACGCATGGATGCGTTGCCCTCTGTGAACAGATAGCAGAATTTTTTACTCATAATACCCTCCAAAATACCTCTATATTTTGTAACAATTTATTATAACCATAATAAAAAATAAAAGCAACACAAATCCGGTGTTTTTTTAATTTTTTTATCCTTTGACCTATTTCCTGATGGGATTTCCCGGAGAAATGATGCATATTACAAAAAAAGCGCCGGGGGATGTTGAGAATGTGCGGCGCTCGTGTTATAATATTTAATGTATTTGGTTTTTTAGCAAGGAGGTGCCGCTGATGGATTCCACCCTGGAGCGGAGCATCCGCCGGGCCGGCCGCAGCGGCAAGCTGCCCCACAGCGTGATCTTTTCCGGCAGCGGCGATCTGACGGCGGCTGCGCGATTCTACGCCGCGGCCCTTGAGTGTACACAGCAGGACAGGCCCTGCCTGCGCTGCCCCGCCTGCAGCAAGGTCCTGCGCGGCACCCATCCGGATGTCATCACCGCCGGAAACGATGACGGCAAGGACCTGTCTGTAGAGGCTCTGCGAGCCCTGCGCAGTGATGCGTTCATCCAGCCCAATGAGGGCGCATGCAAGGTGTTTCTGTTTCCGGATTGCCGCCGCCTGACAGTGCAGGACCAGAACGTGCTGCTGAAGCTGGTGGAGGAGGGGCCCGGCTATGCGGCATTTCTGTTCTGCGCAGAAAATCCCGGGGTGCTGCTGCCCACGGTGCGCTCGCGATGCGTGGAACTCGCGGTGCGCCCTATGGGGGAGGAGAATATCCAGCTGCTGCCCCAGGCCCGGACATTGCTGGAGGCTATGGCCGGAGGAGAGCGCCAGGACATGGTACGCGCGCTGGTAGGCCTTGAAAACGGGAAAATCACACGGGAGGCTCTGCAGCAGGTGCTGCTGCAGGCCCGCGCGGGCACACAGCAGGCCCTGCGCCTGCGCTATGGCGTGCCGGCAGAGGAGCCCTATGCCGCGGCGGCCGGACCCCTGAGCCGCCGATTGGGAGAAAAGCAGCTCATGGAGCTGTGCGAAATGCTGGGCAGATTAGCCCAAGAATGTGAATGGAATGTGGCGGTGGGCCAGGTTTTGGGTGCCATCGCTGTGGAATGGGAGGAGACCCTATGACAGAAGTCATCAGCGTCCGCTTTCGCAGCGGATGCAAAATCTATTACTTTAGTCCCGGACAACTGCACATTGAGGCAGGCCAGGACGTGATCGTGGAAACGGCCCAGGGTGCAGAATATGTGACGTGTACGGAGGGCAACCACCCGGTGGAGGACCACCAGGTGGTGGAGCCCCTGCGCCGAGTGCTGCGCTTGGCCACGGAAAACGACCGACGCAGCCTGCAGCTGGCCCGGGAAAGGGAGAAGGATGCCTTCGCCGTTTGCCAGAAGAAAATCGCCCAGCACGGGCTGGAGATGAAGCTGGTGCGGGTGGAATGCTCCTTTGACAGCAACAAGATCCTGTTTTTCTTTACCGCCGATGGTCGGGTGGATTTCCGGGAGCTGGTGAAGGATCTGGCTGCCGCCTTCCACGCCCGCATTGAGCTGCGGCAGATCGGTGTCCGGGACGAGGCGAAAATGCTGGGTGGCCTGGGCATCTGCGGCAGACCCTTCTGCTGCAATCAGTTCATGGACGACTTTATCCCCGTATCTATCAAAATGGCCAAAACCCAAAACCTGTCCCTGAACCCCGCAAAGATCTCCGGCACCTGCGGGCGGCTCATGTGCTGCCTGAAATACGAGCAGGATGCCTACGAGGATGCCGTGCGGCGGATGCCTAAGAATGAATCCTTCGTGCAGACGCCCGACGGGCCCGGCAACGTCAGCGCAGTGAATCTGCTGAAGGAGCAGGTCACCGTTCGGCTGGACAGCCAGCCCGACGCCCCCCGTTGCTACCACAATTGCGAGGTGTGTGTACTGCGCAACGGCAAAGGCAGCCGGGACGGTATCCAGGTGCCCCAGGAGCGGCCCGCACGCCTGGTGGCAGAGGAGAAGCAGGAGGACTTTCCTGCGGTGGTATCCGACTTCCACTTTACCCCGCCAGAGGCGGTGAGCGCCGCACTTAATGGGGAAAAGGAGGAGGGCCGGGCCTCCCGCAATCGCCGGCGCAGAGGTGGACGCGGACACAGCGGCGACGAGGAGCGCAGCGCCGAAAAAAAGCCGGCGGAGCAGGCAGAAAAACAGAGCCGGGGAGAAAAATCCCGGCCTCCCCGCCGCAGAGGCGGCAAAAGGCCGGAGGGCGGGGCGGCCTCTGCGGCCCAACAGCCTAAGCCCCAGCCGCCGAAAGTCCAGCAACCCAAGTCCCAGCCCGGCACCGGGGATCCGGCGGCTGCCAAAAAGAGCCGCCACCGGGGCGGGCGGCGCCACAGCAGACGCAGCGGCGCAGGCGGCAGCGGCAAGACGGAGGCATGACACATGGGAAAGTTTGACGGTGTACTGCTTCTCAGCGATTTTGATAATACCCTGGTCTACACCGAAGACGCGCTGTTGCCGCCGCTTAACAGCGCAAACCGGGAGGCCATCCACTATTTCATGGCCGAGGGCGGCATCTTCTCCGTGGCTACAGGCCGGGCTCTGCCCAGCTTTGCTCCCATTGCCCCCACACTGCCCATGAACGGGCCGACCATCCTTTTCAATGGAGCCGCCCTTTATGACTTTGCCCGGGAGGAGTACCTGGAAACAGCGTTCCTGCCGGAGGATATACGGGAAAAGCTGATCCCCGTAGAGGAGGCCTTTCCCGGCCTGGTCTGCGAGATCTATCACGACGGCAACACCATCCACACCCTGCATCCCAGCGAACTGACGCGCAATCACCTGCGCCTGACAGGCTCCTCGGCTGTGGAGGTGCGCTCCATTGGGGAGGTCCCTCCACCCATCAGCAAGGTGCTGTTTGAGGAGACCGGCCAGCGGGGAGACGCCCTGGAGCAATTCGTGCGCAGCCGGAGCTGGGCGGGGGAGTTTGAGATCGTTCGGTCCGGGAAATTCTTTCTGGAAATCACCGCCAAGGGTGCCACCAAGGGTGGCATGGCCAAAAAACTGGCGGAGCTGCTGCACATCCGCCCGGAGGATGTCTGCTGCGTGGGTGACCAGGCCAATGACCTGTCCATGCTGCGGCTTGCCGGCCATGCCTTTGCCCCGGCCAATGCCATTGAGGCCGTGCGCCGGGCTCCGGGGGTAGAGCTGCTGCCGGACTGCCGGGAGAATGCCCTGGCGGCGCTGATAGGCCGGCTGGACGGTCTTTATACCTGACTCGGCAGAAAATCGCGGCAAAAATGCACCTTTTTCATCAAAAAAACAATTTACATCCACCTAAAGCATGGTGTATAATATAAGTATTATGATTGAAACGGTTCTGCGTTTTATCTTATAATTCTGAAGCCTCAGGAGGAAATCACTATGTCTAATTACATTCTTGTTATCAACCCCGGCTCCACCTCTACCAAGATCGGCGTGTTTGAAAATGACACCCTGCTCTTTGACAAGACCCTGCGTCATCCCGCCGAGGAGATCGCAAAATTTGCCACCATTCCCGACCAGAAAAGCTGGCGTAAGGAGCTGGTGGAGCAGGCCCTGACCGAGAACAACTTCGACATGAAGAAGCTCACGGCCATCTGCGCCCGGGGCGGCCTTGTAAAGCCCATTCGTGGCGGCACCTACGCCACCTCCGATGCCCTGCTGGCCGACTGCGTAGCAGGCGTCCAGGGTCAGCACGCCTGCAATCTGGGCGGCCTCATCGCCCGGGAGATCGGCGACGAGCTGGGCATCCCCTCCTTCATTGCCGACCCCCCCGTGGTGGACGAGCTGCAGGCCATTGCCCGCTATTCCGGCCATCCCCTGATCCAGCGGGTCAGTAAGTTCCACGCCCTGAACCAGAAGGCCGTGGCCAAGCGCTACGCCAAGGAGGTGGGCAAGAAGTACGAGGAGCTGAATCTCATCGTCTGCCATATGGGCGGCGGCGTGTCTGTGGGTGCCCATGTGAAGGGCAGCGTGGTGGACACCGAGAACGCTTTGGACGGCGAGGGTCCCTTCTCCCCCGAGCGCTCCGGCAGCCTCCCCACCGACGCCGTGATGAGACTGTGCTTCTCCGGGGACTATACCGAGGCGGAGCTGCGGAAGATGTTCGTGGGCCGCGGCGGTCTGGTGGCCTATGCCGGCAGCACCGATATGCGCGACCTGCTGAAGATGGCCGAGACCGATGCCAAGGTGGCTGAGGTCATCGACGCCTTCCACTATCAGATCGGCAAGGAGATCGGCGCCATGGCCGCCGCTATGCACGGCCAGGTGGATCAGATCATTCTCACCGGCGGCATCGCCTATGGCAAGGAGACCGTCCACGCTCTGAAGGATATGGTGGAGTGGATTGCCCCCGTCACCGTCTATCCCGGTGAGGACGAGCTGCTGGCCCTGGCCCAGGCTGCCCTCCGGGTCCTCAACGGCGAGGAGCAGGCAAAGGAATATTGATCCCTCTGAACTGTCGAAAAAACTCCGGATTTTTCGGCAAAAGGCTTGCAGCCTGCTGCGCGCATAATTTGTGTGCCGTAGGCGCACAAATTGCAAACTGGCAGCCTGAGGGATATTTTCCCCCACGCACATATCCGCAAGAGAAAATCACCTGACGGCTTTGCCGCCTGCGGGCGGCAAGCTCTGCGAGGCTTTTTAACACGCCGAAGGGCGGCAGGATGTTCCCGCCGCCCTCTTTTTTGCCCAAATGTCCCCGCTGATGGATCCCGCCGGGCTTTAGGCGCAAAAAAGCCATCCGGAGTGCATTACTCCGGATGGCCTTGCTGTCTCTTACCGGGCGGCGGGCTTTTTCATCACGAAGGCCTTGCCGTCCACAGCGCGCATGGTGGCCAGGACACCGTTGAGATGGTCATACTCGTGCTGGATCAGCTCAGAGAGATAGTCCTCACAGGCAAGCTCCTGTACCTGCCAGTTTTCATCCCGGTAGCGGACAATGCAGCGGCGGTTGCGCCGCACCTTCACCAGCAACCCGGGGAAACACAAGCAATCATCCATAAGCTCCATGGTCTCGCTGCCCACCAGCTCCAGGGTAGGGTTCACGATGACCCGGCGCACGCCGTCCAGATCCAGACAAATCAGGCGCTTGCGGATGCCGATCTGCGGGGCCGAGATGCCGTGGCCAAAGCCCGCATCCTGCAGGCACTCAAACATATCCTCAATATCCGGGCGCAGCTGCTCCAGCTCCCCCCGGGTGACGGCGGCGCTGACCTCGTACAGGGCCGGGTCGCCCAACAGCAATACTTCGCGTTTCATTTCCGTTCTCCTCTCACTTTTGCACAATGCCATCGATCCACCGGATCCATGGTGCATATATTATACAGCTGTTTTCCCCTGCTGTCCAGTTCCCCGAGATGGAGTCTTTCTTTTTATTCAAAAAAGATATAGGACGCCGTCCCGCAGGTCTGAATTAGGTCCGGCAGCTCCTCCGCGGCGCCGCCCGTTATGGTCACCGTATCGGCCAGGGACAGGTCGCAGCTCTCCAGTGGCGGCTCTGCAGACGCTTAAACCGGGGTGTGCGCTCTATGACGCGCAAAATGCCATAGGCCAGGCCCCAGCAGATGTGAAATTCAAACGTTACACCTTCTCATGGATTGCCGGAGAAGCTCCGTTTTCCCGGTAATAGGATTGTAATTTTTGTGCCAGCAGGCGGCGGGCGCGCTGCCCCGCGCCGGAAGGCAAAAAGATCAGTCGCTATCCAGCTTCAGCACCGCCATGAAGGCCTCTGTGGGCACCTGGACGGTGCCGAGATTCCGCATCTTCTTTTTGCCTTCCTTTTGCTTCTCCAGCAGCTTCTTCTTGCGGGTGATATCGCCGCCGTAGCACTTGGCCAGCACGTCCTTGCGCATGGCCTTCACCGTCTCGCGGGCGATGATGCGCCCGCCGATGGCCGCCTGAATGGGCACCTCGAACAGCTGGCGGGGGATGTTGTCCTTCAGCTTCTCGCACAGGCGGCGGGCGCGGCCGTAGGCCTTATCCCGGTGGGCGATGAAGCTCAGGGCATCCACGCCGTCGCCGTTGAGCAGCAGATCCACCTTCACCAGATCGCTGGTGCGGTAGCCGGACAGCTCATAGTCCAGGGAGGCGTAGCCCTTGGTGTTGGCCTTCAGCGTGTCGAAAAAGTCGTAGATGATCTCGTTGAGGGGCATCTGATAGTGCAGCTCCACCAGATGGGTGTCCAGATACTGCATATCCTTGAAATCGCCGCGCCGCTCCTGACACATGGGCATGATGTTGCCCACATAGTCCTGCGGGGCGATGATGGACACCTTGACATACGGCTCCTCCGCGTGATCGATGGTGCCGGGGTCCGGGTAGTTGTGGGGGTTATCCACCTTCACCATGGTGCCGTCGGACTTGTAGACGTGGTAGATCACGCTGGGCAGCGTGGTCACAAGATCCAGATTGAACTCGCGCTCCAGCCGCTCCTGAATGACCTCCATGTGGAGCATTCCCAGAAAGCCGCAGCGGAAGCCGAAGCCCAGCGCCACGGAGGATTCCGGCTCGAAGGTCAGGGAGGCGTCGTTGAGCTGGAGCTTCTCCAGCGCATCCCGCAGGTCGGGGTACTTGCTGCCGTCCTCGGTGTAGATGCCGCAGTACACCATGGACTGGGCGGGACGGTAGCCGGGC
>ENA-OOXJ01000384-OOXJ01000384.1-human-gut-metagenome-genome-assembly--contig:-NODE-384-length-38419-cov-15.479616_pt1 | contig 38419 bp, 39 predicted proteins | sample MGYA00241587_ERZ501343 | MGnify/ENA primary metagenome ERZ501343 (study PRJEB25962, sample SAMEA2042918) | human gut metagenome | biome: human gut; feature: human-associated habitat; material: faeces... | reverse complement strand
TAGCCGGCTTCAAATGTTTAACTTTTAGCGCGGTAAATTTTTACCGAAGTATTGATTGTTTGAGATTAAGCGATAAAATTTTAATATTAGGTAATGGAGGTATTAAAGATGCAGATACTTGGCAAGAAAGCCCGACGCTAAGACCATTTGTCGAATTATTAATAGATACAAGTCGTTTTATAAATACCCGACGACAAAAAGGTAATATTCAACTTAATGATAAGACCATCGTGGGTAATTTAAATTTTGTAAGATAATGATGAAAAAGAATAGTTTGTTTGAGGCCCGTAAAAGAACTGTATCAAACGAAGCAAAAGAATTTGTTGATTTATCTTTTAAAATTGTAGATAGAATTTATGATATTCTACAAGAAAAAGGTATGTCTCAAAAAGATTTAGCAGAAAAATTAGGTAAAAGTGAAGCGGAAATTAGTAAATGGATGCGTGGAACTCATAATTTCACAATTTCTACTATAATAAAATTAGAATGTGCTTTGGGAGAGCCAATATTATCCGTTTGTAATAATGTGGCACAACAAAAAGAAGAGCAGACAGTTTGTCAATTATTTCCAATCATCTTATCTGGTTTTTCAACTCCTACATCTGCTCATAAAACGAACAAATATGTGGATAGTTGTTTCATGTTAAACTTAAATAGCTAATTATTATGTCAGATACACGAAAAATTCAATTGATACATGTTGCGGAATTAGACTATAGTTTAAAAGAAAATCTTATTCCAGAAACAAAAGAAAAATGTGAAACTGATATAAATCCTGGATTTGGTTTTAAAATTAAGATAAACGAAGATAAATCAACATTATCGATTGAAGCGACTGCTTTTTATGCAAATAAAGCAGGCGTAGAAGTTGCTGATTCTAAATTTATATATGTATTGTATTTTGAAAATATGGATACAATTATAAAAAAGGATAAAGATGAGTCTTTTTTGTATATTCCTGATGAAATTATGGATGTTGTAATTCAGGAGGCTTTTATAACAGGTCGCATGTTCCTAAGTTCACATGTCAAAAATACAGCACTAAAAGATTTATATTTACCTTTTAATGGTGCTTCTAGTTTAATAAAACAGGTTAAGTCTCAAAATAAAAAGAGGAAAAAAGAGATAAAAGATGAAGATTGATTCAAAACTGATTTGTTAAAACATATGCTATATATAGGCGGAAACTTCCCTAAAGTTTCCGCTTATTTTTTGCCCTCCTCTAAACATTTTATTACATTTGAATTATTATTTTTATAACAAATTTAATAGGCACAAATGGAAACACAAGATTTTGTCGCAATAGACTTTGAAACCATGACACCGAAGCTGACCAGTGCATGCGCCATAGGACTTGTAAGAGTCCACAACGGGATTATCAGCCAAAAGTTCTACTCACTTATCAAACCGATAGCTGACTCCAGAACCGAACGCAATACCCATGTACACGGCCTGACAGATGAGATGGTAGCCGACGCCCCCACCTTCTCCGAACTGTTCCCTTTACTAAAATCCTTCATCGAAGATCTTCCGATTGTATGCCATAACAGCTCCACAGACATCAACGTCTTCAGAAGCTGCATGGAATACTATGGCCTGACCGGCATTGACCTGAGTCACTACGTCGACACACTGGAACTGTACGGCAAAGGCCTGAAAGCATGCTGTGAAGAAAACGGAATCCTGCTTGTCAATCACCACGACGCGCTGGCCGATGCGGAAGCCTGTGCAAAGCTCTATCTCTGCTACCAGGGACACCTTGCGAAAGACCTTGCACATTACGACCTGAAGGAAGTGATGGCCAACAAGGACGCACGTAAATACGAACATGACACCTTGATGCCTTTATCTGAGGAAGACATAGAAAACAAGGATACGATTTTCTTCCAAAAGAAAGTGGTGATTACAGGTGTCTTCTGTGCCTACCCTGACCGCGATGAACTCGGTTCTATCCTGAAGTCATTTGGTGCTGATATTGACCGCGGCATTTCTGGCAAAACAAACATTGTCATTGTCGGAGAAGGTGCCGGCCCGTCTAAACTCAAAAAGATTGAAGAACTCAATGCCAAAGGAAAGAACATCCGGCTCATTTACGAGAAAGAATTATGCGAAATTATGAACGAAATAACTAAACACTAAGAATATGGCTATCAAAAAAGAAAATGTAAACTTGACCTACGACGCTTTGTGGTTCAAGACCTTTATGGACAGTGGAGAATTGACATTCTACAATCGTGAAATTTTTATCTCTCCAGGAATGGCAGGAAGGCTGGACATCTTCATGCAGCTGCTGGGTAATGTGGGCGGATATGCCAGAACCACGAACTTCGACAAAGACCTTGACGTCGTGGTAGTATCAGATTACCTGATGAACAAATTCAAGAGCGGAGAGAAAGACGAGTTCTTCCAGATGCTCGAAGACCTGATCAACGGTAGCGCAACTCCCTACCGGAAACTGAAATTCACTACAGAATCTATCGTACTTGAATCATTAAACACCCGGGCAAGTGGCCAGCTTCGTCAGAACAAGAAGGACTTGAAAGATAAGAACACGACTCCGCAGATGATTGAAGCAATCAACCTAGGTATAGAAAGAGATGAACTGATGCTCGGCATGATTAAGAAATACAAAGAATCTACCAAGGAGCCACAACAACAAAATTTATTTTGAGACATAAACAAGTATGATTGGATTTATATTTATCGCTTAATTGGGAAAAATCAGTACGAACTTTACAAATCATTAGCTTATGAAAATAAAATATCTCATTTTAATTACATGTAGTACCATTATTTCTTCTTGTAATAACGGGGAAATGGAGCGTAAAATTCAAAGTCTGACATCTGAAGTTACTCAACTCAGAGACTCTTTGAATAAGGTAATGCCAGAACTTGAAGGCTACAGAAATAGCCCAGAAAAATTATGCTCAAACATTGATGAGTTGTACAAAGCTGGAGATATTTATGAGCTCAAATCCATCAAAGATAAATTGGAAAAATATCATCCTGAATCCAAGGAATATACTATGGTGAAAGATTTAGTTTCCAAATACGAAAAAGAACAACAGGAAAAGGCAGATGCTGAAAAGAAAGAACGATTGCAAGCTGTAAACAAATTAAGAAAGAAATATGACGACATAAATCACATCACCTGGTATGAAAACCCATATTTCAGACATTATACAAACACTAATTATACATCAATATATATTGGCCAAGATGAGAGTAGTATTTGGTTAAGGTTGATGATGTCTTATGAAGGAGAAGATTGGATTTTCTTTGAATCCGCTTATCTTTCATATGATGGAAACACATTTAATATACCATTTGATAAATACAGAGATAAAAAGACTGAGAATGATACACGAGTATGGGAATGGATAGACGTTCGTGTGAATGACGATTTACTTGCATTCTTAAGAAAAATGGTCAATGGTAAGAGTGTAAAAATGCGTTTGAGCGGAAAATACACTAACACACGAAAACTTACTAATACAGAAATAAAAGCAATTAAAGATGTGTTATTAGCCTATGATGTATTGGAAGCAGAAATGCGTAAAGAGGCAAAAGACGAATTAGTAAAATCCCTCAAAGGCGAATGATAATCTAAACTAACTTATCCCCAGTACTCCTTAGCCAGTACAGCTGTACTTCCCTGAAAGTACTCCAGTACTTCCATGGCAGTACTGAAGTACTCCTTAGGAAGTACTGAAAACATGACTGAAAGGCTCTATAAAAAGCGGAAACCATAAAAAAATTTCCGCTTTTTCTTTTGCCATTCCAAAATAAATCCTCATATTTGCAATGCTGTACATTTGAATCAGGCGAGATGGCTCGCCAAATAACTTTGCTGCGGGCATTTTTTATGTCCAAGGCATAGCCTATTATATCTTATAGTTCCGTCCCGTGTGGAGTCTTAATGGACCCACGGCCTGATTCAGGTGTACAGCAGCGGGGAGCGGAACTTTTTTTGTTTCCTCTCCGTAATTTAACAAACATATTGTTTCATTTTAAACTGCTGTACAAAAATGAAAAATCAAATTGCCCTGCCTGCAAACCAGGCAAAACAAAGCCGTATATCGTTATGGCTTAACCGTGAAAATGTATTGTTCTCCTCCATCATGGAAGAGAAAATTTCCAACCGCCAAGCTGTGCTTATTTCTCAAGCACTGGCTTCCTTCAGTATCCTAACCTGTTCCGTATTCACCCATTGGCTGGCCGCCATTGCCTGCCTCTGCTGGTTTGCCTATTCCATCTTACTTTGCAAGAAAGGAGGTTTATAATGGATGACAATGTAGAAAAAGCGGTTTTCAGAGTACAGAAGACTTCTTATTACAATAAGAATGGGCTATTCATCGAAGAATTCCAGATATGTATGAATGGTTGTGATAGCATCATGTGCCAGAGAGAGGAGTTCGAAGATTTATACAAGATAATGGGTATTGCCCTTAATGACAGAAAGGAGGAGACAAATGGAAGAAGCGGTAAATTTTGATGTTTTAGTTCTTCAGCAATATTGCGAACAATGGCTTCCAGCTAAGGAAGTTACAGATTATACAGTATTTAAGACATCGCAACAGATACAAGACGAGTTGAGTGAAATGGTCGATATAAGTATTAACGATATAACGTTCAACTTACTCAAAATAGGTTTTAAGATAGCAATTAATCCAGAAGGGAAACCGGCATGGATAATGCAGCGCAGATAGACTGTAAGTTTTTAGATGATTACATTTTTTCTACATTTATATCGAGGTGTGGCGTCGTGAGGACGCTGCACCTTTTGTCTTTTTACCCCTTTCCGGAGCCGGGTATCTTTGAGAAAAACAAAGATTTATGCTCACTATTCCACAAGATATACCCGATTTCGTCCTGTCCTCACAGCTGGACAACTTCACAATCAGCGCAGACAAAAGGGTAACCTTTGTGCTGAAGCAAGCAAATACGGTCATTCTGCAAGAAACCTATACTCAGGATGCCAGCAACCAGATACACATTCTTGATTTGTTTTCCCTCATGGAGCCTTACCTTATCGGTTCACCGATGCTTCAGTTCAGCTACGAGGTATCCGCTTCCAGTGAAACCACCATCAGCAAGACCTTCACGGTGCTGTTATGCCGTCCCATCATCCCCTGCAGCGGAGTAGATTTCGTGACGAACTATTTCCTGACGACCTTGGCCGGGCGTGACAAGATAACCTCTTTTGACCGTACGGAAACCCTCTACCTTACTACCGGTAGTTTGTCTTCAGGCGGCACAACTATTCCCGTGACGGCAGAATGTGTCTTCGTCAACGACCAGAACCAGCTGCTCAAATCCACCCGCTCTCTGGGCAATGTGGCCGACAACGGCATCCGTTCCGTAGACGTTTCCCCTTCCCGATTCACCCAGTCCGGCTACCGGCTGTTACGGTATACCATCCTGGCTGGTGCCCGGAAGCAGACTTTCCGCGTAGACCAGGACCAACCGGAATCCGTCGGCCTGAAGTTCCGGAACTCGTTCGGATCCGATGAGACATTTTACTTTGTGGGCGGAGATACGGTAGAGCCGGAACTGACCCGGAGTGCAGCTTACTTTGCCGGACAATACAAGAATTATTACGTAGATGAGCAGCGCAAGCACACACTCAATACAGGCTACATCCCAGAATCCATGTTCGCCCTGGCCGATGATGTGGCAAGGGCTACCGAAGTCTGGCTGATGGATGAATCCGGCGACATACCGATAACCATCACCGAAAGCAATACCAGCCGAGGGGATACTGACGACGGACTGTTTGCTTTCACTATATCCTACATCTTCGCATCCCGGTATCAGCAGCGGCTCCGTCTGCTTCCGGACATTTTCGACGACTCATTCGATGACACATACAATTAAAGCCTATGAACGTAATACATATCAAAGACGCATTAAGGCTGCTCGAGTCCGGGCAGCCCTGCAACCTGAAGCTCTGGAAGCTCAGCACAGGTGACATTCTGGAATACAAAGGCGCGGTGTGCGTCGGCTCGCACTGGCGACAGGGGCTCCATCGGGTTCGCCTTCCGGCATCCGGCGTAATCCGTTCCTTCCGCGACATATCCCTTTTCGAAATTAACAACATGACAATTTACCTTTAATATGGACAAGACAATCCTGCAATATGACGGCGACTTCATGCCTGGTGAGATATTTGACATCGAGGTTTCCAACGTGGCCACCGAAATGGCTTCCGTAGAAGACAGCAGTCTGGTATTCGATGAAGATGCAAATGTAAAGACTACGCCTGTTCCCGGCCGGAAAGGCATGGTGTATGTCAATTTCGGTGAAGACAACCAGCTTCCGTTTAATATCATCAAGATGATAGGCATCGACGAAGTGATGAGCCAGAACAAGCTGTTCAACGTCATCACCTGTTACGGTGCCGGACTGAAGTACATGGACGTAGACACAAGACAGCCGACAACCCATCCCGAAATCAAGCGCTGGCTGATTCACAACAGCCTGCCGCTATTCCAGCTCGAGCAGGCTACAGACATGAAGTATTTCTTTTTCTGTGTGTCGGTCATCATTCTTTCCAGGGACGGCAAAAGAATCAACCGGCTCATTCACAAAGAGGCATGCTACTGCCGTTTCCAACAGGCCAGAAGGGGCAAAATCAATCACGTGATTTATGCCAATTTCCGCGAAAACGCTTCACTTCGTCCGGAAGACTACGAAGTCATCCGTCTGCTGGATCCGCGCGACCCGCTGGGCGACCTGATGGTGCTCATGGGGCGTGAACCTGGGCGCGATGGCGAAACAAGAGTCCGTACTGAAGACCGTAAATTCGCTATTCTTGTACGCTTCCCCACACCCGGCTTCCAGTATTACCCCATCCCCTACTACACCAGCATTTTCCGGGGCGACTGGTACGACATCAAACGACTGATTGGGAAAGGTAAGAAAGCGAAGCTCCGCAACCATGCCAGCGTAAAGTACCAGGTCGAAGTACACAAAGACTACTGGAGTAACATCTGTGCGGAAGAACACATTACCGAACCGCTGAAGAAGATGGAGCGTATCAAAAAGGAGAAGGAAAACATCAAGAACTTTGTTTCCGGAATAGAAAACAGCGGCAAGGTTTGGATTACCGGATACTACATCGACCCGAATGGCCGTGAGGTCCGGATGGTACGCATCAATGTGGTGGAGACCGGCAAGGAAGGCGGCGACTGGAGCGAAGACATCCAGGAAGCCAGTAATATCACCTGCTACGGCGACAACATCCATCCCAACCTGGTAGGTGCCACACCAGGCAAGGGACAGAGTAACAACTCCGGTTCAGACAAGCGCGAGCTGTTCACGCTCAAGCAGGCACTGGAGATTCCTTTCCACGACCTAATGAACATCCCGCATAACATCGTCATCGAGTACAACGGATGGAGTGAGAAGGTGTATCCGGATGTACCCATGGTGTTGCTCACCACCCTTGACCAGAACACCGACGCCAAACAAAAGACAGCTTCAGACCTTGAAAACAAATCCTAAAACGAATCAATATGGCTATCACATTTTCACAAGAGATTTTCGAGAAGATTTGTTCCTCTGCCACCAATTCCACGGCAGAGGTCTATGATATGATTGCTCCTCACCTGGATGACACGCTTCAAAGCATCAACTGTGTGCTGCTGGGTGATATGGCAGACAAATTAGATACTGTTCCCGGACTCGAGCAGGCGGTCACAAAACTGGTTTGTCTGCGTACCTATCAGGAGCAGATACCACAACTCGACCTGGTACTGACTCCCACCGGCTTCGGTGTGGTGTCTAACCAGAATCTGGCCCCGGCTTCGGCCGACAGAGTGAAGAACCTGCTGCAGCAAGTCACCAACGCAGCCGAAGATACCTACGACCGATGCCTGGAGCTGCTGGTCGGTACCAGCTGGGCAGATACGGCACAGGGCCGTATCAACATCCCGAACCTGATGTATACAGCCAAACAACTGAAAATGTACGTTGATTTTCCTTCAGCAGACGTACACCGTTCCAAGCTGCTCGAGTTCCGGACAAAGATGTACCAGGCAGAAGAAAAGATACGGCAGCACGTGTCGGCCGAGTTCTTCGACCACATCCTCGAACAGGCCCGGCACAATGCGTTCACCAAAGAAGAGTCTGCCATGGCCGACTACATGTGCAAGTTCATCGGCTTCTGCATCGCAAAGAACTGGCCGGCAGCAAAGAGCATGCTGGAACGCATCGAGAACTACGCGGAATCCAAAGTAGAGGTATTCACCAGCTACAAGGACTCCGAAGCCTACAAAGTCAAACATTTCCAGAGTTATCAGAATGAAAAAGATGATTCCACATACTTTTGGGGGTAGAATACTCGACTTCCGGTTCCCCACATCCTGGCAGCAGCTCAACCAGAAGCAGCTTCGGTATGTGTTCCTGGTCATCACCCTGTTTTCTCCGGTCAAGGCTAAGACTTACGTCTTCATGCGCTTCACCGGAATCCGTGTCCGGAAGCGAGTGAAAGGAGGATGGCTCTGCACGTTCCGCCTGAACTGGCGTAAGAAACTGAGGTTCATCCTTCAGGACTGGCAAATACGCAGCTTCCTCCGGCAGATTGATTTCATCTCCGAGCCCAACGCTTATCCCGTCCGGCTGGACAAGATCGGCGGCCGGTGTGCCATCGATGCGATGTTGCACGGCCTGAGCTTCGAAGATTACCTTTGTTGTGAGAACTACTATCAGGGTTATCTGTATTCGCAGAACGTTTCCCAGCTTAAATCCCTGTATAGTTATCTCTATAAGAAAAGGCCGGGCATAAAAGGTTCGTTGCAGGCAGCCTTTTCCCGTATTAAAGAGTACGAACTAGTTTCCGTGTTCCTTTGGTGGGGTAGTGTTAAGCTGTACTTCACTTCTCTGTTTCCGCATTTCTTTCAGCCGTTTCACCGTTCGGCCGACGCTGATCAGCCTGAACTGCCCGACCTGATGGGCGCGATGAACGCCCAGATCCGGGCACTGACCGGCGGCGACGTGACGAAAGAAAAAGAAGTCCTGCAGATGGACTGCTGGCGGGCCCTGACCGAGCTGGACGCCAAAGCACACGATATTCAAATTCTAAAATCAAAACAAAATGGACACAAGTAAATTCTTTGACGGCCACGCCTACTTTAAAGAGCTGACCGAAAAGAACAAGCTGGCCAAAGCCAACTCATTCTTTCCATGTTCCTGCAGCGGTATCAATTCGCTCCAGGATGTGCTCGACAATTTCCGGAAACAATCTGCTTTCGTCTGCGTCGATGATACCAATGACGCAGCTACAGAGCAAATCGGGGGAGGCTGGTTCAAGAAGCGCACCTTCACGGTATTCCTCCTGATTCGTTACCGCTACGATGACATGACCGAGCGTGCGGCAAAGCTGGACATCTGCCGGCAGATATTCAGACAGTTCCATTCCCGCATGATCCGTGACAAATACATCTACGAAGACCTGGACTTATCCTTCCTGAATGTATCCAGAATCTACACCCGTGAACTGGGTGAGTATTTCATATCTGGCTGTACCGGCTTGTACTTCATGGCAGAACTGACTGAACCGACTGATCTGTGTTATAAGGAGGACGAATGGGATGGCTAAGACAGACAATAACAGACCGGCAGCAACAGACGAAGATCGTAAGAAATATCAGGAAGCCTGGGCGGAAATGATGGTGACAATCTGGCGTGAGAAAATCGAACGGCTGCACGTCATAAATACCTACTCATTGCATCAGCAAATTCGGGATAACGTGATATCATCCACTGACTCTGTATCTACTATCCAGCACAAGTTTCTTGAGTACGGTATCTACCAGGACATGGGTGTCGGCAACGGGTATACTAAAGGTAATGGCGGTGACTTGCAGATTTTAAACCCTATATATCGAGAGGAACACGGGCTTAACGTTCCTCGAAAAGTAGGCCCTAAGCCTGGTGGATATTATACATCTGGCAATCCCCGTAAACCTCGTGAATGGTTCTCACGTCCTTACTTTGCGTCGATCATGGTGCTGAAAGAACAGATGGCGTACATGTACGGAGAAGAGTTTTGCGGTTTGCTGGTCGATAAAATCGAAGAAGCAAACCATAAACGCAGCACAACACTCAAATCACGTTTGTATGGGACTCGCAAACGTAAATAAACTTATGTCTTTTTGTAGTATAACTCGGTAAGTTTACTTCGTAAAAAACTCAAGATTATGGCAACAAAAACATTCGAAGAACTAAAACAACTGGCAATACAGATTCGTGATGAGAAAACGAACAAACAGAATACTGCTACACGTATCGGTACACAAATGCTCGAGCATCTTGACAAGCTCGAACAAGACTACTATGACAAAACAGCTACTGATGAAAAACTTATCGAGCTAGAATTACAAAGTGATTCCATAATTATTAATATAATAGGATTTGGAAATAGTGCAGGAGAAAGTGGTGTAACTAAGTCTGGTGATATATACTACAATACTTATCTAAAAGAGTTCAGAAAGTGTATTGATTTTGAATTATCAAAATATGAAGCAATTAAATTATCTCCTAACACAATAATGTACTATCAAGGGGTATATTATTCTGATTTAACAGATAGAGAAATTTCTGAAGAAACCTTATGGTCCCTACCAAAGTTACTAACAACTAATCCTAAAAAATCTGGATTGTCTGAATTTTCGATTTTGGGTAAAATAAGAGAGGGTAAAGGTATTATATCAGATAATGGTGGTGCTTTTGAATCAACTAATTTCAGTTATATAGAGTTTGATGTTTATGGAGATACAGATTATGTTGCATCTGTACCTTACCAAAATGGTAAGTTTGGAATAGCTTTTTTTGATAATGATGACACTTTTCTAAGTGGTATACTCTATAAAGTAGATAGTAATTATATGAGTTTACCCTTGTATACTTTAAGGTTTACTACTCCCCAAAATGCCAAAAAAGCAAAAGCTACCATATTTAATGAAACCAATAGGAATAATGGTCATTATTCCTATTTTTATCCTTTGATTGAAAATAGTAAAACTATAGATATTACAGGTATAGCAGAAGATGCTTCTTCTGCAAATGTTAAAAATATTGGAGATATTTATTTTCAATCTACGACGAAGAAATTTAGAAAAAAAATATTAGATAGTATTTTTGTAGATGTAGACGTTGATGAAAAAACCAATATAATTTACAGAGATTTTATTTACATGGGGTATAGTAACTTTCTTAAAGGAGTGCTTTCTAATAATTACTCAGAGGTAAATTTGACTGAATACATTAAGCTAATTGATAATGGAATAATAACTTATACAGGTGGAAGTGTATTTACAGAAGGAGTAGCTTCTTCCAGGTGTGACAATTACATACCATGCGCAGGGGTAAAGATTTTAAATATCACTATGTCAAGTGGAAAATCAGTAATAAGCCAAGCAGGTATAGCTTTCTATGACAAAGATTTTAACTACATAACTGGAATACAGAGACCTATAGCTTTTTTTGAAAAATCAGTTAAAATTAATATCATAGTACCACCTAATGCAGTATATTTCAGGACGACATATTTCAATTCGAGTGAAGTGGAAGAAAAAGGTGAATTTTCTTGTATAGCATTTTACAAAGAACTGTCCTTAAAAAAGGAAACGCTAGATTATCGTGATATAGTCGATGGGGTTGCAGTTATTGTAGACCAAGAAGGTAGTGTATACGGCAATCCTATAGGCGAAGTTTACAGCACTTCTTCGTTAGGAGCTTCTTCCTATATTAATTGCAAAGGTGCATTATACATGGATATTACTTTGCCTGTTTTAACTTCAGAGCCATCACAAGGCTTGGTATTCTTTGATGAAGAAGGGGCTATAGATGGAGTTTTAAGATTAAAAGGTAATGTAGAAGGTATAGAGAAGAAAAGAATATATATACCAGATAATGCTGTAAAGTTTAAAACTACATTTTGGAACTTTGAAAAAAGCGAGATTTATGGTGAGTTTTCTTGTGAAATTTATTTTCAAGATGATGACATAAATTATAGACCATATCAGAAAGATTTGATATTCTTTTCAGAAAAGGTAAATCAGGCTGTCAATAACTTTTGGGATAATACAAATGAAATAGTTAATCCTATAAAATTTAAATCAACTACTGGTGTTTTATTACTTCCTGATAATTATTCTCCGGACGGAAAACCATTCCCGATTATTATGTATTGTCATGGCTTTTCTCATGGTGTATGGTATGGTACGTGGGGCAGTACAGATACGTTTTTACTACAAAAAAAGAAATGGGCTTCAATGGGGTTTGCGGTTTTTGATTGTAACGGAGCAAGAAATAATAACAGACAGGTAAACTTTACTGGGGCAGGTTCAATTCAATTTGTAACGGCGTATAGAAAATGTTTTGAATACATTAAACAACACTATAATGTTGAAGATAGAATATGTGTGGTGGCTGGTTCAGCAGGTGGAATAACCGGAATTAACTTTTGTTACATGTATAGTGATTTGGTAAAGAAATGCGTATTACTATCTGCTTGGACGGATTTAAAAAAGTGCAGTTGGGAGCAAGGAGTAAGAGATACGTTTGTTGAGTATTTGGGATTTAGCAATACAACAGATTATGAAGAAGAAAAAACTATTGGCTATGACCCCGCTAAAAGAATAATAAATATTTCGGGAGCTGAAATGTGTAATTATCCGGTTGCAGTAAAAGCATGGATTGGTAGTTCGGAAGTGGGGAGTGCATTATATGAACCATTTTTTAGATTTATAAATGCGTTAAGAAACGCGGGGAATACTGCATACATTAGAGAAGTAGAAGGATTGACGCATGAAGAGGTTGTTTCCGGAAATAATGATGTAGTAGATACAGAAGTAGCTTTATGGTTTAACTTGTAGAGTAACTCAGTAGATTTTCTGCTAAATACCCCTGCAATTACAAGTTGCAGGGGTTGTCTTTTTATGCCTTTCTTTTCCATAATACTTTTGAGAAAAACACAAAATAAACATGGAAAAATATGTAGAATTTATCACACAAGACATCCGCTCAGGCGTGATGATCATCTTTATTTGCTTGGTACTGATTTGCTGCGTTTGTTTGCTGGATTTATGGACAGGGATCGATGCAGCTCGGGCTAACAAAGAAAAAATCTGTAGTCGGCCACTGCGCAAGACCGGTGCTAAAATTGTCGATTACTTCAGGTTATTGTTGTTCTTCATTATGATTGATATACTGGGATTGTGTTTCCCTTGGTATAATCTACCCTACGGAGCAATAATCGGAACCCTTGGTGTGATGATTGTAGAAGGTTTATCCATCATTGAAAATCTTCGAAAGAAAAAGAGTCATGCAGCCGAAGTTGCAGATATGGCCGTTCGCATCATGGAATGTGCTACACCGGATGAAGCTCAAAAGATTATCAAAACGATTAAGGAGGGCGTGAAAAGATGAAACAGTTACCACGAGGCCTACGGAATAACAATCCAGGCAATATCCGCAATTCAGATGCTACCGACTGGCAGGGTGAAATTCCTGCATCTAAGAAACAAGACAACACCTTCGAAGAATTCGAAGACATGTCACATGGTTATCGGGCTTTGATCAAGCTGCTGCAGAACTACCGTCGTAAGTACGGATGTCAGACGATTGCAGACTTCATCAGCCGTTGGGCACCCAGAACCGAAAACAACACATCCGGATACATTTCTCGCGTATGCAAGGAAATGCAGGTACCGACTATCTACGTTCCGGATGTAGAGGATAAGGCAACCATGTGCGCTTTTGCAGCTGCTATATCCCAGGTAGAGAACGGTGTTCCTGCCGTAATGTCGGATGTTGAATCAGGCTGGAATTTATTATGAGATCATTTATTCTTACATTCTTTACAATTGTTTTTTGTTCGGTGTTTCTCGGTTGCAAGACAGGGAAACACCTTACTTCCGACAATCACACGCAGATCATCGTACATGATAAGCTGATACCGGTATTCAAGCCTGCGGATTCTGCATCCATCCGGGCTTTGTTGGAGTGTGATTCAAATGGTAGGGTTGTGCTTTCCTGGTTGGATATGGTACAGTCGGAAAACGCACGCCTACGGTTCAAATTGGATTCTATGGGTAATCTGATGGCGGACTTTAAGGTTCCTTCAGATACAGTCTTCATACCAGGCAAAGACAGTACAATTATCCAAAAGACTGTGCAAACGGTAGAGGTGGAGAAAGAGCTTACGTCATGGCAAAAATTCTGCGTGGTGTTCACCGTTGTAGGGCTGATTCTCATTGTGCTGTTTGCATTTTTCAAAGTTCGTTCAATCTTAATTAAAGCATAATATGGCAATAGACCAGATAGCGACCGTAGAGGTCCGGGTAAATGGCGAGGAAGCCAAGCAGGAACTCAAGAATCTGGAGGCGATAGCATCCGGATTGAAAAAAGAACTGGCTGATGCTTACGAAGCTGGTGATACGTCTAAAATCAAACAGGTTACATCCGAACTTCGTAAGACTGAAGCACAGATCAAGACGTTGAAGAAAGATACTACGGCGCTTACTGAGGTGATGAACAACCTTGATAAAGCAACGCCGAAAGAACTTCGTGCTACTCTGACGGCCATAAATAGACAACTGAACAGTGGTTACATCAAGCGAGGATCAGCGGAATGGAAATACTACCAGCAGCAGGCTAAACTGGTGACAGCCGAACTTCAGAAGATCAAGACGGAGGTGCAGGAAACCGAGAGCTGGATTTCTCGCTTCAATAACGGGCTGACGAAGTGGGGCGGCTTACTGGCGACTGGTGCTGCTACACTCACTGGAGTTTCCATGGCATTGAATACCCTTCGTAATAACCGTGACTCCAAGGAATCTTCTCAAGCAGAGCTGAAAGCTTTGACTGGGTTGGACGATTCATCTATTCAGTGGCTTACCGAACAGGCGGAGAAGCTGTCTACTACCATGGATGAATCTGGTTTACGTATCCGTCAGTCATCCGACGAGATTCTTCAGGCATATATGTTGATCGGCTCTAAGAAACCGGAGCTGCTAAAAGATAAAGAAGCCCTAAACGCCGTTACTATCGAAGCCATGCGTCTGGCGGCGGCTGCAAAAATCGACTTGAAGGATGCTGTAACGGCTACTACCGTTTCTCTGAATATGTATGGCGAATCTGCTGATCAGGCGGCGCGTTACGTGAACGTACTGGCTGCCGGTTCTAAAGAGGGTGCAGCTGATGTATCGGCCCAGGCTGCCGCAATCAAGAATGCGGGTGTAGCCGCCTCCGGTGCTGGGGTGAGCATCGAACAGCTGCAGGGTACCATCCAGATGCTGGCAGAAAAAGGGCTGGAGGCAGAACCGGCCGGTACCGCACTCCGTAAGTTCTTCCTGGTATTACAGACTGGACCGGATGAAACGAATCCGAAAGTGGTTGGTTTACAGACTGCGCTCGAGAATCTGAATAAAAAGTCATTGTCAGCTGCACAGATCCAGACTATGTTCGGCGAAGAAGCCTACTCTGCCGCTACCATCTTGATAGATAATGCAGATAAGGTGCGTCAATATACCGAAGCCGTGACGGATACCAATATCGCTATGGAACAGGCAGCCATTAACTCTGATACCAACGAAGCTAAGATGGCGCAGTACCGTAATAGTATCAAGGAGGCAGGTATCGAGCTGATGGAGCGGCTTAATCCATCATTGTCACTCCTGACCGGATGGACAACAAAGATCATCGTGGATCTTCCAAAACTGATAGATTGGTTTATAAAGTACAAAGGAATTATCATTACATCAACTGCTGCTATAACTGCATATACAGTTACGGTAAACGCATCCACAATAGCTACCAAGCTGTACGAAACCTGGACAAAATTGGCAACAGTAGCAACACGAGGTTTCAATACGGTACTAAAGGCAAATCCTTTTGGGTTAGCTGTAGCTGGTTTGACGGCTATTGCAACGGCTCTGATGACTTACGTGATTCCGAATACTCGGAAAGCCAAAGACGAGCAGAAGTCATACAATGAAGAATTGGAGAAAATGACTAAAATTTCAGATTCGTTTGTTGATATAAATAAGCGTGCTGATAATTTAAGCAAACTGAATGATCGTCAGAAACAGAATCTTAAAACGGACGCTCAAGAGGAGTTGGCTATTATAGAGGATAAACTTACAAAAGAAGAGATTGCTTACAACGAACAGTTTGAAAAAGAAAAAAAACGTATTCAGGAGCGTGACGATATAAATGAAACTACTAGAAAAGTTCTGCTGAAGGGACTTGATGGTAAATTCAAAGCGCAAAGACAAGCGATTGAAGCTTTGGCTAAACAAAGGACAGAACTTCAAAATATCATTGATAAAATTCCTGATATAGTAACTCCGGTTGTGGATTCAGACCCAAATCCAACTGAAGGCGGAAGCAATAGTTCTCCTGCGACAAAAGAAAATCCTCAGGTAACGGCAGAGAATAAACGGTACTACGATGAACTGGCAGACCTGAAGAAGTCGTACCTCGCCAGCGACGAGATGACACAGCAGGAATATAGTCAGTTTATGGAAGATCTGGAGATGCGTCACCTCGAGAACATGCTGGCCATTGCCGGACTGGAACCAGAGAAACGGCAACAGATCGAGCAGAAAATTCTCGAAGCACGAATTAAGTACAAAGAAGAGTGTGAAAAATTGGATGAAGAAGATGCTAAAAAATCATCCGAAGAAGCGTTCACAAGGCTGGAGAAGCAATACCAGTTGGAGATAGAGAAAGCTACGCAAAAACATTATGACGGTTTGTCATCCGAGCAGGAATATCGTCAGCAACTGATGGACATTCAGAATGAATATTATGATCAGGTACTTTCTTCTTCCGAAATTTCCGAAGAAAAGAAAGCTGAGATTATTGACAAAAAACAGAAAGAGAGTCTTGAAAAATCTCGTAAAAATTATGAAGAAAATCAGCGTAAGGTAAGAGAGCAGCTTTCATTTGCGCAAAACATCGGACAACAATTTGGTGAAGCGTTTGCGGAAATGTTGACAGATTCAGAAACTTCTTTGGGCGACTTTATGAAGGAAACTCTAAAAATCATACTGGATAGTCTTCAGAAGATGATGATAGCTTATATTGCTGAAACACAAATGAAGAATATAGCTACTTTGGGACTGGTCGGGATTGTTAAAGCTGCTGCTGAAATAGCATTGATAACAGCTGCATTTCAGAGTGCAAAGGCTATAATCAGTGGATTTGAAACGGGTGGTTACACCGGTACCGGAAGACATGATGAGCCCAAAGGTATAGTCCATGCTGGTGAATTTGTCGCTAACCGTTATGCCGTGCAGAATCCGGCTGTTCGTCCGGTTCTGGACTTAATTGATCAGGCGCAACGGAACAATACCATCGGTAGCCTGACTGCAAAAGATGTTTCTGCGGTTTTATCAGGTGTTACATCAACAACAAACAATACCTACTATCAGCAAAGTGTACCTGCTGATAACGGAATGTCTGTTATTATGCTGAAGGCGGTAAAGGTTATTGATTCACTTAATAAGAGATTGGATGAACCGATCTATACATATACTCGGGCTACTGGCAAGATGGGAGTAAACGAAGCTCAAGACTTGGTGGCTCGTATGAAAAACAATGTATCAAGGAGGATTAAATTATGACCAGATTATTCATCGACGGTCAGGAGGTTGTACTTTCTGAAAATTTTGAACTCGAATTGATAACAGAGAATCCGTATTTCACTCGCAATGGAGAATATACTTATGATATAGATATCGATTTGAGAGATCCTGGTAATCGGAGAATCTATCAGAATATCAACAGGTCTGATGTCACAAAAGGACTAAAGAACCGTAAGGCGACATTAATGTCAGGAGCCCTTGAAATAATATCAGGTGTGGAGGTTGTTCTTTCGATTGAAAATTATACCGCTAAAATTCAGATCGTAGCTGGTAATTCCCAGTTGAATTACGAAGGGGGTGATACGGATATACGAAGTATGGTTCTTGATGGGATTTCAATGACTTCGCAGCAGGCTATTGATACGTTATTCGGTAAATTTCCGGGAAACAACGTCGTATATCCGCCGGTGGTTAATTACACTGAATCGGACGGAAGTTTTTCGATATTAAACAACGTAGAGGTGGGCGAAGATATATCCTTCACAGATGTAGAAAACATATCTCCTCAGTATTATCTGTTGTATGTGATAGAGAATTTGATAACGAAGTTAGGATTCACAAAGGGAATAAATGAGCTGGAGGATGATCCTGTATGGAGCAGATTATTTATCGTTAATCCATATAAGGATTCAGTACTACAAGAGCTGCTGCCTGACTGGACGATAAATGAGTTTATTGAGCAGATTGAATTATACCTTGACTGTATCATTGTTATAGATAAGGTAGATAAAAAATTCAATATAATCAGTTTAAATAAATATTTTGAAAATCAGGATATTGTTTATTTAGACGATGTTGTTGATGACAGTACCGAAAAGACATACGACGTGGATACGAATTATGCGTTTGCATATACTTATGTATCTTATGATTTACCCAGTGATGAATATTACAATTACCTGAAATTGAAAGAGGGTGTAAGAGAGAATTGTTCTACTGTTTCCAGTCCTGAGTGGGATGATTTTAAAACCAAGTATGATCAGTATTATTCCGGCCCCTATATCTTACATTCAGAAGACTATGGGCTTGATTATGTTGTTACCGATTATTCTGTTTCTGGAGAAACCAAAAAAGGTCTGATAATCGTTGACCGATTCAAGGATGCGGGTAATTTAGATTCACGGGATAAAAGTTCATTCCAGATTGTACCTGCTGAAGTCGAAAAAATAGAAATACATAGTACTACAGGTGGACGCTACCTGATTGGTCCAGCTGTAAAAAAGTTAAGAGTGGATCCTGAAAGCACTGCCATTAATGATTTGATAAATAGTTCTGGCAATAATACAGATATCCCTGACAGGCTGTATGTCGGTATTTATTATGGTATACAAAAAGCATTAAATCGAGGTCCTAATGAATACCCAGGTGAGTATTGGGATAAAATGCCAATGGGTTCGAATGATAGATATTTCATTCAAAAGCCGACTACGCTTGGCGGTGATCAGAGTATTCTTACCTTGCCCGATTATACAATTACCCTGGATGGAGATAATGGTTTGTTTAATAGAGTCTATAAGAATAAACGTGAGATAGATACTTCAGTCGAATATACTTTTCAGTTTTTGACGAATAAAGTATATGATCTAAACAGGATTTTTGTCATACGCAATAAAAAATACTACTGTAAAGAAGTACACTATAAAATAACGCCTAAAGGTATGGATAAAATAGCAGAGGGCATTTTTTATCTTGCAGATTCTGAATAGAGTTTATATGTCTGTTTATCTTGGGCATTAAGTTTGTTTCTTTTACTGGGAAAGTTATATCCTAAAAGTTTATTTGTTATTGCTAATTATATCAGTGTAAAAGGTTGAGATCTAAGTTATTCTTGGTGGTCTTATAATTGTGGATGTTACTTTTTAGAGGTGGAATAGTTTATTATCTTATGTGTTTTAGTTCTTATGTTAAATTATATAATGCAGGTAGGAGAGATATTGTTATTTATATCTAAGATATTAGACTTGCTATTGTATACTATAAAAATAATAATTACTTTTGCAATAAGAAGCACTAAAATAATAATAATAAAAAAGGAGGTATCATGTGTATAATTAAAGACGTTACTCGATTCATCGCGAATGGGGCAAAAGTTTTGCGTGATTCTTCCCGCGGTGAATACAAACAGGAATCTGAAATTATTTCCCAACTAAAAGAAGAGCTTTTTGTCGAATCTGACAAAATGGACGATAAATCCAAATTAAGACAAGATAGAAAGAATATTGAGAAAGACGTAAGAGAAGCTTGGGAAAAATTAAAACTAAGTAATGGCTAAACAACAAATTCAACAAAAAGAAACTGTCGTTGCAGGACAAGGAGGTGTGGGCCAACAGTTAGAAAGGACTTATACCGTAGATGACAACAGTTTGCCGTCTCCCCAAGAATTAGCAGCTTATAAGGAAATAGATCCTCAAATTGTTACGTTCTTGATGGAAGCTTCCGTTAAGGAGCAAGACCATCGGCATAAAATGGATAAAGTAAAGTTTGATTTAGTCCGAAAATCCGAATCAAGAACAGGAAGAATGAATTGGTGGGGTATGGCATTTGCTTTTTTATCTATTGTAGTAATTGTAGCCCTTGCTGCTTATGCTTTATATTTAGATAGACCTTGGTTTGCTGGAATATTAGGAGCAGGTACATTAGTTACAGTTGCTTCGATATTTATCAATAAAGAAAAGTCTGATACAAAGAAAAAATAATCTTATAAGAAAAAGCGGAAACCTAAAAAGTTTCCGCTTTTTCTTTTGCCATTCCAAAATAAATCCTCATATTTGCAATGCTCTACATTTCGACAAGGCGACGATGGCTCGCCAAATATCTTTGCTGCGGGCATTTTTTATGTCCATAGCATTGTTTATATACCCATAGGGTTCCGACCCCCGTGTGGTGCGTTAATGCGCCCACTGCCTTGTCAAGGTGTAGAGCAACGGGAAAGCGGAACCTTTCTTGTTTCCTTTCCCGTAATTAATATATTGTTTCATTTAAATGCTCTACACAATGAAAAATCAAATTGCATTGCCTGCAAGCCAGGCAAGAGAAAGCCGTATATCGTTATGGCTGAACCGTAAGAATTGTATCTTTTCCGCTCTTATGGAAGAGAGAGTATCAAACCGTCAGGCTGTACTTGTTTCTCAGGTACTTGCTTCTTTCAGCATTCTCAGCTGTTCCTTTTTTATTCATTGGCTGGCTGCCGTTGCTTGCCTGTGCTGGTTCATCTGTTCCGTTCTGCTTTGCAAGAAAGGAGGTTTGCGATGACCGATTACACGCCACAGCCCGCAACGTTCCGCGTCGACAAATATCAGGCATACGAGGATGGTAAAGTTCTGTTTGAACAATACACTATTCTCATGTATGGAAGTGATAAATTATGCTGTACACGTCCGGAGATGGAGCAGCTCAGTGAATTGATTCAAACCGCATTGAATGATAGAAAGGAGGCAGACCATGGCAAATAAAAAAGTAGAATTCGACAAATATATTCTTTATCGTTACTTCCAGGAATATCTTCCTGCCGATAAAGTAACAGATGATGTAATCTATAAAACTTCACAGCAGATCCAGGATGAACTGTCTGATATGGCAGAGATCAGCATTAACGATATCGCCAGGGCGGTGGTAGATTTGGGCTATGAACTTGTCATAGCCCCCGATGGTCGTCCGGCGTGGATTATGTTGCGCAAGTAGCTGTATATTTTTAGATGATTAGATACATTTTTTTATTTACATTTTATATTGGAGGCATGACATCGTGAGGGTGTTGTGCCTTTTGATTTAAAATTCTCCTTCAAAATGCTTGGTCTCTTCATGTACCGTCATATTGCTACCCTTCAGATACTTATTGGTTGTGGAGATATCCGCGTGGCGCGCCTGGTCACGGGCAATGACAATACCTTCAGCATTGGCCAGGTCACGTATTCCTGAATCTTTCAGGGAGTAGAATTGATAACTGTCTGGGAATCGAAGTTTTTCACGTACCTTATTAAAGTAATTTCTGTAAACTTTAGTGGTTACTTTATTTTTTGAGGGCTTGAAACCTTTACCGAATAGATAATAATTTCCAGGGTTGCTGAAAACATCAAGATCAAGCATTGCTTTAATGAGTTTGTCATTCAAACCGACCATGCCGTCTTTGCGGTTCTTGCTGATGCTCGATGCGATGAATACCTTTTGTTCCTTCAAGTAGATGTCGGACAGCTTGATGTTGGTTATTTCGTCCGGACGGATAAAGGTATAATAAGCGAACTGGCACAAGAACAAAAAGTACGGATTCTCTTTCTTGAGATATTTCTTCAGCTTTTGTATATCGGTAGACGATAGGGCAGACCGTTTTTTTTCCTCTTCCTGTAACATGCGGATATTCTCTACCGGATTCTTGATAAGGTACTGCTTTTCCATCATCCAGCTGCAAAGTGAAGACAGCCAGGTACGATAATTGTTTCGGGTTCTGGCTGATGAATCACGGTCGAGCAGTACATAATCTAAGAAGTCAGATATAAAAGACTGGTCAATCTGATATGCATATACGATTGCTGGGATGTGCTTCGCCGTGTATTCTTCAAATACTCGCAGGCGCTTCTCGTAATCCTTCAGAGTGTTCTCTTTGATGGTACCAGCCGCATACAGTTTTTCCAGATATATATGATACCTTTGGATAATATCTACATACGGGGTGTATTGCCTTGAATTCTCGACATCCGCCCATGGGTTCCATCCGGAACGGAGTTTGACATTAAGATTGGTGATGATTTCATTAGCTCGACGACGGCGGTCTGAAACTTTGGCGATGCCATTAAGCATATACTTTTTTCTTTTCATTTTCTGCTCCAATGGGTCATAAGAATAGAAATCAATATACCAGTTATTACCTGTGTGGAGCTTGGGTTCTGTATAAGAAATTATACAAAAAACCGATGAACTTTTTCTTTTTGAAGAGTACATTTTTTTATTACGTTTTTCGAATTCGAAAGCGTAATACGGTTTGACATTCAGAAAATTTGCGTCCCGATTTCGTCCTGGGGATAAACGAACAAAAGCTGCAACTTTTTGAGTTACAGCTTTTTATCTCGGCACGGGAAGAGAGGCTCGAACTCCCGACACTCGGTTTTGGAGACCGATGCTCTACCAACTGAGCTATTCCCGTGTTTGCGGTTGCAAAAGTAGTACAAATTTTGGAAACTACAAGGGATTTCGAAAAATATTTTTCCAGAATCCCTCTACAGTAAAGATAAGTCATTGAACATCTGACGATAATACGCCGCTTTTTTTTCAAGCTTTAAAGGGTAAGCCCGACTGGAAGACGGCATCCGATAGAGGGTCAGCTCACGGTCTCTGAAATGAAACGTACTTCCCCCTCCTACTGGAGGCTCTTTTGCTTCCATCTGTTCGCAAAACACATCCGTCGCTTTCTGACCGGTAGTCACCACCGCCCGACAGGAAGGAAGCTGCTGGAGAAGCAGACCGATATCCGTGGGCGAAACGACCTCTAAAAACTTATCGGATGCATTATCCTGCAACCTGCGCACACACGAAGCCGTATCGTACAGAGCAATCCCTTTTTCTCGCAGAAAAGCAATGATACGCTCTTTATCAAATATCTTTTCAGGACTGAGAAAGTAATCCTTGTCATCAAAGAAAATGAAGCCGAAAATACGCCACATATCATTCTGCAGGTTGGGATAAAAGAAATCCATGCTCCAGCGTTTCTTCTGCGGAGGAAAGCTACCCAGCATCAGCAAGACTGCATTCTCCGGAAGAAAGGGCTCCAGCGGATGATGCTCCACTCCTGAAAGCAAATGCTCGTCCAACGTCATGCTTTTGGTTTAGGTTCCTTCTTAGCCAGCAATACGATGTTATAGACATATTCTGTCATCCAACTTTCAGAATAGCCCAGCGCATGCTGATACTGACGAATGTTTCCGCAAGTCTTACGTACGCCATCATCCTTCCAGTCTACTTTTGTCAGAATGTCGTGTACGGCTTTTTCCGTCATGTTACGAAGCATCTTCTTAAACACACCCGGCATACGGAACTTCCATTGCATCAGGTTGCCGATAACCATCATCAAATCCTGGCTGAATCCCTGGAACATGAAAAGATAATTCTTTATATCGTTCACATTGCGGCAATTGCGCTTGATAGAGCCGTCGATTTCCTTGAAAAAGGTTTCAGGCAGACCATAAATATCCATCAGCATCTTGCGGCAGCGTGTACGCTCTGCGATACCAAGTTTGTTATTCTGCGTAGGAACCTTCAATGTACGTTTAAATACAGCCAAATCCGGCAGAAAGTTAATGTTACTGATACCCAGCTGAGCTGCCATTACTGCCTGATAGTATACACGAATCAGCGTCATGAAGTCTTCCATTCCACCCACACGTACCGTTTCATCAGCACCTTCTGCTGTTTTCTTGCCTAATAGTTTTGAAAATATACTCATACTTGTACTTTTTATTGTTTTTTTATATGCAAAGTTACTACAAAAAAGTGAAATGCGGAAAGATATAGTGATAGAATTGAGTTACAAGGGTTTTGGTTGAAGTGGCGATAATCCGTGAAGCCATTACAATCCCTGCCGAAGCCAAATCCTGACGCCGCTACGTTACTTGTTCGTAACCATGCCCGAAAATGCGACAAACGGGTACGAATAGCGAAACAAGGCTCTAAGGAATAGTGAGTTATCCATAACTCATGCGAAAAATCAGGTTACGGAAAAAGATTGCGCCGTTCCTCCCCGTTTTGCGTACCAACACCGGACTCTTCACCAACTAATTTTGAAACCCAAAAATTAAGGACAATGAAGAGTACATTTTCAGTAATCTACTACCTCAAGCGTCAGGTAGTGAAAAAGGACGGGACAGTTCCCGTCATGGGACGCATCACGGTGGACGGCAGCCAGACACAGTTCAGCTGCAAACTGACTGTCGATCCGAAACTGTGGGACACCAAAGGTGGACGTGTCACGGGCAGAAGCACGGCGGCACTCGAAACGAACCGTATGCTTGACAAGATGCGGGTACGCATCAACAGGCATTATCAGGAAATCATGGAGCGTGACAACTTCGTCACGGCGGAGAAGGTGAAGAACGCCTTTCTCGGACTGGAACACCGCTACCACACGCTGATGCAGGTGTTCCGCCAGCACAACGAGGACTACGAGAAGCAGGTGGAGGCAGGCATGAAAGCCAAAGGCACGCTGCTGAAGTACCGCACCGTTTACAAGCACATGCAAGAGTTCCTCGACATCCGCTACCATGTGAAGGACATCGCCCTAAAAGAGCTTACCCCGGCTTTCATCTCCGACTTCGAGATGTTCCTGCGCACGGACAAGCACTGCTGCACCAATACCGTGTGGCTGTACGTCTGCCCGTTACGGACGATGGTATTCATCGCCATCAACAACGAGTGGCTGACGCGCGACCCGTTCCGCGAGTATGAAATCAAGAAGGAGGAAACAACACGCAGTTTCCTGACCAAAGATGAGATCCGCCTGCTGATGGAGGGGAAACTGAAAAACGCCAAACAGGAATTGTACCGCGACCTCTACCTGTTCTGCGCCTTCACGGGGCTGTCGTTCGCGGATATGCGCAACCTTACGGAAGAGAATATCCGCACCTACTTCGACGAACACGAGTGGATAAACATCAACCGCCAGAAAACGGGCGTGGTGTCCAACATCCGCCTGCTCGACATCGCCAACCGCATAATCGGCAAATACCGGGGACTGTGCGGGGACGGCAGGATATTTCCCGTTCCGCATTATAACACGTGCCTTGCCGGTATCCGTGCCGTCGCCAAGCGTTGCGGCATCACCAAGCATATCACGTGGCATCAGAGCCGCCACACGGCAGCCACGACGATATTCCTCTCCAACGGTGTTCCCATCGAAACGGTCAGCTCCATGCTCGGACACAAGAGCATAAAGACGACGCAGATTTACGCAAAGATAACCAAAGAGAAGCTCAATCAGGACATGGAGAACCTTGCCGCAAGATTGAACGGCGTCGAGGAATTTGCAGGTTGCACCATCTAAAAAGAAAAGCCATGAAACGTGACACAATCATCATCGAGGACAAGGCAGTCAGCGTAACCGGTAACGACGTGTGGATGACCGCCACCGAAATAGCCGGATTGTTCCATACGACCGTCCCGGCAGTGAACGCCGCCATCAGAGCCGTCCGCAAGTCGGACGTGCTGAACGACTACGAGGTGTGCCGCTACATGCAGCTTGAAAACGGGCTGCACGCGGACGTGTACGCCCTTGAAATCATCATCCCGGTCGCTTTCAGGGTGAATACCTACAACACCCACCTGTTCCGCACATGGCTGGTGGGAAAGGCACTCTCACAAGAGAAACGGCAGACATACGTGATGTTCATACAGAACGGAAAAGCCGGGTATTGCTGATTGCACATACCCCATAAGACAAGTAAACGGGTAGCACCACAAAAGGTGTCACCCGTTTACTTTTTCATGAAACCGCCTCACTCCAGCGGCTTGCGGTAGTTCGCTTCCAGTACCCCGCGCAGCCCCGTTTCCGGGTAAAGCACCTTCCCTCCCAAAAGTATGAAGGGCAACACGCGGTTGTTGCGGTATTCCTGCAAGGTGCGCCGGCTCACACGGAGCAGTTCCGACACCTCGCCGTCCGTCAGGTAACGTTCCCCGTCCAGCGGAGGACGGTAGCTTTCCAGAAATGCGGACAGCCATTTCGAGCCTTTGCGCATATCCTGCACCACAGAGGCTATCGGCTCGTCTTCCATCGTAAAAACATCGTTGTTCTCGTTCATCATAACTTCGGATTCAGTGGGTGAATAAATCAAATCATCTGCCGTGCGGATAGAGCGTGCCGACAAGCGGTATCAGCCGCTTCACCTCCTCTGGCTTGTAATAGAACCTGCGGTTTATCTGCGAGTAGCCGATAAGCCGCCTGTCACGCAGCGTCTGCAACGTGCGCGGGCTTATTCTCAACTGCCCGCAGACCTCCTCGCCCGTGAGCCATCTTTCCATGCGCCCCGTGTCGCTTTTGCGCCTCAGGGCGGCGACCTTCTCCGAGAGTGCGCCGAATGCCGCCACCATCATCTCGAAAGTCTTTTTCTCGATAGATACTATTTCCATATTCATGTCATTTAGAGTTTGCCGCAAAGGTAACGAAACGGCATACAAGACGTATCGTTTTCCGCTGAAAGGCTGCCTGTTGCGCCGTTTGACCGGGTTACGGAGCCATCTTCCGCAAAAATCTTACGTGAGTCACGTAGTGAGTTGTTAAAGCCCCTTTTGTTTATTGCCGAATTTTGTCGCAGAAACAAAAAGAAAGGACTGAACATGAAAGTGATAACAATGGAAAGTTCCGCCTACAAGGAGATGATGGCGCAGATTGCGAACATCGCAGGGTACATCCGCGAGGCAAGGGACGAGAAGAAACGGAAGCGGGAAACCGAAGACAAGCTGCTTGACACGGCACAGGCGGCGAAGATGCTCAACGTGAGCAAGCGCACCATGCAGCGTATGCGCACCGACCACCGTATCGAGTATGTGGTGGTACGCGGAAGCTGCCGCTACCGCCTTTCCGAGATACTGCGGCTATTGGAGGACAACACAGTAAGGAACGAGGAAGGGACAATAGACACCCTGTTCCACAACCACACGCTGCGCACGGGCGGCAAACCAAAAGGAAGGAGGACATAGGTCATGGAACTGCTCACACGAAACAACTTCGAGGGCTGGATGCAGAAGCTGATGGAACGGCTCGACCGTCAGGACGAACTGCTGCTGGCGATGAAGGCTGAGGGGAAACAGCCCACTATCACGGAAAGCATCCGCCTTTTCGACAATCAGGATTTGTGCATGTTGCTCCAGATAAGCAAACGCACCCTCCAACGCTACCGCAGCGTAGGCGCATTGCCCTACAAGACGCTGGGCAAGAAGACCTATTACAGCGAGGAGGACGTGCTGACATTCCTTTCCAACCATATCAAGGACTTCAAAAAGGAAGATATAGCCTTCTACAAGGCTCGTATCCATAATTTCTTTCATAAATAACCCATTAAAACATTTTTCAGATGGCAAAGAAAAAAGACGAAAAGGACGTGCTGGTAGTCCGTGACGAGAAGACAGGCGAGATCAGCGTGGTAGCCGGGCTGAACGCGGACGGCACACCCAAGCGCACCCCCGCAAAAGCGGAGAACGCGCAGAGTTTCCTGCAATTCGACCGACATGGCGACGTGCTGGACAACTTCTTCAAGAACTTCTTCCGGCAGTGCAAGGAACCCAGCCGCTTCGGTTTCTACCGCATTGCGGCAGACCAAGCTGAAAATCTCTTAGAGGTGATGAAGCAACTGCTGAAAGACCCCGAAGCGAACAAGGAGCTGCTCGCCCCTCACAAGGTGGACACCTCCGACTATGAGAAGAAGGTGCAGGAAGAGATGGCAGCACAACAGACAGAGAAACAAGAACCTCAAAAACAGGAGAACATGGAACAACGGAAAGAACAGCAACAGGACAAATCCGAACAGATGCAGGGCAAACGTGGCTACCAGCCCATCGACGAGAGTAAAATCAACTGGCAGGAGCTGGAGGACAGATGGGGCGTAAAGCGGGACAACCTTGAAAAGTCCGGCGACCTTACGAAGATGCTCAACTATGGCAAGTCCGACTTGGTAAAGGTCAAACCGACCTTCGGCGGCGAATCATTCGAGCTGGACGCCCGCCTCTCCTTCAAGAAGGACGGTGAGGGAAACATCAGCCTCGTGCCGCACTTCATCCGCAAGGAGCAGAAGCTGGATGAGTACAAGGAACACAAATTCTCCGACAATGACCGGAAGAACCTCCGCGAAACGGGCAATCTCGGTAGGGTCGTGGACATTGTGGACAGGGAAACGGGCGAGATCATCCCCTCCTACATCAGCATCGACCGCAAGACGAATGAAATCACGGACATTCCGGCAAGCAGGGTGCGCATCCCGGAGCGCATCGGCAAGACGGAAATCACCACGCAGGAGCGGGACATGCTCCGCGCCGGACTGCCCGTACGCGACAAGCTCATCGAGCGCAACGACGGCAGAAAGTTCGTCACCACCCTGCAAGTGAACGTGGAGCAGCGCGGCGTGGAGTTCGTGCCGGGAACCGGCAAGTCGCCCCGTACCGCACAGACACAGGAAACCAAAGGCGACACATCGAAAAGTCAGGCGCAGGGCGGGGAAAATGCCGCACAGACCAAGAAGGAGCAACGCCGCAACACGTGGACGAACGAGGACGGCAGCATCCGCCCCATCAGCAAATGGAGCGGCGTGAGCTTCACCGACCAGCAGAAAGCCGACTATGTGGCGGGTAAAGCCGTGAAGCTGGAGAACGTGACCGACAAGCAGGGCTTCCATGCCACGATGTATATCAAGTTCAACCCGGAGAAGGGACGCCCGTACCGCTACGACACGAACCCTGACAATGCACAGCAGGTTGCTCCGTCCAACGAGAGCCGCACGCAGGTGGCGGTGAACAACGATGGCAAGACCAACGAGGCTACAAAGAATCTGAGAGAGCCGTTGCAGAAAGGTCAGACCAACCCGAAGGACGCCCGCCAGCAACAGCAGCAGGAGAAGCCGCAGAAGAAAACGGGCAAGGGCATGAAAATGTAATCCCGTGTCCGCCACTGAATCCAAAATAAAATCCAAAGTATCAACAAAAAAGAAGAAGACATGAAGACAATCATTGCAGAAAAGCCCTCCGTGGCACGTGAAATCGCCCGCATCGTGGGCGCGACAAAGAGAGAGGAAGGATATTTCGAGGGAGGCGGTTATGCCGTGACATGGGCATTCGGACACCTCGTTCAGCTTGCCATGCCCGACGGCTACGGCGTGCGCGGATTTGTCCGTGACAACCTCCCGATTATTCCCGACACATTCACGCTCGTCCCCCGTCAGGTCAGGACGGAGAAAGGTTACAAGCCCGACAGCGGCGTGGTGTCGCAGATAAAAGTCATCAAAAGACTGTTCGACACAAGCGAACATATCATCGTGGCGACCGATGCCGGACGCGAGGGAGAGCTTATCTTCCGCTACCTCTACCACTATACGGGTTGCACCACTCCTTTCGTGCGCCTGTGGATCAGCTCTCTCACCGACAAAGCTATCCGCGAGGGACTGCGGAAACTCGAAGACGGCAGCAAATACGACAACCTCTACCTCGCCGCCAAAGCGCGGAGCGAATCCGACTGGCTCGTGGGCATCAACGGCACACAGGCGTTATCCATCGCCGCCGGACACGGCACGTATTCCGTGGGGCGGGTGCAGACACCAACGTTGGCTATGGTATGTGAACGCTACTGGGAGAACCGCCGCTTTACGTCCGAAGCATTCTGGCAGCTCCATATCGCAACGGACGGTTGCGACGGCGAAGTCGTGAAATTCTCATCCTCCGAGAAATGGAAAGAGAAAGAACCGGCGATGGAACTATATAATAAGGTAAAGGCGGCAGGTTGCGCCACTGTCACGAAAGCCGAGCGCAAGGAGAAGACGGAGGAAACTCCCTTGCTCTACGACCTGACCACGCTCCAGAAAGAAGCCAACGCCAAGCACGGCTTCACGGCGGAACAGACGCTTGAAATCGCGCAGAAACTCTACGAAAAGAAGTTGATAACCTATCCGAGAACGGGAAGCCGCTACATCCCCGAAGACGTGTTTGCCGAAATTCCCAAACTGCTCGCTTTCATCGGCACACAGCCCGAATGGAAAGACAAGGTGCGGGCAAAAGCCGCCCCGACACGCCGCAGCGTGGACGACGGCAAGGTGACAGACCACCATGCCCTGCTCGTCACGGGTGAGAAACCGCTCTTCCTCTCCAAAGAGGACAATACCATCTATCAGATGATTGCCGGGCGCATGGTCGAGGCATTCTCTGAGAAATGCGTCAAGGATGTGACCACTGTCACGGCGGAATGTGCCGGAGTGGAGTTTACCGTAAAAGGCAGCGTCGTGAAGCAAACCGGATGGCGTGCCGTCTATGGCGAGGAAAAAGAGGAAATTACCATCCCCGGCTGGCAGGAAGGCGACACGCTGACACCGAAAGGCTCGTCCATTACCGAAGGAAAGACCAAACCCAAGCCGCTGCATACCGAAGCCACCCTGCTCTCGGCAATGGAAACGGCGGGCAAGGAAATTGAGGACGACGCACTGCGGCAGGCGATGAAGGACTGTGGCATCGGTACTCCCGCCACACGCGCCTCCATCATCGAAACGCTTTTCAAGCGCGGTTACATGGAACGCTGCAAGAAGTCGCTTGTTCCCACCGAAAAAGGACTTGCCCTCAATTCCGTCGTCAAGACGATGCGCATCGCCGATGTTGCCATGACGGGCGAATGGGAAAAGGAGCTGGCGCGTATCGAGCGCGGGGAACTGTCCGACGACACCTTCCGCAAGGAGATAGAGGCGTACACACGTGAGATAACCTCCGAACTGATCTCGTGCGACAAGCTCTTCGGCAGCCGTGACTCCGGCTGCGCGTGTCCCAAGTGTGGCACGGGCAGGATGCGGTTCTACGGCAAGGTGGTACGCTGCGACAACACGGAGTGCGGACTGCCCGTGTTCCGGCTGAAAGCGGGACGCACCCTGTCCGACGATGAAATCAAAGACCTGCTCACCGAAGGGCATACCAAGCTGCTCAAAGGGTTCAAGAGCAAACAGGGCAAGAGTTTCGATGCTGTTGTCGCCTTTGACGGGGAATATAACACGACTTTTGTGTTCCCGGAGGCTAAAAAGGACAAGAAATTTTCAGGACGGAAGAAATAGTATTAACTTTGCCACTTGTTCAGAGTAATGAATTGTTCTTCGATACCGGATTACACTCATACTTTGGATTTAGTGGTGGCACTCGGAGGGATACCGAGTGCCTTTTTCTTCCTTTTTCCAACCGATTATCCCGTTAATTATCAATCCGCTAAATCCAAAGTAATGAACAACAAGAAGAAAAACGAGGGTCAGACCGACTTTTCCTATTACGGTCTGTACCTGCTGGACTATCTCCGCACGAACAAGTTTGAACAGGCTGACGACACCGCTTTCATACGGGAACGGGCCGACCGTGCCGCCGAAACGTATGAGAGGGCACGGCTTGAAGGCTATCCCGCCGATGGTGCGCAGGAACTGGCGATGGACACGCTGCTGCGCGGGCTGCATTATTCCCGTTACGCCATCCTCCGCGAAGTCGTGGAAAACGAGTTTGCCGATGAAGTGCCGGAAGAGAAGCGTGAAGCCTTTGTCCTGAAACTGCTGCCGCTTGTCGGCAACGTGTTCTCCGTCTATGACCTCTCGGATGACAATTTCGCCCTGTCTTCCGATTACGACCTGCTCTACACGGAGCTGACGGGAGCAACCGTCCTTTACTTAGACGAATATGGCGTTTAACCGCAAACAGAAACTGCGGGACAACATCGAGGCGATACGGACGGCATTCATCCTTGACAGGGAAAATAGGACAGCGACAACCGAAGAGCGTGCCATACTTCAAAGGTACTGCGGTTTCGGCGGTCTGAAATGTATCCTCAACCCTGCAAAGGAACTGACGGATGCCGTCCGGTGGGCGAAATCCGACCTCGAACTGTTCGCCCCGACGGTGGAGCTGCACAGGCTTATCCGTGAGAACAGCAAGGACGAAACAGAGTACAAGCGGTTTGTGGATTCGCTGAAAGCGTCCGTGCTGACCGCTTTCTACACCCCCAAAGAGATAACCGACACCATCGCGGACGTGCTGGCAGATTACAGCGTCCGCCCCGCCCGTATGCTCGAACCGTCGGCAGGTGTCGGCGTGTTCGTGGATTCCATGCTGCGGCACAGCCCCAATGCGGATGTGATGGCTTTCGAGAAGGATCTGCTCACGGGTACAATCTTGAGGCATCTCTATCCCGACCAGAAAATGCGCACCTGCGGTTTTGAGAAAATCGAAAGACCGTTCAACAATTATTTCGACTTGGCGGTGTCCAACATTCCGTTCGGTGACATTGCCGTGTTCGACGCGGAGTTTCAGCGGAGCGACTCTTTCGGCAGACGCTCCGCCCAGAAAACCATCCACAACTATTTCTTTCTCAAAGGACTGGATGCCGTGCGTGACGGCGGTATCGTGGCGTTCATCACCTCGCAAGGGGTATTGAATAGCACCAAGACCTCCGTGCGTAACGAGCTGTTCAGTCAGGCCAATCTGGTATCCGCGATACGCCTGCCCAACAACCTGTTCACGGACAACGCGGGCACGGAGGTGGGCAGTGACCTGATTGTCCTGCAAAAGAACCTCAGCAAGAAGGAAATGTCGCAGGACGAGCGGCTGATGACCGTGATACAGACGGACACGAAAACCGCCCTGACCGACAACGCCTATTTCATCCACCACCCGGAACGCATCGTGCATACGATGGCGAAACTTGACACAGACCCCTACGGGAAGCCCGCTATGGTTTATCTGCACGAGGGCAAGGCAGCAGGCATCGCCGGGGATTTGCGCCGTATGCTCGACGAGGATTTCCATTACAGGCTTGCCATGCGCTTGTATTCGGGTTCAATCCGGCAGGCAGGAACGGAAGAAAAAGTTGCCGTTCAAAATAAAGTAGAGCGTCCTGCCATAAAATTGGAAACAGTATCCTCGGCGCAGACGGTGGAAACTCCGACAGAAAAGCCGCAACCCGCAGATGAAAAGCCGGAGATAGAACCGCGCCCGCAATATTCCGCAGGCGTGCAGCTCACCCTGCTTGACCTCTGGGGGATGACGGAAGAGGTCAGCCAACCGAAAACCTCCAAAAAGAAAAAGACGGTGAAAAAGGCAGTTACGGCAAAGTCCACTCCGCCCAAACCGAAAGTCACGGTTACACCGACAGCTCCAACTGCAAAACCCGCAATGGAGAATAAGGAGGTGAAAGCGGAGAACACCGCCAAGCCTGCCGACCCGGACGACATCTATGCCACACTGGACTGGGATACCAATCCTCCCATCAACGGTTTCTATGAAATGATGATGGGTTTGACGCCGGAGCGTAGGAAAGAACTTCGGGAACTGGCAAGGCAGCATAACGAGAAACAAGTGGCGGAAAAGACGGAAGTGAAAGCCGTGCCGGAAACTTCCCGTGAGCAGCCACGACAGGAGGAAACACAGCCGGAGGCAGTCGCCGCACCTGCCGTTACAGATACCCCATCGGAAGCGGTGGGGACTTTCCTTTTCCCCGACATCGAAGCGGAAAAGCCGAAGGAGGAAGTCGTGGACCTTTCTCCGCGTGCCTACCACCGCACGCCGGAGATGCACCTGCGCGAAGGGTCGCTGGTGGCTGACCGGGGGCGTCATAACATCGGCTACCTGAAAGACATCACGCCATACGGGGCGACATTCCAGCCGCTCGACCTGAAAGGATACCAGAAGGAAAAGGCGTTGTTGTATGTGTCGCTGCGTGACGCCTACGAGCGTCTGTACCGTTATGAATCGCTCCGGCGCGAGGCAAATGTTCCGTGGCGAGAGCATCTGAATACCTGTTACGATGAGTTTGTCATGCGCTACGGCAACCTCAACGCCAAGCAGAACGTGAAGTTAGTGATGATGGATGCGGGCGGGCGCGACATCCTTTCGCTGGAACGGATGGAAAACGGAAAGTTCGTCAAGGCGGACATCTTCGAGCATCCTGTTTCCTTCGCGGTGGAGAGCCATGCCAACGTAGGCTCTCCCGAAGAAGCCCTGTCTGCGTCGCTCAACAAATATGGTACGGTCAATCTCGACTATATGCGGGAGATAACCGACAGCACGGCGGAGGATTTGCTCACTGCCCTGCAAGGGCGCATCTACTACAATCCGCTCGTGACCGGTTACGAAATCAAAGACCGTTTCATCGCCGGAAATGTCATAGAGAAAGCGGAACGCATAGAGGCATGGATGGGTGACAATCCCGAAAATGAGCGTATGCCGGAGGTGAAGCAGGCGTTGGAGGCTCTGAAAGATGCCGAGCCGCAGCGCATCGCCTTCGAGGATCTGGACTTCAATTTCGGGGAACGCTGGATTCCGACGGGTGTCTATGCCGCCTACATGAGCCGGCTGTTCGACACGGAGGTGAAAATCGCCTATTCCGCAAGCATGGACGAGTTTTCGGTGGTGTGCGGCTACCGCACCATGAAAATCACGGACGAGTTTCTGGTGAAGGGGTATTACCGGAACTATGACGGTATGCACCTCCTAAAACACGCCCTGCACAACACCTGCCCTGACATGATGAAGTCCATCGGCAAGGACGAGCATGGCAACGACATCAAGATGCGCGACAGCGAGGGAATACAACTCGCCAACGCCAAGATTGACGAGATACGAAACGGCTTCTCCGAATGGCTCGAAGAGCAGTCGCCGCAGTTCAAGGAGCGGCTTGTGACGATGTATAACCGCAAGTTCAACTGTTTCGTGCGCCCGCGCTACGACGGCTCCCATCAGACCTTTCCCGACCTCAACCTGAAAGGGCTGGCAAGCCGGGGTATCAAGAGCGTCTATCCCTCACAGATGGATTGCGTCTGGATGTTGAAACAGAACGGCGGCGGAATTTGCGACCACGAGGTGGGAACCGGTAAGACGCTGATAATGTGCATCGCCGCGCATGAGATGAAGCGTCTGAATTTGGCACACAAGCCGATGATTATCGGGCTGAAAGCCAACGTTGCGGAGATTGCAGCCACCTATCAGGCGGCATATCCCAACGCACGTATTCTGTACGCTTCGGAGAAGGACTTTTCGACCGCCAACCGTGTGCGCTTCTTCAATAATATAAAGAACAACGACTACGATTGCGTCATCATGTCGCACGACCAGTTCGGCAAGATACCGCAGTCGCCGGAATTGCAGCAGCGCATCCTGCAAGCAGAGCTTGACACGGTGGAGGAAAACCTCGAAGTGCTACGGCAGCAGGGAAAGAACGTGTCGCGGGCGATGCTGAAAGGATTGGAGAAGCGCAAGCACAACCTTGAAGCGAAGCTGGAGAAGGTGGAACACGCCATAAAGTCACGCACGGACGACGTGGTGGATTTCAAGCAGATGGGCATCGACCACATCTTCATAGATGAGAGCCACCAGTTCAAGAATCTGACTTTCAACACGCGCCACGACCGTGTGGCGGGATTGGGAAACAGCGAGGGAAGCCAGAAGGCACTTAACATGCTCTTTGCCATACGCACCATACAGGAGCGCACAGGAAAAGACTTGGGTGCGACCTTCCTCTCCGGCACGACTATCAGCAACTCACTGACTGAATTGTACCTGCTGTTCAAGTACCTGCGCCCGAAGGAGCTGGAACGGCAGGACATAAGGTGTTTCGACGCTTGGGCGGCGATATTTGCCAAGAAGACGACGGATTTTGAATTTAACGTGACGAACAATGTGGTCCAGAAGGAGCGTTTCCGCTACTTCATCAAAGTGCCGGAGCTTGCCGCCTTCTATAATGAAATCACGGACTACCGCACGGCGGAGGATGTGGGCGTTGACCGTCCTGCCAAGAACGAGATACTGCACCATATACCGCCCACGCCGGAACAGGAGGACTTCATACAGAAACTGATGCAGTTCGCCAAGACGGGCGATGCCACCTTGTTGGGCAGGCTGCCGCTTTCGGAAACGGAAGAAAAGGCGAAGATGCTCATCGCCACGGACTATGCCCGGAAAATGGCACTCGACATGCGCATGATAGACCCGAATTACGAAGATCATCCCGACAACAAAGCGAGTCACTGTGCCAAGATGATCGCGGAGTATTATCAAAAATACGACGCCCAGAAAGGCACGCAGTTCGTTTTCTCTGATTTGGGGACATACCAGCCGGGCGACGGGTGGAACGTCTATTCGGAAATCAAGCGCAAACTGACGGAGGACTACGGTATACCGCCAAGCGAGGTGCGCTTCATTCAGGAGTGCAAGACCGACAAGGCGCGGAAGGCGGTGATAGACGCCATGAACGCCGGGACGGTGCGTGTGCTGTTCGGCTCTACCTCTATGCTCGGAACGGGTGTGAACGCCCAGAAACGGTGTGTGGCTATCCATCATCTCGATACGCCGTGGCGACCGTCCGACTTGCAACAGCGTGACGGACGCGGAGTTAGGGCAGGTAATGAGATTGCCAAACATTTCGCCGGGAACAACGTGGATGTAATCATCTACGCGGTGGAGAAGTCACTGGACAGCTACAAGTTCAACCTCCTGCACTGCAAGCAGACTTTCATAAGCCAGCTCAAAAGCGGTGCGATGGGTGCGCGTACCATCGACGAGGGGGCAATGGACGAAAAATCGGGCATGAATTTCTCGGAATACATGGCGTTGCTCTCCGGCAATACCGACCTGTTGGACAAGGCGAAACTGGAAAAGCGGATCGCATCGCTCGAAGGGGAACGCAAGTCGTTCAACAAGGGCAAGCGTGATTCGGAGTTCAAGCTGGAGTCAAAGACCGGCGAGTTGCGCAACAACACGGCTTTCATAGATGCCATGACGGAGGACTGGAACCGCTTCCTGTCGGTGGTGCAGACCGACAAGGAGGGCAACCGCCTTAATATAATAAAGGTGGACGGAGTGGATTCCGCCGATGAGAAGGTCATCGGAAAGCGTTTGCAGGAGATAGCCAAGAATGCCACGACCGGAGGGTTGTACACGCAGGTCGGTGAACTTTACGGTTTTCCGATAAAGGTGGTGAGCGAAAGGATACTCAAAGAGGGATTGGAGTTCACCGACAACCGCTTCGTGGTCGAGGGGAACTACAAGTACACCTACAACAACGGGCATCTGGCGATGGCTGACCCGTTGGCCGCCGCCCGCAACTTCCTCAACGCGATGGAGAGGATACCCTCCATCATCGACCAGTACAAGGCGAAGAACGAGGTGCTGGAGATGGAGATACCGCAGTTACAGGAGATAGCGGGTAAGGTGTGGAAGAAGGAGGACGAGCTGAAGCAGTTGAAGTCCGAACTTGCCGCCCTTGACCGAAAAATTCAGCTGGAGCTTGCGCCACCCACGCCCGAAGTCGCAGAAAAGGAGAATGAAGGGCAACAGCTCAAGCCGGAAGCGGAAGATGTGAGGAACAGGCAGGCGCAATATCCCGAAAATGCACCGCCGCAGATACGCAGTCCGGCGGATAGTATCGTTGCCAACCATGTCATAATCGGGCGTCCGGGACTGTATGCCAAGGAGGAAACCCGGTCCAAAGGATTGAAAATATAACCTAAGGAATTTTATCTGAAGTATTAATAAGGGCTATCCCAAAAGGTCTAAAAGTAAATTTTATCCTTTCTGCAAGTATCTATAGGATGGCAACTGCATTTTTTTCTTTTTGGGCAGCCCTTATTAAAATTTATTCTTATTTTAGGTTATATACATTCATGTCCATTTATGTAAAAAATTCCTGCTGACCTTGTTTATGTCTTGTCAGTCACCATTTGCAAAACCATATTTGACCCTCAAAGAGGCTGAATTTGATAAGTAACTTGCTACATACTCATAATAAGGAGCTAAATAGAACACGAATGGGAAATACACAAATGCTAAACTAAAGAAGATATTGGCCAAAATAAACGCTATACCGAGAGAGAAACTTGATTTTTCAACTTCCTAAAACGGTGTTGTTCAAACATTTCTACTTATTTGTACTTGCCAGTTGAACCTACGCTTCCCTAATAAAATGTCTATGGTAAAAAGTTAAAAAATCCTCCCACTTTTGTTAGATATATTTTTTTGTGTAATTTTGTAATCGTTATGCGGCAGTAATAATATACATATTAATACGAGTTAGT
>ENA-OOXJ01000383-OOXJ01000383.1-human-gut-metagenome-genome-assembly--contig:-NODE-383-length-38522-cov-11.648296_pt1 | contig 38522 bp, 37 predicted proteins | sample MGYA00241587_ERZ501343 | MGnify/ENA primary metagenome ERZ501343 (study PRJEB25962, sample SAMEA2042918) | human gut metagenome | biome: human gut; feature: human-associated habitat; material: faeces... | reverse complement strand
GATATTTATCGGACTTTTTTAAAATTTCAGGTGATTTAGTATAAAAAGTTTAGGTGAATTATAATTCTTGTTATAGATGCATTATTTTTAGCCATTAGTAATTGTTTAAAGATAAATAAGTATATAATCTTAAACTAAAATGTGTTTCCTCAAAAAACTATGTTTCGATATAATCTTATTTGTTAGGAAAAGAATTATGAAAATTGGATTAATTATAGCAACAGAAGAAGAGTTTGATACTTTAGTACAAGGGTTTAATGTGCAACCAAGCGAGGAAAAGGATGATGTCTATCATACCTTTTTACTTAGCATAAATGAACATGAAGTTTATGTTGCAAAAAGTGGTATAGGAGAAATTGCAGCAAGCAGCTTGACACAATATTTAATAACTAAATATGATGTTAAACTCATTTTAAACTATGGAGTTGTTGGAGCTTTAAAACCTAATTTAAAAATTAATGATTGTGCAATTTTAAAAAGTGTAGTTCATTATGATTTTGATATTTCTGGTATTGATGATATTGATGAAGCAACCTATCCAGAAGTTGGTAGCTATGAAATTCCTCTTACTAGGAAGTATATTGAATTAGTTAAAAAACTTAATCCACAATTACCTGAACTTATTTGTGCTAGTGGCGATAAATTCATTTCTGATTCAAATTTTAAGGATTCTTTAGTTAACAAATTTAATGCAGACATTTGTGATATGGAAAGCGCAGGCATTGTTCTAACCGCTTTAAAAAACGGAATTGAAGTATTCTCTTTAAAAGGTGTGAGTGATACAGCAAACGATGAAGAATATAATTCTTTTGCAAAAAGAACCTGTGAAGTATTATTCAAAGTTTTAAAAGAGATTTTATTTTCACTTTAACTAAATAAAGTAATATATTTATTTATTGTGGCTCGGCCTTGATGCTAAGTATTGGTGTAGCAATACAAAATATCCCTGAAGGAGCAATAGTGTCATTGCCTTTTAAAGAAATCAACATTACTAACAAGGTTTTTTATATGGTAGTTTAGTTGAATCATTAAACCAATCGTTGCTGTTTTTGGTGTCTTACTAGCTTATTATATTCAACCTTTAATGCCTTGGGCATTGGCTTTAGCTACTGGATGTATGATTTATGTAACAATTGAAGACTTAATTCCAACAGCAGTAAGTGGTGAAAGCAAAAATCACTATGGAATTATTGCATTTATTATTGGCTTTTTAATTATGATGAGTCTTGATTATTTGTTAGGATAATTTATATATTTTTGATCTATTGAAAGTCCGTATTTTTTATTAAAAACATTGCAAATCTCAACTAAATCTTCAGTTAAATAGTTCAAACTATTACTATTTATATATAGGATTTCATCCTTTTCAATCTTAGATAATGAGTTAGTGACTTTGTAACCTTCTCTATTATTTTTGTTTAAATAATAGGCTTCACTTAAAGCTAATACCATATCAGATATTGTGTCGCTATCTCCGCCTATTGATATAGCGTTTCTTAATGCGTCAGTATAGTTTATGCTAATTAAGAAAATGTAGATTGCCTGTGGCACAGATTTTTGACAGGATATTTCGAATTTGTAATTTTGCACTAAATCTTGATAATCAAAATTGAGTTGATAATAATTCTTTTCAACATATTCTTTAACTTCGCTTTTTGTCGCTCCATGAAGTAAAAGATAGATTGAAGTTGCAATGCATCTTGCACCTTTTAAACCTTCTTCATGATTATGAGTTATGGAAGTAACAAAATCCGATAGCTTAATTGTTTCTTCTAAAGAGTTTGAAACATATGCAACAGGAGACACTCTCATGGCGGCACCATTTCCATAGCTATTATAAGGTAATGAAGAGTTGCTATTAATCCATCTTAAAAAGCTTGGACCATATCCTGCGTTAATATATTTTTGAGCGGTTTCTTTAACTATTTTTATCAGTTCATCTTTATTAGTTTCCTTTAAAAATGTTAAAAAATACTTGGAAATTGCAAGAGTTAATACTGAATCATCGGTAAATCTTGTATCATCATTAAAGAAAGTAAAGTCTTTTGACTTTGTATTATTAAACTCAAAATGAGAACCTATAATATCTCCAACAAGCGCACCAAACATATATCAATTATAAAGCAAAATTTACAATCTTTATATATAAAGGAGGAAGACCTTCGTGGTAAAATTTCTACATGAATGAACTTGAAATAATAAACTTAGCAAAAAGATTTAAGTTAAGTAAAAAGCAACAGAAAACAAATAAAACTAATGATCCTTATCTTACTGCTTTGAAGGATTTTTCTTTGACTTTACAAGAAGGAGAGATATTTGGAATTTTAGGCCCTAACGGAGCTGGTAAAACAACGGCTTTAAGAATTATTTCATCTTTAATTAAGCCTGATGAAGGTTTAGTTAAATTAAATGGTGAAGATATTTATAAAGATGTTTATAGTTATCGAAAAAGAGTAGGTTTTTTAACTAGCGAACTTAAACTTGATGGATTTTTTACTCCGAATTACACCTTCACCTATATGTCTCGACTTTATGGCATTGATGAAGAAACTATTAAAGCCAACAAAGAAAAATTATTTAATCGTTTTGGTATAAATCGCTTTAAAGATGTTAAGATTGCCGATTTATCAACAGGTATGAAACAAAAAGTTTCACTAGCTATTTCTTTATGTAACGATCCGGAAATCATTATTTTTGATGAACCAACAAACGGACTTGATATTGTTGCAACAAAAGATGTGGAAGATTATTTAATTTCTTTAAAAGGTGAAAACAAAATTATTTTAATTTCGACTCATATATTTTCAATTATTGAAAAACTTTGTGATAAAGTGGCTGTAATTTTACACGGAGAAAAAGTTCTTGAAGGAGATTTAAAAGATTTAACAAAAGAGAGAAGTTTAAGTGATATCTTCTTTGAACTTTATACGGAGGAAGAGTAATTATGAGAAATATTAAAACAATTTTCTTTAAAGAAATTAGAAGATTTTTTACTGAACCTAGAATGCTTGCTGCTTTATTTTTGCCCGGCATTATTATCTATCTTTTCTATACTTTGTTGGGTTCTTTCATGACGACTTCTTTTGCACCAAGTAGTGGAAAACCTGATAATTATACCTATAAAATTGTTGCAACCAGTAATTATTCATCAAATACACAAGAAGATGTTGCTCCATTAATTTTTCAAGTTTTCGATGCATATTTACCTGTAAATGAATCTACAAATAAAGCTAAATATTATTATATAAATACTTCTGAAATAGACTCTTATAAAGAGCAGCTCTCAAATCATGAATATGACCTTTTAATTGTCTTTAACGATAATTTTGAAGACGCACTTAAAGGCGAAACAAGTAGTAGTAAAACTAATATTTCTCTTTATTATGATGGTAGTGATTCGATATCAACATATCTTTATACAGTTTTTACTTCATTAGTTGATACCACATATACTAATTTTACTGTAAATATTGAAGATGGAATTTATGTAGATGGTAATGTCAGTCCAGAAAATTATACATTCAAAAACATTATGAGTTTTATTGTTCCACTTGTTACTATTTCTTTATTATTCTCAACAGTCATTTCAATTTGTCCAGAAGCAATAGCAGGAGAAAAGGAAAGAGGAACTTTGGCTTCTTTACTTATGACACCAATGAAAAGAACAGAACTAGTAATTGGAAAAATTTCAGCATTAACTATTATCAGTTTAGCAAGTGGAATGGTTTCATTTTTAGGTCTAGTTATATCCTTGCCTAATTTATATGGTGGAGGAATGACTTTATCTAGTTTATTCTCTCCAGCTTCCTTTATTATGCTTTTGCTATTAATACTTACAACACTTTGTGTCTTTGTTACTATGGGACTTGTAATTTCAGCTTTTTCTAAATCAATCAAGGAAGCTGGATCATATCTAACTCCAATAATGACGATATTAATGGTTGCGGCGATTATTCCTTTTTCAGTGGATATGAGTGGTATCGGTTATGCTTTTATTCCTTTATTAAACATTGTATCTTCAATGAACCTTTTAATTAGAGAAACAAATTTAGAATTATTAATTCCTTACATTGCAATTACTGCAGTAATGAATATAGTTTTATCTGGCTTACTTGTTTTTATCACAGCAAAACTTTTCAATTCAGAAAAGATAATGTTCCAAAGATAGTTAAAATATCATTGATTTGCAAGGTTTTTAGATAAATAGCTTTAATTAAATGTATTTAGATTTAAAATAAATGTATAAATAAATTAGAGGAGATAAATCTATGGAAGCGATTGAATGTTTATTAACTAGACGTAGTGTTAGAGAATATCTTGATAAAGAAGTTAAACAAGAGGATATTGAAACAATTTTAAAATGTGCTTCATTTGCTCCTAGCGCAATGAATAATCAATCTTGGCATTTTTCGGTTGTTACGAATAAAGATTGGCTAAATAAAATGAGTAGTGTGATTGGTAATTTTATGGGAAGAGATAGCTATCATGTTACTTATCATGCACCAGTTTTAATTATTGTTAGTGATAAAGTTAGCGATAGATTAATTTATGAGCATGATGGAAGTTGTGCTTTAGAAAATATCTTTTTAAGTGCACACGCTTTAGGTCTAGGCTCAGTTTGGATTAATCAACTTAGTGAACCTGAGCTATATGATAACAAAGAATTCTTAGCTCTTTTAAAAGAAGCTGGTGTGCCTGAAGGCTATAGAGTTGTTGGCTCTGCGGCTATTGGATATGCAAAAAACGTTCCTAATGCAAAAGAAAGAAAAGGCGATAACGTTACATATTTAAAATAAAATAGTGGAGTTTTGCATAGATTTAAATTTAATTGAGACTTATTCACTGTACTTAAGTTTAACTTTAGGCAATTAAAAGGTAGATTTTCTAAAAATTCTAGAATTAGACAAAAAAAGGGAAGTCAAATATTTAATTTATAAATTTTCGTATGCAAAAAAGTCTAACCTTAACGAACTTTTTAACTGATTTATCGTAAATTCATATTTAGGTATCTTTTAATATTATGTATAATATTAAACGGTGAGGTTATATATGGAGAACTTTGATGTAATAGTTGTTGGGGCTGGACCTTGTGGAATTTACTTATGCTATGAACTTGTAGAGAAGAACCCTTCTTTAAAAGTTTTATTGCTTGATAAAGGTAAAGATATTTATCATCGTACTTGCCCTATTTTAGAAGGCAAAACAAAGCAATGTCCACAAGACATTTTTGGGAAAAGCGAATGTTATCCAAGTTGTTCAATGACAAGTGGATTTGGTGGATGCGGTGCCTTTTCTGATGGAAAGTTCAATATAACCAGTGAATTTGGTGGTTGGATGAGCGACTATCTTCCAAAAGATGAAGTTGTTGATTTGATTCGCTATGTTGATGAGATTAATTTAAAGCATGGTGCACCAGATAAAATTACAGATCCAAACACTAAAGAAATTTTAGATATTGAAAGAAGAGGTCTAGCAGTTGGACTTAAACTATTACGTAGTCAAGTTCGCCATTTAGGAACTGAAGTTAATCTCAAGCTTCTTCAATCGATTTATGAAGAACTTCTTGCTAAAGGCGTTTCAATGAAATTTAATACCGAAATTAAGGATATTATTGTTTCAAAAGAAAACGAGATTAGCGGAGTTGTTGACTCAAAAAACGAAGAATACCATGGAAAATATGTTGTCTTAAATGTTGGTCGCCCAGGTTCACAATGGCTTTCTAAATGTTTAAGAAAACATCGTATTAAACTCACTAACAATCGTGTTGACATCGGTGTAAGAGTAGAAACAAACGATGTCATCATGAGCGAAATTAATGAAAAACTTTATGAAGGGAAGTTCATTTATTCAACTAGTGTAGGAACTAGTGTTAGAACTTTCTGTTCTAATCCAAGTGGACACGTTGTTGTTGAAAACAATCATGGAATTATAACTGCTAATGGACATGCTTATAACTCAAGCGACTTAGGAAGTAACAATACAAATTTTGCTCTTTTAGTCTCACATACATTTACCGAGCCTTTTAAAGATAGTAACGAATATGCTGAAGACATTTCGGCTTTAGCAAACAAATTATCAAATGGAACGGTTATTGTTCAAAGATATGGTGACTTGATTAAAGGACGTAGAAGCACATATAAGCGTATTGAAGAAGGGTTTGTGAATCCAACATTAAAAGAAGCTGTTCCAGGTGATTTAGGTCTTGTCTTACCATACAAAACAATGCAATCAATTATCGAAATGATTCAAGCTTTAGATCACATTACTCCTGGTATTGCTAATGCACATACTCTCTTATACGGAGTTGAAGCAAAATTCTATAGTGATAGAGTTGAATGCAACAATCACTTTGAAACTAAAATTAAAAATTTATATGTTGGAGGAGATGGCGCTGGTATTACTAGAGGCTTAGCGCAAGCTGGAGCTAATGGCGTTTATATTGCTCGTGATATATTAAGTAAAGAAGGTGAGTAGGAATGAATCTTAATTTGCTTGTAACTGTCCTTGATGGAGGTGGTGCAGCCGCTATTTGCGACTTTATTTTTTCTTTTATCGCAATTAGTGTTTTAAATGTTTTTATTGATTATTTTGTTAAACGAAAATTTGTTTGGTATTCTCTTCTTGCTTTTAGTGTTATTTTCTTAATTTCGCACATATTCCTTTTAGATTATTTGGCTCAAATTTCTTTAGCTGTTATTACAGTTATCGCAATTGTTTCAATTTTTGTTAATTTAAGTGAATTTAGACCAATTTTTGCTAATAAGTTTAGCCGTGGAGTCAAATTTAAGAAAAAGAAAACAACTCTTGAAGTTGATGAGCCATACGCAGCAAGTGATCTTTACGACATTATAAATACAAGCGTCTTATATTTATCTCAATATAAAATCGGTGCCTTGCTTTCATTTGTACGAAATGATAATTTAACCGAAGTTTGTGAAGATGGAAATAATGGCGTTATTTTAAAAGCACCAGTTAACACCGAACTTATCGAAACAATTTTTTATAAAGGTACTAGACTTCATGACGGAGCTGTAATTATTAAAGGTAACGTTATTTATGCAGCCGCTGTTATGTATAAGGACGTTTCAACAGCCACCCTTGATGGAAAATATGGAACTCGTCATAGAGCAGCTTTAGCTATATCCACACAATATGATTGTGTTACTGTTGTTGTTAGCGAAGAAACTGGTAATATCTCAATTGCTTATAAAGGTGTTTTAGAGCATTATAATCGTGATACTTTTAAAAACGCTTTTGCTAACATTATGGAACAAGCTAAAACTCCAATCGACTCTCAGGAGAAGAAGGACAATGCAGAGTAAAGAAACTATTTACTCTTACATTATTAATATTTTAACTTTAGCTAAACTTTCTAAGGTTGAACTTACATTAACTAAAAAGAGTGAAATCTTAGACCAAATTATTTCTTTGTCATTAAGTGAGCTTGATAAATTTGAAGAACTTGACACTTTAAACCCTCATCAGAATCTTTCATTAAAGGTTAAATGTATTATTAAAAATGAAAATGATGAGATTCTTCTTGAAGAAAAAAAGAAAGGGAAAGAATTATATTCTTTTTCTCCTTCCTTATCCTTATCTTTAAAAGATGACTTAAAAAAGAGAATTGATTTGATATTTAGTAAAGAAAATGAATTTACTTATGAAATTAAAGATTTAATAAATTTAGCTGATTTAAAATCAAAAAACATTATTAAAAAAGAATTAGTTACACCAATTTACTTACTTGTTATGAAAATTTATATTAATAGTAGTAAAATTAATAAGAAAGGTTTTATATTTAATAAAGACTATAGCGAGTTAAGTGAATTAGATAAATTTATCTTAACGAAGGGAGAATAAAATTATGTCAACACACATTAAAGATAGTGCACATTTTGCTAAAACTGTTTTAATGCCTGGTGATCCTTTAAGAGCAAAATGGATTGCTGAAACTTTCTTAAAAGATTATGAGTTAGTAAGTGATGTTCGTGGAATTTTTGCTTACACTGGTAAGACAAAAGAAGGCAAAGAAATCAGTGTTATGGCAAGTGGAATGGGTTGTCCATCAATTGGTATTTATTCTTATGAGTTATTTACTTTTTATGGAGTAGAAAATATCATTCGTATTGGAACAGCTGGAAGTTATCAAAAAGAATGTCATGTTGGTGATGTTATTATTGCAACTAGCGCTTCTAGTAATTCTAATTTTGCAAATTACTATAGCAATAAAGGTTTACATGTTTCTCCATGTAGTGATTTTGGCTTAATGATGAAAGCTTATGAAAATGCAAAGAAGAATAATATTCCTGTTCACGTTGGGCCAATTTTCTCAAGTGACATCTTCTATGACCCACAAAAAGATTTCTATAAACTTCCACAAGAATTAGGAATTTTAGCCGTTGAAATGGAAAGTTATGCTTTATTTTTAAACGCAATGAGACTTCATAAAAAAGCACTTTGCTTATTAACTGTCAGTGATTCTTTTGTTAATGATGAAAAGGATTTAACCCAAGAAGAAAGAAGTCATAACTTAACAAGAATGGTCGAACTTGCTTTAACTTTAGCTTAAGGGGTGATTGAATTGTTTTTAAATGTTTTAGCTAACATCTTTGATCCAGGGGAGAATCCTTTAGGATTTACAATTGCAATAGTAGCGATTTGTTTAATTGGCATCTTGCTTCTATTTTTGATTATTTTTCCTATTGCCAAAAGACATTACGCATTTAAAAATTTCCAAAATATTTATTACAAAGCAATTAGAAAGATTGCTGATATAAACGATTATTATTTAATTAATAATCTTGTTATCAAAAATAACAATCAACTCGTTTGCCGAATTGATCACGTATTATTTGGTGATAAGTATATTTACGTTATTAAAGATAGATTCTATCGTGGGGCAATAAGTGGTAATAAAGAAGACTCAACTTGGTTTTTCTATTCTAGTGATGGGAAAAAATACGAAATGGAAAATCCAATGAGTATTAATGAAAAAAGAGTCGAAAAACTTTCTCTTGTCACTCAAATTGATCCTTCTTTCTTTATAAGTGTTGTAATTATTAATGATAATTGTGTAATAAAAAATGCTAATGAACTAAACAAAGATAATTCCTTTATTGTTTCAAGGAAGAATCTTAAAAAGATTATTAAGATGGTCGAAAGACGCGATGTCAAAAGAATGGATCAAAAGCAACTTGAATATGCTGTTCAAGATATTTCAAGACTTTATGGTAAACAATCTTATGCTGATACGACTAATGAGGATATTTACTAAATATGAATTTTAAACCTATTGTAAATTTTAAAAAAGTATACAAAACTTTCTCAGATGATGTAGGGTTTACAATTAAAATGAGCGGCACAATTACTGTTGCTCTTTTAATTATATACCTCATTTTTGCGTTGATTTTAAATCAAATCGGCTCTTTATCGATGCTTGGATTTTTTGAATATTTCATCGCTATTATTGGCATATGTTTAGTTTTGGGTTTGGTTTCTCCTTTTATATATAGCTTTTTTGCGATTAATGGAGGTCTCCATACTCAAGTTAAAGATAAAATTAAATATACAAGTTTTTTAAAAACTTATTTATTAGGAACTCGTCCACCTTTTAGTGGTCAGCTTCGTTTATCAATGAACTTATTAAAAGCAATTTGCATCGATATAATCTTAGGATTTATTACTTCGATGATTGTTTATTTTATTTCTTTTGTTCCTGGTAGCGAGCTTAATCTTCTTGTTAATGAAATATCAAAAATCTTAACAAGTGCGGGTAGTAATACTAATGAAATGATGGCTCAACTTGAAAATCTTTTACTTGCGCATGAAGATTTTATTAATGAACTTGGCCTATTAACTCAATTTTTCCCATTATTATGTGCTGTTTATTATTTCTTACATACAATTTGTAAGTATACATTAAAGTATTATTTAGCTACTGCCTTAGGGCCAAGGACCCCAAAACCAATTGTAGAATTTATTTTTATTAAAACTATTAAGATGAATCGTAAGGAATATAACCTCAATTATTATTCAACTACATATCCTTTAACTATTTTGTTTATTGTCTCTTTTACATTAAGTTATTTCTTACTTGGTTATTTTGGACCTACTCAAATGAGTTTATCAATCCTCAGTTTAACAGCTATAGTTATTGGAATTATAGTTTGCTTACCATTTTTACCAATCATTTTTAATACGCATGAGGCTATGTGGGAGAAATTCTCAGTTTTATTCATGGGCGTTTTCTTAGAAAATGCACAAAAAGAACTTGAATCTTATAAAGCAAATAATGCAATGGCTGCTAAAATTGGGGCAGAAAATTTAAAAAAAGCTGAAGGATCGGTTGATGGATTAAGAAATGGTTTTATTGAAGAACTAAAAAAACGCGGCTATGAAGAGAGTGACTTTGAAGGCTTAAACCCTGAAGAAATTTATAAAGGTTATGCTGAAGATGATTCCTATCTTCCATATAAAAGAAAAATGGAAAGACTTGCTAAAGAAGAAAATCAAAATAGTGAAAGTAAACCTGATGAAGTTATAAACGCCTCTTCAGAAGAAAAGAAAGACGAAGAGAGAAAAGAAGAGGAAAAATAATAATCTAGCAAGTTAAGTTTTAATTGAAATTAGAGTAGTAAAATATGCTACTCTTTTTAATTTAATCTATTCAAATTTATTAAAAAGCTTGCAGAAACCCACCAAAATTTAAAATATGATCTAAAATCTGAAAACAGAAAGCCAAAAGAAACTAGCAAAAATAGTTTAATTTTAGCTCTTAAGTTCGAACAAAAACAATCGTTAAATATCGAAGTTAAGAGATCGAAAAAAAGGTAATAAAAAGACGGAATTTTCTTCCGCTTTTGGTGTATCTTTGATACACTATTTGGGTACGCATTAAGGAATGCGATAGATTTAAGTCTGGAGCAAGTGACGAGAATCGAACTCGCATATTGACCTTGGCAAGGTCACGTTCTACCACTGAACTACACCTGCGTGCTTGATTATTATATGATATAGATAAATTTAGTGTCAACACTAATTTTAAAAAAATTTGGAGATATTTTATGGACGTTAGAAAAGAATTAGCTGATTACATTTTTCCTTCAATTCACGAAACTATTGAAGACCTTGAAAAAAGATATCCAGAAAGAGAACTTTCAGAAGGCGCCAAGGTAACTCGTTTCGCTCCTTCCCCAACTGGATTTTTGCATACAGGAAGTTTATTTACTTCTTTAGTAGCTTATAAAATGGCAAAAGATAGTGGCGGTATTTTTTATTTAAGACTAGAAGATACTGATACAAAAAGAGAAGTTGAAGGTAGCGCTAAGCTTTTAATTAAGCAATTGCATGATTTTGGGATTATTCCTAATGAAGGCTATTTAGGCGATTCTGAAAGCGGTAATTATGGGCCATATGTTCAATCTCAAAGAAAAGAAATTTATGAAGTCGTTATTAAAGATATGCTTGTTAAAGGGCTTGCTTACCCATGCTTTTTAACTGAAGACGATTTAAAGGCTTTAAGAGAAGAACAAACCAAGAATAAAGAAATTACTGGGGTATATGGAAAATATGCTAAATACCGTGATTTATCTCCTGAGGAAGCTTTAAAACTAATTAAAGAAGGTAAACCTTATGTTATTCGTTTTAAATCAAACGGTAACCATTTAAATAAAATTAAATGTCATGATGAAATTAGGGGCGATTTAGAACTCACTGAAAACGATCAAGATATTGTTATTTATAAAAGTGATGGACTTCCAACATATCATTTTGCACATGTTGTTGATGACCATTTTATGAGAACAAATCTTGTTACCCGTGGTGAAGAGTGGCTTTCTTCTTTACCAATCCATATTGAATTGTTTAAAACATTAGGTTTTAAAACGCCAAAATATGCTCACTTACCAGTTATTATGAAACTTGATAATGGGAATAGACGTAAACTTTCTAAAAGAAAGGATAAAGAAGCCAGCGTTGATTTCTTCCTTCAAGAAGGCTATGAACCACACGCTTTACTTGTTTATTTAATGACTATTGTTAATTCTAACTATGAAGACTTTATTGTTCGTGATAAGGATTACAATTTAGGTCACTTTAAGATGTCTCTTAAAAAAATGTCATTAGATGGAGCATTGTTTGATAATGACAAACTTGATTTTTATGCCAAAGAAGTCCTTTCAAAGATGAGTAAGAGTGAAATTAGTAAAAAAGCTTATGAATGGAGTAAAGTCTATTCTCCAGAACTTAAAGAATTTATCGAAAAAGATTATTCTCGCTTTGAAGAAATTTTAAATATTGAAAGAGAAAAGAAGAATCCAAGAAAAGACTACGCAAAGTATTCTGATATCTATCCAGTTATCAAATTCTTTGATCATGATATTTATCTAAAAATGATTAATGAAACCTCTTTAGATTTTAATCCAAATATTTCTAAAGACACGATTAAGCAATTCTTAGATTTATATAAAGAAACGGGTTTTGCATTAAATAATGATGAAAATACATGGTTTATGAATGTTAAAGAAGTAGCAAGTAAGTGCAATTTCTGTACAGATAATAAACTATACAAAGAAGATCCAAGTAAGTGGAACGGGAACACAAACGATGCTTGTGAAATAATTAGAGTTGCGATGACTTTAAGAAAAGTAACTCCTAATTTATTCGCTATTATGAAAATATTAGGCGAAGAAGAATCTTCTTTAAGAATTGAAGAAGTTATTAAAAGATTATAGAAATAACCAAGAGATATGAGTATAATATCTCTTGCGATTAGCTCTGTTGGAGAAGCGGCTTAACTCATTGCCCTCTCAAGGCAACATTCACGGGTTCGAATCCCGTACAGAGTACCAAAATCTTAAAAATGCACGATAGTTATCGTGTTTTTTTATGCTTTTAGTAGTTACAAAATTGAACTGACTCGAACCATTGGACTATTTTTAAATAAGAGTTAAAATTTACCATACACTGTAAATGCTAATTTGAGATGGTTGATTTGAATTTCTAATGACGCATTCTTAAAAGTTTGAAGTCAATTTTCATTTTTGTTTGTATATTGCTACAAAAAAATGATAGCCCAATGTATCAAACCATTTTATGTTTCTTTGGTTGTTGTGTAATTTTTTAACTCGTATAATTTAAAAAAAGTTGTTTTATGGAGATAAGAAAAAGAGTCAAAATATCGCATATTATTGCTTTTTCGGAAATATTTTTTATAGGTCTTACGATTACAACGACTCTTTTTTTAACTCTTATGTGCCATTTTAAGGGAAAATGCTAAATTATCATAAACAGTCATATGCGGATACAAAGCATAATTTTGGAAGACCATTGCTATATTTCTATCTTTTGGAGCTAAGTCATTTGATAATACTTTATCAATCAATAATTCACCTTTTGTAATTTCTTCAAGTCCAGCAATCATTCTTAATGTTGTTGACTTTCCACATCCAGAAGGACCAACAATTACAATAAATTCGTGTTTATTGATATCAATATTAAAATCACTTACAGTAGTAACATTATTATCGTAAGTTTTATAGATGTGCCTTAAAGATACATAAGCATTATCATCAAATTTCAAATTAGGATCAAATTCCTTTTTGATTATCTTTTGATCTTCTTTTTGCTCAATTAAAGATTCGATTTTATCTTCTTTACGTTTTTTTGACTGAAAAATACTTTTAATTTTTCTTTAAAATTACCTTTAGACATATTATTACCTCTTTTGCTAGATATACTATAAATTATTACAAATTCAACCGCAAAGTTCTCGCCTAATGAAGTAAAAATTTAGTACTAAAAGCAATAAATCGCAATATTTTAGAACACAAAAAATTTATATATGATGACACTAGGTTTAGGAAATCCTATATTCATCAAATTGTCTTTTAAGGAACTAGAGTCTTTCGTTATTTGTATTTTTAAGATTTCAATTGAGGAACACGAAATGAAAATACAGTATAGAAAAATATCACCCTATAGAAAACGATAGGTTTTTAAAAATTTCTGGTTGTTTTCTGGTTGTTTTCTTGTTGTTTTTCTATCGACGTTAGGCTTTTTTAACAAATTAAATTTAGTTCGCGTCTAAGATTTTCTGCAAAAATTTGCCGGCAGATTATTTTAATTTTCAGCAGATAAATAACACTTTCATTAGATTATTTCTAATTTCAGCAAATTATTGTTATTTTCAAAAGATTAATTTATAATTTGCTTAGAGGTGAATCATAATGGATAGTAATTTCTTAAAAAAATTATCTGAGGGAACTACAGTAGAATTAAAAAGATGTTCAGCAAAACTACCAGTTTCATTTTGGGAAACTTATTCTTCGTTTGCCAACACTGAAGGGGGAACAATTTATCTAGGAATAGTCGAAAAAAAGAACGGTGGTAATGAAATTGTAGGTGTTACTAATCATGATCAAATATGTAAAGATATTATTAACACAGCAAATAATTTTTTAAAAGTGTCTCGTAATTTACTTAGTCCAAATGATATTCAGGTTATCGATATTGATGGGTCCAAAGTTATTTCTGTATATATCAGGCCGGCATCAAGAGATGAAAAACCGGTTTATTTAAATGGTAATCCTTATTTAGCTTATCGTAGAATTAACGATGCCGATCAATTATTAACATCTAATGCAGTTTTATCATATCTTAATGATTCTGCTTCTGGAGGATTTGATTTACTAGCCAATACCAAAGGTATTATGTTTGCTGATTTAAATAAAAATTCTTTAGTTTCTTATAGGAAACGTTTTGCTCTTGCCCATCCAGGACATCCTTTCTTAACAATGGATGATGAAACTTTCTTTTCTCATATCGGTGCAGTTAATAAGCAGGGAGAAAATTTAGTTCCTACTAATGCAGGAGTTCTTTGCTTTGGTAAAAATTTCGATATTTGTAAGATTTATCCTTCGTATCAATTAGATTATCGAGTGAAGAGATTTTTAGAAAGTAAATGGCAAAGCAGATTAACATCGGATGATTTAACTTTTTCAGGAAATTTATATGATTTCTTTGAATTAGTGACAATGAATTTAAGGCCGCTATTACCTGCTCCATATTATCTAGAAGTTGATACTGATGTAGGTAGAAATATTTATTATCAAGCAGTTCAAGAAGCAATTTTAAATGCGTTATTTAATGCTGATTATAATTTATCTAATGCTGTCAGTATTGTCTTTGATGGAAGAACAGTTACTATTGAAAATTCTGGAACTCTAAGAATACCTTTACCATTAGCCTTGCAAGGAGGGCATTCTGACCCGAGAAATAAAGGTGTTACTCGCTTATTCCGCTTAGTTAATCTCGGTGATAGAGCCGGTTCTGGTATTCCGACGATGTTCATGAATCTAGCGAAGATTAATAATCTAAAACCAATTTATAAAATTGATAATGTAATGATGTCGACCTCGGTAGAAATAATATTTGGTAAAGCTTTAGGAAAAGTTACTGAAAATATCTTCGCCTATATCAGCCAGCATAGTTTAGAAGGAGTCTCTTCTTCAAATATCGCTGATGCATTTGATCTTTCTAGATATAAAGTAAATGAATGCTTAAAAGAATTATTAGATGCAAATTTAATTAAAGATAACGGGAAGACCACGAAAGGACGTTTATTCTTTCAAACAAAATAATCTGCTGGAATCTTTCGACAGATTATTTCAAATTTCAACGGATTATCGATAATTTCAGCAGAATAATTCTATTTTCGACAGATTAATCAACTCCATTATTAATACTAGGTCAGAAGATAATAGTAAAATGCCTAAAAATGATTTGGGATTTGGGAATTATTTGGGAAAGTCTCTTCGAAACTAAATAAAGAAATCTCGACAATTGAGAAAGCAATTAAAGAATTAAAAGATTATGGTCTCATAAAAAATGGCAACAATAAAAATGGTCATTAGGAAATCATCGATAATAAGAAAAGTTAATTTTTTAGTATTAATTTTAGAGTGTCTCGTAATTGTTAGGGTTATTAACGGCGATATTTTCTACAAAGGCCTTAGCGAAGAAGAGGCGAGTAAGTTGAACAGATTGTTGAACAAAGTAAAGGAGAATCTAAAAGATGAATAAGAACGTAATCATAAGGCAAATCCAAGTCAAAGACGTAATGACCAAGTCTAACGCTCCTATCGGCGGATATTGCGTCAACCCTTATATCGGATGCACACATGGCTGCAAATACTGCTATGCCTCATTCATGAAAAGATTCACAGGCCACACGGAAGAATGGGGAACGTTTTTGGATGTCAAAAACTGGAAGCCGATCAAGAATCTGAATAAATTCAAAGGCGAGCATATCATCATTGGGACCGTGACTGATGGATATCTGCCAGAAGAGGCCAAATACAAGAACACTAGAAAACTATTGGAACAATTGGTGGGCGTTGACGCAGAACTGTTGATATGCACGAAATCCGATTTGGTAATTAGGGATTTGGACTTGTTAAAGAAATTCGACAAAGTCACGGTTTCTTGGTCAATTAATACCTTAGACGAAGGCTTCAGAAGTGATATGGACGATTCTGTGTCAATAGAAAGAAAATTAAAAGCAATGAAGGAAGTGTATGATGCTGGGATTAGAACGGTATGCTTCATTTCGCCGGTATTTCCAGGCATCACGGATTTCAAGAAGATATTCGAATTAGCTAAAGATCAATGCGATTTGATATGGCTTGAAAACCTTAACCTAAGAGGTGGATTCAAAGGGAAAATAATGGATTATATCAAAGAAAAACATCCTGATTTGTATCCTTTATACGAAAATATATATAATAAAAAAGACAGGAGCTATTTTGAAGAATTAGAAAAAGAGGCTGAGCAATTAGCCAAAGACAACGATTGTCCATTTGTGGATAACGAAACACCATATGGAAGAGCCAAAAAAGGTCATCCAGTAATCGTTGACTATTTCTATCACGAAGAGGTTAGAGGTTCAAACAACACAGGAAAAAGAAATAGAAAGTAGGCTGGGATTCATGAAAGGACCATCGTCAGATAATGGATAATAGGATTGATACCAAAAATATCAGTCCTTTTATGGTTATTGTCTTAAATAATTTGAATAGTTCTTTTTTTTAAAAGGTGTCTTGTTATGATAACAAAAAGTCTATAAGGTTGACGATTTTTATACCGTTTAGATTAGTAACATATGTTTTATCAGTTGTGATAATTGTTTTTTCATAAAAATCATGTGTAGAGCGAAATGGGGCAATTTCTCGTTCCTGTGTCTTTTTACCCACTAGCGTTTCAGTAACTTGAAAATAACGTGTTTCTTCTTTATTTATCGCAACGAAGTCTATTTCTTTAGTGTCGTTTTTACCAACATAGACTTGATAGCCACGGCGAAGAAGTTCTAAATACACAACGTTTTCGATCGAATGACCATAATTTTCGAGATTGTATCCGACAATGGCGTTTTTTAAACCAGTATCTGCAAGATAGTATTTTTCAAGTGATTTTAAGACCTCTTTACCTTTAACGTCATAGCGGTCTGCGCGGTAAATAATGAATGCATTTTCAAGCATTTGGAGGAGATTGCCAATTGTAGCAGGGCGCAGTGCCGTGTCGAGCTTTGCTTCGTTTGCAATATATTTTGCAATACTGTTTGTAGAGGTGATACTGCCTACATTATTGCATACAAAGGCAAACACACGTTTTAATAGGTCTATATTTTTGAGATTGTTTCGGGCAAGTACGTCTTTCATAATGACTGTATCATAAATGCTGGATAAGAACATACCTATTGTTTGTTCGTCTTGAGGTAAAGACAAAAGCTGCGGCAAACCGCCGTATTTGAGATAGTTATTGAAAAGTTCTTCTCGACTCTTTCCTGTATCGTGGTAGTAGCCGTAGTACTCTTTGAAAGATAGCGGCAGCATTTTGATTTCTACATATCTGCCCGATATTAAGGTCGCTAGTTCTGAGGAGAGTAGATAGGCGTTAGAACCGGTAACATATATATCTGTATCGAATTCGAGCGAAAGAGAATTAATGGTTTTTTCCCAACCGCTTACCTGTTGTATTTCGTCGAAAAATAGATAATTTTTCTTGCCTGAAAGCATATTTTTATTAACTAGATCGTAGAGCTGCTTATAGTTGCGCACATCGTCGTATTTCATAAGCTCAAAATTGATGTATTGTATCTGATCAGGATTGACCCCGCTTTGAAGGAGCTCATCGCGGAACATTTCAAGAAGTGTAGATTTTCCAGAACGACGCAAACCTGTAACAACTTTGATTGCTTTATTGTCCTTGAATGCTTTTAAGCGTTGCATATATTCTTTTCTGTATATCATAGATATTTCTCCTTTTATTAAATTATATGTTAAAAGTTATTAAAAATTAAGAGTTTTTACTCTACATGGTAAAAACTTACGAAAATACACAAGTTTTTACGAGTTTGCGCCGCAAAAAGTCTTCTTAAATATTAACAAGGAGACGCAAAGTATGAACTCAATGTTTTTTGGTTATTGATTTCACGACAATCATTTCATTTGTACTAGAAGTGCTAAACGTGCTCTTATAATCTGACATTGTTTTAAAAATTAAGTGAGATTTTGCGCGGTTTTACTAAAAAAGAGAGAACATAAGAAGAAGAGTTTGCGCTATTTACTTGCTTAATTCACTCATCAAATAATGCATTAAAGTCTATAAAATCAATTGCGTAATAATGCAAATTTAAAATTTTCTTTTCTTTGTTATAAGAGATATTTTTTTCATATAATTTAAGACATTTTAAATTAGATGCGCCATAATCCATAGGATTAGAAGCTAGTGTCGATAGAGATTTTGATTTTGAGTTAGTTGATTTAACTTCAATCACGATTGGAAAGTTTTTTGTTTCAAGAACGAAATCAACTTCTACCTATTAGGCTTTTGATAGTAAGATATATTTAAATCTTTGGCCTTTAATAAAGAGCAAACAGCATTTTCATATATTGCACCTTTATAAATCCCGCTATTTCCATTTAGTAAGATTTCTTGAGCTATTTTTCCATATGAAGGCATGATTAAGGAAATATCAGCAAAATATAGTTTGAATTATTCATCATTTTATAGAAATTTAATGATATGTTTAAAACTTTAAATTTTTAATTTTATAAGCTAGTCTAGCTCCAATTAACCATAAAATTCCATCATAAAAAGCAGACGCTTTTGCATTATTTTTAAGTAGTGAATATTGAAACTTATTTTAATGATTTGATTAGCTTCATTCTATTTAATTTCCACTTTTTACGGCGAATAAAGTGTTAACACTATATTTATAAGGTCATAAGAATGTATAGAAAATACTTTGTTGATACTTTTATTAGAAGAATAAATATTTAACAGATTGATACTGTATTTTGTTATAATGTCAAGACTCTAACTGCAAAACTCCTGTGTACTTTTACTACATTCAGAGGTTTGCGTGTTTTGCGGCGGTTATGCTATAGTAAGAAGGTAAACAGTGTCTGGTTGTGGGATAAAATCATATTTTTTCGACGTTGCAGTAAAAGTTACACATAAACTGCAATGCCGGGGGAGGTTTAGTAATGAAAAAGAAACTGCTTTCATTCATAACGGCGGCAATGAGCGTTTTTTTCGCGTTCCATCTTGCGGCTTGCAACGGCGGCAACGAAACTACGGGCGGGAACGGCGCGCATACGCATACTTATTCGGAGCAATGGTCGCATAACGATAGCGAGCATTGGCACAGCTGCACGGGCGCGGACTGTGACGAGGTAATCGACAAAGCCGCGCATACTTGGGATAACGGTAATATAACGAAAGAGCCGACCCATACGGCAAAGGGCGAAATGACTTATACCTGCACCGTATGTAAGGCGACAAAAACGGAAGAAATTGCAACAACAGACCATACTTTTTCTGATAAACGGGAAAGCGACGGCACTCATCATTGGCACAAGTGTATCAACTGCGACGAGATAAGCGGCAAAGCGGAACATTCGTATAATGCGGACGGCGTTTGCTTGTGCGGTTATAGGGCTATACCCGAAGAGACTCTCCCTACTACGTTGAATGAACTTATGCAAGATGGTAACGAAAAGTATCAGGCAGTCGTCGTTAAAACATTGAACGACCATTTGCTCGAAGATATGCTGTATAAAACACTTAGTAGCAATTACGATGTAAATTGCGTTGAAATTGATCAATGGCAAGTCGTTGATAGCGATAATAACGGTATTATCGATTGTATAAAACTACATTTCTTCTACGATAATGCAATAATTTCGATGCTTTACAGAATATCTTGCGTTGAACCTAAAACGGAAATAACTTTACAGGATTTGTTAACCGAAAACCCTGACGCCACAAAACTTGACGAAGCATTCGACAGAGGGACTCCTTATGTCAACGGCGCCAAATATTCTACTGAATATGCTTTTGGTTATAACCCTACAATACAGGAGATGCGAAAAAGATTGTTAAATGCGGTCAATGAGAAACTTGCAAATGACGGCATTATCTCTGCGGTTGGCGAGAATACCCGCTCATTTATTATAAGAGATGATGAATCTACGGAAGATACAACATTAGGGAAGGCAAGACGAGTAGTGGTTATGAATTTAACAGAGAACGGCTATGAAGAAATTGCCATAATAATTCAAGAAGCGCTAACCGACAATGATGATACAAAACTGATAAAAAACTTAAACGCGGGCAAATACAAAGTTATAAGTGACGCAAAACACGGCAAATTTACGGGCGTACTTCTGAAAGCCGATGTGTCCGAAAATGGCGGTACGGTAACTAAGTAAAACTTTTTCGAAAAATCGATTCATTTATTGTGACATTTATTATGACATTTATTGTGACATAAGATATAAAATAGGTTAATTATAAGAGAAAAATGGTTTTATCATTATTAATCGAAGTTCTGTTACTTTATTTACAAAATATAACTTAATAATCAATAATGGTTGAATCAAGCAAGAATTTCTCAATACCAACATACAAGATACCGTTTTCGTCATGCCAAGGAATGATATTGTCTTTAACAACAACTATTTTTTTAAATGCATCCTTAATGAGATTATAAGGACGAATCTCTTGAAGTAGTTTCTCTTCATCTCCTATTGACAATGCTGATTGGATATAGTATTTTCTGCTTTCGTCATTAGAAATAATTTCGTATTTCTACCTTTTCTTCTACTACAATGAAAAATAAAAACTCAAAAGTATTAGTTAAAATAAATAGCTATTTGACTAATAGAGTTTAGTTAGCAGGATTTTTAGAGCAATAACTACTATGATGAAGATAATTATTAGCACCAGGAAGCTATATATTTTAACAAATGTAAATAATTCTTTACTTTTATATTAATATCTTGTGCTTATGTGTATTTGCGTGTTTAAATAAAAACCATGGGCGATAAAATTATTGAAATTAATAATTTATATAAAAGTTTTGGCGAAAATAAAGCTGTTAATGGAATCAGTTTTCACTTAAATCAAGGTGAGTTGTTTTCTTTTTTAGGTGTTAATGGAGCCGGCAAATCTACAACTATTAACATCATTGTTGGAGTTCTAAAAAAAGATAGTGGTGAATGTTTTGTAGATGGTTATTCCATTGAAGAAAGTGAAAAAATTCTACCCGAAATAGGTATAGTATTTCAAAATTCAGTATTAGATAAAAAACTAACGGTACTTGATAATCTTAAATATCGTGCTTATTTATATGGAATGAATAAAACCGAATTCAAAAAAAGGTTAGAGTTCTTTTCAAAAAAACTTGATTTAGAAAATCTGCTTAAAAGACCTTTAGGTTTGTTAAGTGGTGGACAAAAGAGAAAAATTGACATTGCTCGAGCTTTATTGCATAAGCCTAAAATCCTGATTTTAGATGAACCGACGACCGGATTAGATCCACAAACAAGGAAAAATGTTTGGGAATTAATTGATGAGCTAAGAAAGAAGGAAAAATTAACCGTCTTATTAACAACTCATTACATGGAAGAAGCCTCTATAAGTGATTATGTTGTAATAATTGATAAAGGCGTGATAGTGGCCGAAGGACAACCTTCTGATTTAAAAACAAAGTTTGCTTATGATTATCTAAAAATCTATAAATATAATGAAGATTTGAAGGGTTTATTAATCAAAAATAATATTAAACATTCTTTAGAATGCAACTGTTTAGAGATAAAATTTCAATCGACTGAAGAAGCTAAAGATTTTGTTAGCGATTATAAAGACTATATCTATGATTTAGAAATAATTAAAGGAACCATGGATGATGTATTTCTTAATGCGACAGGAAAGGAGTTAAATAATTTATGAAACAAGATGCGATTAAATTATTCTATTTAACTTCACGCAATCTAAAGCTTTATTTTAAAGATAAAATGGTATTTTTGGTTTCTTTAATTACGCCAATGATCCTTTTAGTTTTATTTATAACTTTTCTTAAAAGAACATACGAAGATTCGATTATTGAAACTATTGGTTCTTTTACATTAAGTGATGAATTATTAAACGCATTTAGTGGTGGATGGCTTTTCTCTTCGGTTTTATCAACCTCTTGTGTTACAGTTTCCTTTTGTTCAGGAATGATGACGCTTGATAAAGTTAGCGGTGCTGATATCGATTTTAAAGTAATGCCCATTAAAAAATCTATTGTAACTTTTAGCTATGTATTTGCTAATTATCTCGCCACATTAATTGTCTGTTTTATCCTTTTAATTATCGGCTTTATTTATTTAGGAATTGTTGGATTTTATCTAAGTTTTGTGGACATTTTAATTGTAATTGCAAATATTTTACTAACAAGTTTATTTTCAACAATAATCGCAAATATTATATGGACTTTTACCAAAACCCAAGGCGTTGTTAGTGGGATTTGCACATTGCTCTCAGCTTTATATGGGTTTATTTGTGGAGCCTATATGCCAATAAATTCCATGGGTGAAGGCTTTGCAAAATTTACATCTTTTCTACCAGGAACCTACTCAACAGTTATCTTTCGAAAAGGATTTTTAAATAATGTTTTAAGCGAAATGAAAGAAACATTACCTGAAGAAATGGTTAATGGAATTGCAAATGGTTTTGATGTTAATTACTCATTTTTTGAGCATGACATAAGCCTTTGGATGATGTTTTTGATTTCTATAATCTCGGTTGTTATTGCGTGTATCGCTTTACTTCTTGTTGCATATTTAAAGGACAAGACAAAATTAAAGAGATAATTTTTAAAGCGATTTAATTGTCTAAATATTAAATTTAGTGTTACAAACTGATAAAGATAATCTATTCATCACTTATTAAACCAGAACTCTTTAGCAGTATAATATGTTTGAAAATGGGCGTGGACTTTTCCGGAGTCATCATCTTTTTGCCACACAATCTAGTGATGAATATTTAGTTTTTCCAATTCAAAAAGTTTCGCTTCAAGATTTCACAATTGATGCTTTTATCAATTTTAAAAGTAATATTTTATATAGTTTTGGCAAAGAATAAATTTCCAGCAATACCAAAATGAAATTTTGCTTTCTGAGATTTAAAAGGATTGTGATTGTCTTTCTTTAGTTTATTCCTTTAAGTAAGTTAATTGTTTTCCATCTACCTTTTCGCCAGCGAATAAAAAAGCCAATTCCGCGTACACATTCGTCGAGGCAAGCACCAATAAAAGCACCATAAATACCTAATTTGAAGACGGTACATAGAAGTGCTGAAGCTCCGACTGTAAACACCCATGATGTGATGATAGAACTTATCACTGGAAATGCAATATCTCCGGCCGTCTCTAATCCTTTAACATAAACTAAATTAGTTGCTCTACCTTGTTCTAACACAACGTTGATACAAAGGCAAAAAACTGCCGTTAATCCACAGTACATAAAATCCACATTATCGATATTGATTGCTGGGTTGTTAATTGCTGGAGTCATTAGTGCTCCAAAAAGAGGATAAGCAATTCCTAAAACGATTAGTGACATGACAAAAGACACAATTTGTGCCATTTTACCTGTATCAGAAACGAGTTTATAAACTTCTTCTTTGTTTTGGTTGCCCAAAAGATTACCTTCGATGACTTGCATAGCTATTCCGCTGCCACTTGCAAACAAGTAAATAATGGAAGTGATGGTCATAATGTATGTTCTTAAATTTTGATCTAAAACTGTGCAAGAATAGTTGACAATAATTGCTAAAACAAATTGTGATAAATTATATGATAAAGTTTCCCCAGCTGTTGGTAATCCAATCTTTAGTTGTTTTTTAAGCAACATAGACGGAAATGGACGAAGAGATCTAAATGAAATTTTTGATTTAACTGTCACTTTAAAGAAAATATACGAAATAAGGCAAGAGATAAAACGAGAAATTAATGTAGCTAATCCCACACCAATCAATTGATCTTCAACGTCAAGATTTGGAATTCCCCATAGCACAATTGCACAAATGACAATATTGATAATGTTGGTGGCAAAAGTAATAATAGTTGGCTGAACCATTTTTTTATTTGCTCGTAAAAAACTTGAAAAAGCTTGATATAAAGAATAAAAAACAAGAGAAGGTGCTGAGACATATAAGTAGAGTTTAGCCAGTGGAATAATTTGTGCATCGACTTGCATCCAATCAAAAATAAAGGGCGAAATAGCTAAAAGAATGCCACAGACTATTATTCCGATAAATAAATTCAAAAATAGTGTAAGTGGATAAATCTTTTTAATTTCTTCTTCATTATCCAATCCCTTTAATTGCGTGATGAGAATAAGAGAAGATGTTGATAGCACGCTAAACGCGACAATAAAAATATTACTTATTTGATTTACCTGTCCTATAGCGTTGGTGGCTTGAGGTACACCAGCAAACATAAATTGATTAACATAGCCAATACCGACGCCTAAAATCAGTTCGATAAAAACTGGAACAGCCAATTTGATGACTTCTTTATTGCGGGAGAATAAGCTAAATAGAGGAAACTTTTGTTTTTTCACAAGTAATAATTCTATATTTTAAAATTAGTATTACAAGAGTCTTTTGTATTTTGTTTGCAAATTGTATTTGAATATATTTGGACACCTAAATTGCCCATATGTGCGTTTTCCGCACATGTGCTTTTTTTCATCCAACTCGCCATCTTTATATATGTTGTTTATATGTCTAGTTATTCGCGTTATATCGACATTAAAAAGTTTAGCCATTTGACGTTGTGAAAGCCATACGTTTTCACGATCCTTACTTACAGCAACTTCTAATTCAAGTTCCGGTTTGATATTGTGAAATCTTCTTGCTTAACAATAGAAGCGTTTAATAAGAGAAATGTTTTCATTCATAAGGTTATATCAGAAAATTAAAAGCTTTATAACTTTGTGCACTTTTGTTAATTTGCTTTTATAAATTATAAAAATATTACCGATAATACATAATTTAGTTAATTTTGTTATTTCTTTATTAAAATATTACCGATTGTACAGATTTTTTTGATTATTGCCTGCTTAATTGAGAAAATATGTATGAAAGGTAATATCATGAATAAAATAGGTCAATTTGTTAAAGAAAAAAGAAAAGAAAATCATTTGAAACAAGAAGATTTAGCATTATATGCTGGTGTTAGTACAAAATTTATTAGTCAATTAGAAAATGGAAAAGAAACACTTAAATTAGATAAGATAAATCAAGTTTTATCTATTTTTGATTATGAATTATCACCTACAAAAAAGGATTAAAGCATGAAACTTATAAAGTCTTTAAATGCTAAGATTGATTATGACTTTAAAGCGTTGCTTCCTACTTCTTTGATGAGTGAAAAACTTAATAAAAAGATGGAAGAATTAGTCAAAGAAAGATTAACAATTTTACATACTGATTAAGTAACACAATATTTTTTTAATGAAGAAATATCTATAAACTTGGCTCCTATAAATTAATAGATACTATATTCTTGATTAAGTTTGCTAGAGCCAAAGCGGATAACTACTAGGAGAAAATTTTGTAAATTATTATATAGCAATAAAAAATGAGCTTTTGCGGAGTTTTTTCCAAATTTGTTATCTTTTATTGATATTTCTATTTGCTTATTTTATTAATAAATAAGCCATTTAAATAGAAGATTTATAAGTGAATGCATCCAAATCATATAATAAAAGAAAGCCAAATCGTATAATACCTTGCGTCCAAATCGTATAATGATTTTTGTCCAAATCGTTAAATTTAACTGTTAATTGAATATCTTAACATTATACTGATATTAAAGAGATTGAAGGATTTGATTTCATTATTTATAAAACAAGAATCGTTGATAGTGTTTTATCTAGGATGCTAGAAGAAAAAGGAGCAGTTTTGATTGAAGGACCTAAAGGGTGTGGCAAAACTACGAAGGCAGAAAAACACGCTTCAAGTGTTTTATATGCTGACGATCCTAGAAGAAAAGCTCAGAATTTAGCTATGTCCGATTTAAACCCAGAAATTATTTTAAGGTGATAATGTTCGCACAATATTAGTGAAGTTAGTGATAAAGTAAGCGGTAAAATTTTAATAATAACGTCTAAAGATGTTCTAGAACGATTAATTAATTCGGATAATTCATCTTTAAAAAGCGTGAATGGTTATATGAAAAGTTGTTGCTTCATACTATTTTTACAATTATTCATATAGAAAATGTTATTTGGCATACACTTTTTCATATGAATTTCGTGATTTATTATGGCTTTTATAATATGATTTGGTATATTTAAATTACGAAATAGGTGTTAGTAAAGAGATAAGGTAAATAGAAGATTTATAATAGAATACGTCCAAATCATATAATAAAAGAAAGCCAAATCGTATAATACTTTGCGTCCAAATTATATAATGATTTTGGTCCAAATCGATAAATTTAATTGTTAATTGAATAGCTAAACATTATACTTATATTAAAGAGATTGAAGGATTTGATTTCATGATTTATAAAAAAAGAATCGCTGATAGTATTTTGTCTAGGATGTTAGAAGGAAAAGGAGCAGTTTTGATTGAAGGACCTAAATGGTGTGGAAAAACCACGACGGCAGAAAAACACGCTTCAAGTGTTTTATATGCTGACGATCCTAGAAGAAAAGCTCAGAATCTAGCTATGGCAGATTTGAATCCAGAAATTATTTTAAGGGGCGCGAAACCTAGGTTAATAGATGAGTGGCAAATCATGCCAAAAATTTGGGATTCAATTCGTTTTGAAATCGATCATAGTGGCGAATTGGGACAATTTATACTCACTGGATCTGCTGTTCCTTTTGAAACCAAAGATATAACTCACAGTGGTGTAGGTAGATTTGCTTTTCTTACAATGCGAACTATGTCACTATTTGAATCTGGAGAATCAACTGGAGATGTTAGTTTAAAAGAACTATTTGATAGCAAAGAAAATATTTATGGGGTTGCGAATGTTTCACTAGAAAGATTAGCTTTTGTTACCTGTAGAGGTGGTTGGCCTCAAGCGATTGATATGCGAGACGAGATAGCTCTTGACCAAGCTAAATACTACTATGAAGCGGTTGTTAGATCTGATATAAATCGAGCCGATAATTCTCAAAAGAATGTTGATAAAGTTAGAATGCTAATGAAATCCTATGCAAGAAATCAAGGAAGCCATGCTTCAAAAGAAGTTTTAGCTAGTGATTGCTTGCCAAACGAGGAAAAAACAGTTTCTTGCTTATCTATCACATCTTATCTAAACGCATTATCTAAAATTTTTGTTATTGAGGAAATGACAGCACGGAATCCTAATTTAAGATCAAAAACAGCTATTCGAACATCAAATACACGCTATTATAGTGATCCTTCTATAGCTGCAGCAGCTTTAGGAATAGGACCTAATGATTTAATAAATGACTTAAATACCTTTGGACTATTATTTGAAACATTATGTGTTCGAGATTTAAGAGTTTATGCTAACGCTTTAGACGGTGATGTGTATCATTATAGAGACAAATCAGGCTTAGAATGTGATGCGGTTATACATTTAAGAAATGGCAAATATGGCCTGATAGAAATTAAGCTTGGTGGAGAAAAACTAATAGAAGAGGGTGTTAAAAATCTTAAATTACTAGAAGGAAAAATTGATACGGAGAAAATGAATAAACCATCTTTTTTAATGGTCTTAACTGGAATAGGTGATTATGCCTATCGTCGTAAAGATGGCGTCTATGTTGTTCCAATTGGCTCATTAAAAGATTAATCAAGATTTTACTTTATCTTTTTATATAAATAATTTTCTCATTTTCTTTAAAGTGGAGAGAATTAATATAAGCTCAAAGATTTAAAAGAATAAAGCGAGATTTGATATAATCTTTTTAAGGAGTTTTTAACTTATGTATGATTATTTAATTGTTGGTAGTGGTTTATATGGAGCAATAGTTGCTCGTGAACTTAAAAATGCCGGCTATAAAGTTTTGATAATTGAAAAAAGAAACCATATTGCAGGTAATGTTTACACAGAAAAAAGAGACAACATAAATGTCCACATTTATGGTGCTCATATTTTCCATACAAGTGATGAAAAAGTCTGGAATTATGTAAATAAGTATGCAAAATTCAATAATTTTATTAATTCTCCATTAGCATACTATAAGGGCGAATATTACCATATGCCTTTTAACATGAATACATTCCATGAAATTTGGGGTGTTAATACTGCCGAAGAAGCTAAAGCTAAAATTGAAGAAGAAAAGGCTAAAGAAAATATTAAAGAAATTACTAATTTAGAAGAGCAAGCAATTTCCCTTGTTGGTCGAACAATTTATGAAAGACTAGTTAAAGGCTATACGGAAAAACAATGGGGAAGAGACTGTAAAGATTTACCATCCTTTATTATTAAAAGATTACCTTTAAGATTTGAATATAATAACAATTACTTTAATGATATATATCAAGGCATACCAATTGGTGGTTATACAAAGCTTGTTGGAAATATCATTGGTGATATTGAAGTAAAATTAAATGAAGATTACTTAAAGAATAAGGATTACTGGAACAAACAAGCTAAAAATATTATTTATACTGGTGCAATTGATGAATTTTATGATTATAAGTTTGGTGAACTTGAATATCGTTCACTTAAATTTGAAGTTGAACGCATCGAAAAAGAATTCTATCAAAAAAATTGTGTTATAAATTACACCGAAAGAGAAGTTCCTTATACAAGAATTATTGAGCATAAATATTTTGAAAACGATCAATCACCAGTGACTTGGATTACTAAAGAATATCCATCTGACTACAAAAAAGGTATGGAAAAATTCTATCCAGTTAATGATGAAAAGAATAATTCTTTATATAAGCAATATGAAGAATTAGCCGCAAAAGAAAATAACATCATCTTTGGTGGTCGACTTGGAAAATATAAATATTACGATATGGATGATGTAATTGCTGAAGCTTTAAAAGATAGTGAAATCATCTTAAATAAATAACTGTTATATAAATAAATATATTCTAAAAAAGAGTTACAAATTTAAAAAACGCTACAAAACTCAAGTATTTTAAAATAAACTTAATTTAGAAGGTTATTTAATTACTTAGAATAAACTTAATAAAGGAAACGAAATGACTTATTTAATAACTGGAGGAGCCGGTTTTATTGGCACAAATTATTGTCTTTATTTTCTTGAAAAAGAAAGTCATAAAGATGATGTTTTAGTCGTGGTTGATAAAATGAGTTATGCTTCTAATCAAGTTATTAAAAGTATGAGTGATGGAACAAAGATTATTTTCATTCAAGAAGATTTAACAAAATATAATAAAGTGAATCAAATATTTAAAAAGTTTCATTTTGATTATGTGATTAACTTTGCTGCTGAAAGTCATGTTGATAGAAGTATAAGTAAACCTGACCTCTTTATTAAAAATAATATTGATTTAACGCTGAACCTTTTAAAACTTTCTTTAAAGTATAAAGTGAAGAGATTTCATCAAGTTTCAACAGATGAAGTCTATGGTGCAACTAGTTTATCTTCTTCATATCGCTTTAAAGAAAGTGATAACCTCTTGCCTACTAATCCATATAGCGTTTCAAAAGCTAGTTGTGATTTATTGGTTTTATCTTTTTATAAAACTTATGGATTAAACGTAACAATTTCTCACTCATCAAATAATTTTGGTTTATATCAATATCACGAAAAACTCATTCCACTAGTTATAAAAAAAGCGATGAATAACGAATATATTCCTGTTTATGGTGATGGTAAAAATATCAGAGATTGGATTGATGTTAAAGATCATGTTTATGCTATAGATGAAATTGTTTTAAAAGGGAAAGAAGGAGAAATTTATAACGTTTCTTCTCATAATGAATATTCTAATCTTGAAATTGTTAAATTTATCCTTTCTATTTTAAATAAAGATGAAAACTTAATTAAGTTTGTTAAAGATAGAAAAGGGCATGACGCTCGTTATGCCTTAGATACATCAAAATTAAATAATGAACTTAAAATATCATTTTCGGAAGACAACTTTTTTGAAAAACTAATAGAATACGTTTTAAAAGTAGTTAATTAAAATTCTTTTAAATTTTCTTTAATAAACTCCTTTATATTTATGAAAGGAGTTTTAATTTGGAAGAAGTTAATATAAAGGAAATTGTATCTTATTTTGATAAAGGTTTTTTAAAAGAGATACTAGGTATTGATAAAGAAAGTTTAAATCTAAAAGAAATTGAAAAGAAGCTAATAGATGTTTTAAATATTCAATCTTTAAAAGAGTTAAAAAAAGAAAGACTATTTGTTAAATGCAAAAGACTCAATAGAGGCGATGTTAGAATTAAGGAAATAATTTTAAGAAATGCTTGGATTGCTTTAGCTATTGAACTTTCTAGAAAACAAAAATGTATTGAATTTAACGAAAAAGCCTTCAAAAACTCAATTAATTTATTAAAAAGATATTCTCATGTAAGAGGAGGCCCTTTAATTGAAAATTTAAAAAGAACCCTAAATAAGTGTGGAATTAAGTTTATCGTTTTGCCTTATTTAAAAGAATCTAAGATAAGAGGATTTACTAAATATCTAAAAGAAGAAAAGTGCTATTTAATTGCAATTAATGATTGTGGGAAGGCCCTCGACAAATTCTATTTCACTTTGTTTCATGAAATAAGTCATATCTTAATAAGTAAGAAAAAAACAAACTTTACTATTAATAAAGATGATGAGGAGGAAGAGGAAGTTGATAAGCTAGCTTCTGACATTTTAATCGATCCTGATTTATATAACCGTTTTGTTAATAGAAAATGTTTTAATTTAACTTCGATTCTTTTCTTTGCTCGTCAAAATAACGTTGATCAATCAATTGTTATAGGAAGACTACAAAAAGATGGATTTATCCCTTATTCCTACTTTAATAAATATAAAAAGAAGACTTATCGGATATAAAGAAATCATAGTTTAATGAGTAAATTAAATATTTATATTTAATATTTTTATATTTTTTCATTATTTTTAATGTAATTTCACATCAAAAAAAGTCAAAAATTCAAGTTTAGTAGTGTAAAATAGTAGCGATGAACGAAAAACTTGATGAACTTGTCAAATATCTTAGTCAATTAAGTGCTTATAAGCTCCCTGATTATGAATCAATACCAGATGGAGTTAAGATGGAAGAAAGCATCAATTTTATTAACGGCGTTTTATCTTCTTTTGATACAAAGGGAGAGAATCGTGTTACAAATTATATGATTAATAATTATGTTAAAGCTAAAATTATTTCTTCCCCAAAAGATAAAACTTACTCTAGAGAGCAAATAGCTTATACCATTTTTATTAGTTTACTTAAAAATTGTTCATCTTTAAGAAATATTGCTTCTTTAATTGCAATTGATGAAGACTATATCGAAGATAAAAATGATCTTTATGATTTTTATTGTAACTTGCAAGAAAGTGCTGATAAAGAAGTTGCTAAAGAAGCAAGTGAGATTTCAAAAAAAGCAGCGTTAATGGAAGATCAAAAACAGGTCACATTACGTTTAGCATATACTGCTTTAAAACTTTATGTTAGAAGCAATACTGAAAAATTAGTTGCTGATAATATTATGAGTTTAATTAGCGATTCAATTTTACCTTCACTTTCTAAGAAGGATGATAAGAAAGAAAAAGTATTAGAGAAAAAGATACTTGATAATGAGGCTAAATTATTAAGTAAGAGATAATGGAGGATAAGTTTTTATGAAAGTATTAGTTACAGGTGGATTAGGTTTTATTGGGAGTCATACGGTTGTATCTTTGATTGAAAATGGATATGACGTTGTCATTGTTGATAACCTTTATAACGCTAAAATGGAAGCTTTAGATGGAATTGAAAAAATAACTCATGTTAGACCAAAATTCTATAAACTAGATTGTGCTGATGTTGAAGCAATGGATAAGCTTTTTAAAGAAGAAAAATTTGACGCTATCATTAATTTTGCTGGATATAAAGCAGTTGGTGAAAGTGTTAAAAAACCATTAATGTATTATCAAAACAATCTTGATATTTGCTTTGCTTTATTTAGAGCTATGGAAAAATATGATGTCAGAAATTTTGTTTTCTCATCTAGTGCAACTGTTTATGGTTTACCAGATAGAGTCCCATTAACAGAAGATGCTCCTGTAAAAAGTGCTACGTCTCCATATGGCGAAACAAAAGTTATGATTGAAAGAATTTTAGAAGATATGGCTTTTGTTCATAAAGATTGGAACATTGCTATTTTAAGATACTTTAATCCAATTGGCGCTCATAAATCAGGTTTACTTGGCGAAGATCCTAATGGAATTCCAAATAACCTTCTCCCATATATCAACAAAGTTGCAGTTGGTGTATTAAAAGAAGTAAGCGTTTATGGAAATGATTATGAAACAGTTGATGGAACAGGTGTTAGAGATTATATCCACGTTTGTGATTTAGCTAGAGGTCATGTTCTTGCTTTAAGAAGACTTGAAGCTAATCCAGGACTTGTAATTTATAATCTTGGAACTGGTAAAGGAACTTCAGTTTTAGAAATTATTAAAGCTTATGAAAAAGCTACTGGAGTTAAAATCCCATATAAATTTGCTCCAAGAAGAGATGGAGATGTTCCAATTAACTTTGCTGCAACCGATAAAGCTGAAGAAGAACTTGGATTTAAGTGTGAATTTAACATCGAAGATGCTTGTAGAGATGGCTATAATTTCCAAAAAGCTGAGTTAGCTAGACAAAAAGCGGCTGAAGAAAAAGCTAAAGCTAAAAACAAAACTCTTTAATTTATAACATCGGAACTAGTGGTAATCGCTAGTTCCTTTTTTAGATTAATTTATCTGGACAAATTATCAGACATTTATCTGGACAGATTTTGTGTCCAGATAAAAATTTAACGATAAATATCGTCAGAATTTATCAATATTAAATCTTTGTTTTCTTTTAATTTTTCATCAAAACCGTTTAAGGAAGCAAATCCGTATTTATAGATATTAAAAGGTAAACCTTTCCATTGATTGATTTCTTCATTAATGTCGTTTTCATTTAATGGACGACTATAAAATTTACACTCAATAGGAATAAAACCTTTATCAGTTTCTAAAACTAAATCAAATTCTCTATTGATATATTCTTTTCTTTGCTTTGCATTATAAATTAGACGACCAGCATTAAAAAATAGTGGTAATTCAACTGAATTTTTTCTTATGGCATATTCTTTAATTATTTCTTCAAACTTTCTAGGTAAATATTGCTTTAAGAATTTTTCTTTTACAACTTTTTCGTAAAATAAGTGTGAATTCATTAATTGTCTTGTGCTTTGATGTTTAAAGACAAAACTATAATAGAAATCTAAAAGGTTGTTTTTAATATAGTAAATTGGTTTCTTATTAAACTTATCATTAACCATATAGGATTTTCCAATAATATCCATTTCCTCTAGCTTGGCTAAATATCTAGAAATGTTATCTTTCGATTTATCGCCAAGTAAATCGTTTAATTCTTTAAATTTAGTCTTGCCATTTGCTATTAATTCTAAAATCGCGTTTACATTTTCTTCTTTTTGAATTTCACTTGCAATTACATTTACGGCTTCTTTTTCAAAAAAAGAATCGTTTTCTAAAAATCGTGTGATTAAATTTTCTTCAAAAGGAACGGAATAATCCATATTTAATATATTAAAAGCGGTACCACCAAAAGTTGCATAGTATTTGATTTTATCAATAGTTGGCAAAGTTGGATAAAACCTAGAAGAATCAAAATAATTGAATTCTTTTAACAAAATAATCTCGTTAAATCTTCCATATAATGGAGCTTTTATATCTACAATCCTTTTCATTATATCAACATAAGAACCGCATAAAATAAGAGTTAACTTAGCGTCTTTTGAGTGAAATTCGATAGCTTTTTGAAGAGAAGAGTCGATGAGATCATCACCTTGTTTTAAAAAAGAGTACTCGTCGATAAATAAAATGAAAGGATGAATTTTGCTATATTCAAATAATGATGAGAAAAAATCATAATAGTTTTCAGCCTTGAAACCAATTATATTCATGAATTTAGACGCCTCGCTATTAAAATCAGTTAGATTAATCTGCGAGGTTGTTTTTCTTGCCAAAAGAGATAAACAAGGTTTTTTACACTCTCTTATTGCCTGGTTAATTAATTCTGTTTTGCCAACTCTTCTACGACCATAAACTAATACAGCTTTGAATGAGTCTAATTGAAGTGTGCTATTTATTCTTTTTAATTCAGTTTCTCTACCTATAAACATGTTTACATTATAACCTATTTCATTCTAGCCTACAATAAAATAGGTTGATTATTATTTTCTTTTTTTATGAATAATTATATTTCTAATTTAGCTATATAGTTATACTCATCATCTTTCTTTAAGAATCCGAGCATATAGATTGGTAAATAAGTAATTTTGTTTTTAACTTCCAAATTATTAGTACTTAAAACATAAGGAGTAGTTAAGTTAGTGGAATAAGTAGATACTAATAATTTATTTAATGAAGTATGTTTTTATAATCGCTCCCGCTTTTGACTTCTAGAGAAATTTTTTATTATTTTTCTCAATTAAAAAATCTATTTCTCCAATATTTTTGCTTCGATATCTATTTTTATATTAAAGGACCAAGGAGTTTTGCCAATAACAGCAAGTAGAAGTGCCCCTTTTTACTAAGAAAAACGGGGCACATTGCCCCGTTATTCTGAATATTTCGGGGCAGTTGTTGTGTTTGACAGTTACTACGTTTAATATTGAGAAGTTTATTTTCATCTAAAAAGACTTTTTAGAAACTTATTTTTCATAATATGCATCTATAAGTGAATACCCATTGGCAATTAGTAATTCTTATGAGGAGATGCCATAAAATCTTTAAAGATTTAAGGCTATATAAATTGAGTCTATCAAATTAATACTTTTTCATCTTATGCTATCTGTTTTAGCAGTGTAATTTAAAGCGCATTGAAACTTTAAAAAGTCTGTACAATATTCGAAGTTCTAAGATAGTATCAGACAGTTCATGTAAGTATTTCCTAGATACTATACTTTTGATATAACAAGCACTACTGTCATTTTACACGGAGTTAGTTTAGACGAAAAATCAATTGTCATGAAACAGACTAATCTTTTCGATTTATAATCTCCCAATAGCCGTATTGATTATTTCCGATTCTAATAAGAAAACCCTTATCAACTAATTTATCTGTTATTCTTTGAATCGTTCTTATCGTTTTGTTTATTTTAGTTGAAATTTCACTTCTTGTGATTTTAGGATTACTTTTTATTAAATTCAAAACTTTTTGCTCAGTCTTATTAAGCGAAGACGGTGCAAAGGCATTAGGAGTGACATTTGCAGTGACATTTTGCTCTCTAATGAAAGTAAAATAAAAACCATACGCGGTACTCTCGCATGACCATTTAACATCAGCTTCTAAGCAAGCATCATTCATTCTTTTAAAACCAGTTCCTGATTTTTCAACATCCTTACATCGATAAAGAACATCTAAAATAATCGGATTCCTTTTTATAGATGAAATATTTCTATCGATAAAATCTTTAGGAGTTAGGTCATCTGGAAAAGATCCAGGATTAAATATAGTTAATTTACTTGGATGAATATTAATTTCTATTTCGGGTATTGGATTATATATAGCATGTGCGAAAGCGTTAATTAGGATTTCTCTTATTGCTCTTAGTGGTATTTCAGGTGTTTCATTTCTTATTAGATCAATGCCAACGCTCCAATTAATATGGTTTAGAATATAAGTTAAAGCATCATGAATAAGATTGTAAATATTTCCTTTAATGACTTTTAAATCAGTAAATGTAATTTTATTATCGGTCGCAAAACAAGCTAGTTTTAGCGAAATATTAGCATTTTTACCAAAAAGTAAGTTTGCTGCATTATTTAGAATATGATTATGACATAAATCTAAAATAGTCAAAAGTTGTTCCTTGTCATATTTATTAAGTGTTAATCGACCACAGTTGACAGCTTCTTCATAATAATTCTTTAAAGTATTATCATCGATATCATCTATAGTAATAGTTGAATTTTCTTTTTCCCGACTATTCGAGTAGTCTTCGTCTTTTATTAATTTTATAAGCTCATTCCTTGTCATGTGTCTATTCTGAGTTCCTACTCGAATTAGAAACTTTCCAAATGCTGAATAAGGTCTCTGCATGCCATTAAAAGATACAACAATTATTTGCTTATTAGCATAAGAAAAGACCTCAATTGTTGGAATAATTTTAGGTTCGATATCTCTTATAATTGAGTCAGAAATATTTCTAATAGTAGAATCTGTAACAATTTGTCCCTTAATATCTCCATTGTCAAAGACTCCGAACAAAACTTTGCCATAGCTGTGTTTATTCAAAATTGCACTAATTGATTCAATTGCTTGATGTAATTCTCCCGTTGATTCTTTAAATTCTAAAATTTCATTTTCGCTTCCAAAATTCATTCTTTAACCACCTAATAGTATTATAGTGAATGTCACTCCAAATGTCACTCCAAATGTCACTCCAAATGTCACTCCACTAAGTATACAAAAAGTAGTTAACTACTCTTTAAAATTTAATTTATTTTCTTTGTAGCGATTAATATAAGCACATTGTTTTATGGAGAATTCATTACAAAAGCAATTTTAAGTTTGTGCATCATAAAATTTCATTTTTAGAAGAGCACAGCACGTATCTCCTTTCACCATAATAGAGAAAACTATTGCTTTTGAAGGAGATGAAAATTCAAAAAATAAAGTGTGTGTTTATCAGATAAAACAAAAAAGTCTGTACAGCCTTAGAAGTTCTAAGTTTGTATCAGACTTGTCGTATAAATATTGGCTGCCCCAGTTGGACTCGAACCAACACGGACCATGTTTCAGAGACATGTGACTTTACCATTTGTCTATGGGGCAATTGCGTTTTGCTCATTTATTTTATATAAAAAGATACTCTTTTTCTAGATAATTAAACGTGTTCAACAAAGATGTTAAGTAAAATTAACACTTTTTATTGACGAATAAACAAAAGTGATAAATACTTTAAATATAAAAGAAAAGGGGTTATAAATATGAAAACTGCAATTAAAGTATTTCTTTATTTAGGTATTATTCTTTCTGGACTTAGTGCAGGAATAATGCTTATTATGTCGTTTATTGCAATGCCAGCAACATTGATTTATTTGCTTTCTGTCTGTTTCTGTGCAATTCCAATTACTGTAGATGTTATTGCTCTTAAAAAGTTAGATAATTGTTCATCTAAATCAGAGCTTTTAGGAATTTCAATTTGCGTTTTGATCTTTGGTGGGTTAATCGCTGGTATTTTAATGCTTTGTGCTAGTGAAGAAGATTTATGTGGTTATTCTAAAAAGGTAAGTAATACTCCAGAAAGCACAACTCAAGAGAGTGACAAAACAGAAGATTTAGAAAAAGAATTAACTAAACTTAAAAAGCTAAAAGATAATGGAGACATTAACGAAGAAGAATATGAAACTCTTCGTAAAAAGGCTTTAGATAAATATTCTAATTTTTAAATAAATCATTTTAAAAGTAGATATTAATTTTTGATTTTAACTTAGATTTGCAGTGTTTTTAGATAAATAGCAAGGTAAATCTAAGTTTTTTTCTTATCTTTATATCATTATTTTGTTAATCTATTTATATGAAAATTAAAGAAATTTACTCTAATTTTAAGAAGGAAGATAAGTTATTTAAGATAACTACAATCTGTTCATTATCTATTAATTTATTAATTGGTTTAGGTAAATGGATCTTAGCTATTTTTAGTGGAGTTGTTTTCTTTGTAAGTGGTGTTGTAAATATTTTAATGGGGCTAGCAAAACTAGTTTGTTACATTGGTTTAATGAATAGTGATATAGATTTTAAGAAGCGCAATTTAATTGTTTCAATTTTAGTTTTTGCTAGTGGCTTAGAATATTTCATTTATATGCTTAATGTTTACTTAGGTAATTTTCATTTGAGTAGTTATGAAACATCAATTGCTTTAATCATTGCCTTAGTTTCTTTTATTGAAATTGGTGTAGCTTGAGTATTTCGGATAATTTGACCAGCCATATCGGCTATTTTGACCACCCTTGATT
>ENA-OOXJ01000379-OOXJ01000379.1-human-gut-metagenome-genome-assembly--contig:-NODE-379-length-38628-cov-3.333109_pt1 | contig 38628 bp, 61 predicted proteins | sample MGYA00241587_ERZ501343 | MGnify/ENA primary metagenome ERZ501343 (study PRJEB25962, sample SAMEA2042918) | human gut metagenome | biome: human gut; feature: human-associated habitat; material: faeces... | reverse complement strand
ATCGTGCGGGTTCAAGTCCCGCCTCCGGCACCAACTTAAAAAGCACCGATAAAGTCGAATGAAATCGACCATCGGTGCTTTTCTGTTTGTCCTAAAATTCTGCAAAAATGAACACGTGAATACGATATTTTTACGATATTGGAGTGTCCCGCATTGATTACCTATCAGCGGCATCTACTTCCCGGTCAATTCTTCTCCATAGAGCCTTTCCATTCCCTGGCGGGTAACTAGCCACACCCGCGGCCCTGATCTACGGCATTCGTCTTCTGTAAATCTAGGTGGGTATCCCTTTTGCCCAGAGCAGGCTTTTTTTATAGTTACCTCGCTAAGTCCCCAACGCTGAGCAGCCTCGGCTGTGGTCATGACTTCATTTATTATTTTCATTTTCTTGTAATCCTCCACACGACATAAGCCCCAATGGTAATCCCGCTAATTAATGCTTCAATCATACCTTTGTTCCAGTTCAATACATAGAGCCCGCCCGCCGCCGCAACAGCGAATGCAATATCATATATTTTCATTTTAAATCCTCCTGTGATATAATGCAGGTAGTGGGGGAGGTTCCCGCCTCCCCTTACCTGCGCCTTCTTAACGGTTTCGCTTGGTACGCCTATGCCGTTTAGAGGGCTTCTTTCTTATGATGTAGGGTAGAAAAGCGATTATCCATGTTGATAAGAAACTTGCCAACCACTCTACATCTGATTTATCTACTTGCATTTTTATCACCTCCTTTCTTAACTCTGTATACATTATATATCTTTATCGGTATATTGTCAAGAGGAAATAGCCAGATTTCTTCGATAAATACTGATTTTTTTACTACAACAAGATGACCGCCGTTCATATGTTTTCTCTTGACGATATCTTATTAAAATTGTATTATGAAGATACCAAGTTGATCCTTGTGCATACGGATGGACCCGGTCCGGTTGTTGCCGCAGCCGGAAGGAACTTTAAAATTTTAATGTTTCCCGCCGTTCGTACGTGAAAAGCCCGCCTTTATAGGTGGGCTTTTCACGTTTTTGCTTTATTTACCTGTTGTTCATATATTATATTTTACTTTATGTATGGTATAATCTAATTGGTTCATCCTAAGCCGAACTAAAGCCTTCGGGCAGAAGGGAGGTGAAGTATGTACAAGGATCAACATGGCTGGTACATTCTTCGAGCCACTAGAACCGATAAGAACGGCGTAGTGCACTATGCCCGCGATTACGGTAAAAGATGCTTCAAAATTTATATTATAAGATTCTGATAGCATTAAATAGTAAAGCCGAGGGATGAACCGAGAAGGAGCAGCGGCAACTGCTCCTTCTTTCATTTAGCACTATAAAAAAGCCGTACCAGCCCATCCAAAGGATGAACTGATACGGCTTTTCGTTACCATTCGAAAACAGTGTACAACACGCTTCCGCCTTTTGGCTTCCCATTCCAGTCAAAGTAAGCTAGGCCTTCAAACCGCCCTGCCTGATAGCCTGCCGTGAAATAGCTCTTATCATAGACATAAGAGACCCCAGTCTTTACTTTATGGGCTTTCCGCAGGTTGATTTTATAGACATCAACTTTATTGAGGGGCTCATCCGGTGTGACAATCGTCCGGTCAGATTCTTCCAACGCCTTGGCAGGCAATGACTTGTCCTTGCTTTCAATCTGCTTTGCGGTAGTTTCCGCAGCTTTCTGGGCCGTGGGAGCCTGTACGTAATAAGTGACAGAAGGCGTAGATCCGGATGATTTCTCAATTTCGCGGACGATTGTTTGCGCCGCTGGTTGCGTAACATGAATCTCCCTTGCTACTGTCTCTGGCTGCTTGACCTGCTCTTGTGTCAGCACTTTGGGCTCATGTCTGGCCTTGTATTGGTCTGTCAAATAAACTGCCAATCCGGCCACCGCCAGCCCTGCCAAGATAGATAACCCCAAGGCGATTCCCTCGAACTTATAGTCACTCATTTAGTCATCCCATCCATCGAATCGCATGAGTCCATTAGCCCTGATTGTCGAAATGATCTTATCTGCGTAATCCGGATCAGTTGCATATACGGGAGCCATGGCTCTGACGAATTCTTCCACATCCCAGGTGTTGTGCCACGTTTCCAAAGCCTCTGAGTAAGCAGGCTCTTCCGTCATGAGTTCACACCAGTCCTTAATGGCATCTTCCAGGCTGTCATAGTCCTGGAACTTGGCAGTAGTGTCATAGTAACCGCTTTCCGGGTTATATTCTTGCGTAGATTTCTCTACATAATTGCCCCAGCCACCCCACTTGCGGCCGAAGTAGTTATAGTTGCCGATGCAATACCGTCCCCATTCGGACTCAATAGCGGCCTGTGCGATGCATACCGATGCGGGCAGGTTATAGTTAGCGCATACCATGCCTGCCGTATTCCCGATTTGTTCTACAAATTCATCTGCTGTCATTTGTATTCCCCTCATTTCATATTCCTGTTTTTCTCCTAATCAAAGTTGCCAGGCCATGAACTACCGAAACACCTGCATCATCTAAATTTTCGATAATACTCAATACCTCAGTAGAAGCCAAATATGCTACTACCATCTGTGAAAAATTCACGTGGCCACCTACCAGAATATCTGCCAGCCCGCCTGCCATCACCAAAAGAATATAGACGATAATTTTACCTGCAAACTGTGTTTTCATTTCGTGGCTGTTGATTATCCTGGCTCGATGAGCTGCGGGAATCGCTTTAATCGAATCCACCAGAGAAGGTGTTCCTACTCCGTTATCTTTCAACATCTGGTAAGATAAAGCGATAAACTTGGCAAATAGATCCAAAGCCACTACCGCAGAGAAGGCCAGGAACATAGACAAATGCTTTGTCATTGCAACAAATAGAAATCCTCCGATGATCTTGTATAACCATCCGGCGGATAGGTTGCAGATTGCACGATCTGCATAAGCGTAAATTTGTATGATAAAGTCCATATATCACCTCATCAGAAAGCAGTCGAATCGTAATCTGCAATTGCTCCGATAGCAGCCTTGATTTTCTCATCTACCTCCGCTGATGTGTAGGCATCGGTAATGCCATACCCAGCCAGTGTGGTTGCCTTATCTGCTTTCCCACTGATATCCTGATGCGAGGTCAAATAACCCGAATCATTGGTAAAAGCAGATATGGCGGTAGGTATCGCCGGGATCGTGATAATCCCACTGGTATCTGCCACCAAATTGGTTGTGGCCCCGCTAACCTTAATCCCTTTGACCGGTACGTCCGGGATTTCAGCTTTGGTAGCGTAGGTGGTGGCTATTACCTGCCCATTTCCGTCCTGTTTCGCTTTCGTGGCTGTAGATGCGGCCCCTGCACTCCCGGCATAATCCACTTTTACCTGGATCGAAATATCTTTGCTGCCATCAAACGATGCCGAACCGGTGGCATGCCCCTTTAGCGAAATGGTACGTGCCGTAGCAAGCTTTTCTGCTGTAGCCGGAATTGTAACTACACCTGAATCGTCAGGAGTTAAGTTTGATGTGCTTCCGTCCACTTTCACGCCTTTGACTGAAACAGTCGGAATATCGGTCTTGAGAGCGTATGCCGAAAGGTCTTGGTGACTTGTCAGATAACCGCTATCGTTCGTGAGTTGAGATACATTGGTCGGGACAGATGCTTTTGTAGCGTAAGTGTCAACAATAACATTCCCGCTTCCATCTTGCGTTGCCTTCGTCGCCGAACTTGCATTTCCAATAACGTTACCATGCCATCCGTCTGGCTGAATGCTCCCAACAAGCGTACCGCTAGTTGACAGACCGTCTTGGTTCATGTAAAAGTTCCATGTGCCGCCGTATTCATGAAAATCGACTTGGTTATGCCCTGAAAAGCCGAAATCAATAGCATGATAATAAGTGCTGGCGTCCCCTTCGCCACGAAACTTACGACACTGAAAGTAGTGTGTACCTTTCAACCCTGTAACGATTGAATCAGACTTAATCTTTGTAGAAGTAATTCCATCGCTAAACGTCTTAGCTCCTGTGATGGTTTCCGTTCCGGCTTTATGCACCACCAAACTATTTAGTTTTGCTAAAAATGTCTTGATTCCGTCAAGCGAAATGAGTTTCATACTCTCACCGCCCATCAGGTAGTGGTAAAGAGGCCGTTGATGTCATCATCAGTGGCAGTCGGATAATCCGCCGTTTTCATATACGTACTTGCAACATCCGCAGACTTTGCATAAGCGGACAGGTCAACAACACCAGAGAGGTTGTCCCAGCTGTTGCCATTCCAGACTACGTTGTCTCCTGCTTTAATTCCATTTGCGCTATCTGCAGCAACAACATTGTATACGTCCCCCACTGCCATACCATTGGCAGGGAGCACGGAATAGCTGTCTACACTGCCTTTGTATTTATACACCGTTGAAATATCAGACTTCTTTGCGTATGTACTCGCGATATCCGCAGACTTCGCATAAACAGACAGATCAGTTGTCTTTGCATATGAATTCAGCGCAGCGGTTGTCGCATAAGAAGACAGATCTGTCTTCTTGGCATACGGAGTCAGGTCTACGCTCCCCTGGTTTGCGGAGAGTACGCCATTCGTAATGGTCAGATTGGCCCCGATTTTAACCCCGCCAAGCGTATTAGCACTGGCAGTAGGGAGGCTGTAGTTATTTGCACCGCTTGCAATGCCAGCCAGCTTATTTTTTTCGGCTGTAGTATAGTCGTTTGTGCTCAGGCCTTTACCTGTTTCTTTCGCCACAAACAAGCTTTTGATTTTTGCCAAGAATGTTGCCAAATTTGAAAGTCTTAAGATTTTATCTGCCATTTTAAGCTCCTTTATCGTCGAATAACTCTAAGATGTCTGCCTCTGTCGCATAATCTGTATCCGGTATGACTCCGCCTGGGGCGATGGATAATGTGCCCTCAATACACCCCTTAGTTGAAAGTACTCCGGTTATGGTGCCTACCGTTGATAATGTCCCGAAAATAGTCTGAGGCGGCGACTCTCCATTTGTATCCATTAGAATGTAACCTCCTCACAGATCCTGAAAAGATGCGGGGTAATCACTGTCATGACTGAACCATCTGCAGCCCTTAGTTCAACGTCATAGCAGTAATTACCATAAGCCAGGTTCTCCGTTTCTGACGGCTGGACTGCGATATATCCATTTACCGCTGTTTTCTGGATAATTACTGCCTTATCGTTTACATTCTTTTTGACGGTGAACAGTATTGTGTCATCAGTTTTAGGCTTGTACTCTTCTCCGGTATCCATCTTCAGAGCCAGCTTCAGAGTCATCGTGTCCCCCCGGGTAAGCGAAATGTCATTCTGTCGTACTTTGTACATCTACTCACCTCCGTTCAATTAAACTTTTTCTTCTTTATCCAACATTATCTTCTATCGAAATTAGAGTAAACTTGCTGGAAGTGATTGACGAAAATTTACTTGCAAGAGACTTTGTAATTGCAAGCTGTATTTCTTTCATATCGTCAACAATGTTGTTGATACTCGCAATAAAATTCTTAACATTTGCATCTTTCATTGTCGTTCCAGTGTATACCATAAAAATTATTTCGGTTCCGTCATAGTCATTAATCGAGTCGAGGATATCATCAAAGTTTGAATGGACGCCTCTGTTTAACATATTTATCGAAATGCTATCGTACGTATTGGTACTAGTATGGTAATAAAAGATGTAAAGATAGTTAAAAACATCTGGCAATGCCAAAATGGCAGCAGCCATTTGAGAAGGCTTATACCTTCCTGCTATGTGGTTTTTCTTACGAATAGCATTTGCGATATCAGTCAATGTTGATTCTGTAATTAGCCCTTTGCCTGTTGCCATATATAGCCTCCGTTACGAGAATGTAATAATAGTCCAGTTACTCTTCATAGTTAAATTCTTTGCAATGCTTGCATTAACTATAAGAGTCCCTTTACCTGAATAATTTGCCAAATACCCCCTAGTTTTCGTATTAAACAGCTTTTTATAAATGGTCTCCCATTTATCTGTTCCCAAATACGCAATTAAAAGAGGATTCTGTTGTGACAATGAATCGTCGTATATTTCTTCTAAAGTAATTACTAATTGGTTTATAGTGCTTGCATCCAAATCTACAATCCTGCTGCCCCAATCAAGATCCGCGGCGTCTGTTGAGCTACTGTCAACAAAGTCTGAAATATCCGGGCAGGAAAGGATTACCAGATTACGGTCCTTTACCCCCCCAATTTCCCCGATAGCTTCAGCGAATTCTGAAGGTTTATAGGTTGTAGTTATCCCAAGTTTTGAGCGGATAGCGTCTGCCGTTGCTGTCAGATAACTTTTGCTTACTAATCCTTTTTCTACTGTCGCCATAGTAAAACCTCCTTAAAATGTGTATCCATCAAAATCAGCATAAGATTCCTGCGTGTATGTTCCTTCATTCAACGCCCCATCAGTACCAACGAACTTATAACCGGAGAGAACTTTGTCCGGGGTGGCTGTTGTCCCCGCAATGTCTGCCAGCTCCATCCCTGGCGCTGCCTGTACAATGATCTGGGTATTGTCCAAATGAACTTTGACCATAGCAATTCCTCCTTTAAACCTTGGATACATCGATAATACTGAACCCTGTCCAGTTTGACGGATTAGCTCCAATAGCCACCCCGGAAACTTTCAGGTAATTGCCCGCCATCTCATGGTTATAGCCACGCCTTACCTGCACACAGTTTGATGACAGCTTGAAATAAACAAACTGGGAATGAACCAATGCAGTTATATAACTATCAGCGCTGTCGACCACATGGCCAGCCGCTGCCCCAAAGAAAGTGCCGCTAACCCCCAGCGCTACTTTTTTATCTTCAGCATATGAATAAGTTTGCGGACTAAAATCTACCTTGTCCGCCCTGGCAATGTCATAAAGCGTATCAGCGTCTATGTTTTTCTTGTAATAGCTGTCGGTAACTACTACAGGCTGGTTATATGAGTCAAATACGATGGTCCCTTTTTCATTAAAGCATTGGAGCCGACCTCTCCAGGTGCCCTTGCTTACGGGAGAATCAATTGAAGTGGAGGTCTTATAAAGCATGAACTCATCGGCATCTACTTTAGCCAGATCCCCGCAGACAGCTATACAGAGATAGCATTTCTTGTTACTGGCTAATACGCCTGAATTCATCATCACATAGGCATACCCCTTACCGTTTTTGTATACAGTCGGATTTTTAAGAAAATATGCGGTATTATCCGTCATTGGCACTTTGTAATAGAAAATATTCGTAGGAGATATTGTTTCCTGCGAATCATAATCTGTCCATTCCAACTGGTTGGCACCACCGGAATAAGTCGCAGTGGAGTCGTAGTAATCAGAAAGGTTGTATTGCATTGTGTGGCAAAGCGCCGTAAACCTGTCATTGATTTGCAATACTGAATCATCGTTATAGACGGCAAAGTAACTGCTGCTCATCTCGCCACCCCGTACATAAATTTAACGCCCCATTTCGCAGCATAACCATATATCCCGCTTCCTACCGGCTTTGTATATGCCCACTTAATCAAGCCTGCACTTACTGTAAAGACAGGAGTCTGGGCAAGGGCAAACTGCAAATAATCACTGCCAATTTCCGATGAGGGATATTTGGCGTACGGGATTATTCTTGCATTTGGCGGAATATCGGCATTTGAAATAGACCCATCCGCCAATCCAGTATCTCCGAATCCAATGATCAGAAACGTATAATCCGATGTGTCCAGCTTGCAGTTTCCATCTCCGTCAAAAAGTTGGAGCCCCTGCATCACCACACCCCCATTTTCACACGAAGAATATTGTTGCTGTCATAGATTTCAATAAGGTTATCACTAATTTCCATCCGAGCTCCACTTGTCTTGGTCCGCAGTGTTCCAATAACTGCGGACAAAGCTGACAGGCTTGTCACAGATATCTTATCAGCAGTAACAGCATTTGCCTGGATCATTCCATTCGTTATGACATTATCGTCAAAAAGCGTAGTGCCGGTGATATGGATTAATTTGCCTTCAATTGACAAGGTGTCTTTTGCCAGGTTAATCTGGGTTACTTCATCACCATTCTTGACCTGCAGATTAATATCATCCTGCAGTTGGACCAGGGCGGAATACTGTTTATACCCATCTTTTGCATTCAGGTTATCTACGACGGCTTGTACCTTAGCTCCGGATGCTGCACCTGTTTCAATCTGCTCTTTCAGTGTCTTTTCCACTTTGTCCAGGGCGATACTTTCGTCTTTCAGCATGGAACCATCAATCTCAATTTTGACGGTACACGTTGTTTCCGGAGACTTCGCACCTTCGCCGAACAGGTCGTAATATGCTACGACCACATCATAGATGCCTGCATCGCATGGGTAAGTCAGCACATTTGACGTGGACTTCACTACAGTCGTGTTTTTCCCGTCGCTGATATAGGCAGCCACTCCGATGCAGTCCGAAGGAATCGACGCTGTGGTAATCCCCATCATACCCAGACGTGCGTTAACAGTTGGCGCTGCGGGAGCAGAAGGAGCGGTCTTGCTGTACGTCAATTCTGCTGGAGAACTGTATTTGCCTAATGCGCTTTTGGCATACAGATATAACGTTCCCGTGCGGCTGGTCAATGTAATTGTCGTTGAAAAGTCATTGGTCTTCGCCAGAAGCCCCGACGTTGTCACACCGGGATTTTTGTCTGTCCGGACTTCATAACATGCAATGTCCGCATTGGTCACTTCATCCCATGACACCCTGGCAACGCTGCCAAAGGCAACAGAGAAGTTCTGCGGCGTGTTTGGCGTTTCCGTTTTCAGCGCAACAAGGATACTGGCTGTTGGAGCCTGAGAGCGGCTGTTCCTTGCCCCATATTTATCTTTCGTCAGGACATATACATTGTAAGTAGCTCCTACAATGGCATCCGGAATGGTCACACTGCTCTGCCCGCTCCCGCCAAATACAGGCTTAGTCTCTCCCGAACCGTTATCTACCGTATAGTAAACATGCCCTTCAAGGTAGCTATCCATTGATGGCTTTGTCCAGGTTACGATGATGTCATACCGCTCTTTATCGCCTATAACTTCCCGGTATCTGGTTGCAAGAGTGAGGTTAGACACCGGAGGCACATAGTATTTCGCCAGCGTGTACTCAAAAGGATTGACTCCGGCAAGGTCCTGATTTCCGCTTCCGAAAACGTTGTAAGAGACAAATTTCAGATATATCTTCTTACCGATATCCTCCCTGCGGAATGCGGTTTTAAGCAGCGTATTGTCCAACCTGGCGAACTGGGCTCCGGAAGAATGAGCGGATGCCGTAGTATTGTATTGCCCACGAATGCATCCGGATAAGCTCCATGATCCATCTGCCTGCAACGTGGCTGTCTGATAGCTGAAGCATTCACCATCCATCCAGCAGAGTGTATTCCCCCTTTTCGCATCCTGCTCAGTGCCGGAGAGGAAACTCCCATTAGATTTCACAACAACTGTCGTATCATCTGCTTTCAGATCGGATGCCAGTGTGCCGATGCGTGCGCTGTTGGTAATCTGCCCAAGGTAACGATAATTCGTATTATCGTCAGAGATATACACTTCGCAGCCGCCCCAAAGGTCCCCCTTACCTTTGGCCCCAATCCAAACTTCCAACCCGTTCGTAGTGAGGTCCACCGGAGGCTGCATAATGAGTGGCGTATCCGTATCGGGGGCTGTTTTGTTATAGTCCACATACGGTCTGTCTACATTATGTACATCAAATTTGGGAGTCACATCGTCCAGCGGGGGCATGGATACTGCCGTAAATGTCAGCAGGCCATCTGTTCCTTCTGTTACATTGTTGATTCTAACCGGTTCTTTTGTGATTCCAATATTTTCATCGGTTAATGTTACGATATCGCCAACTTCGAGGCAGCAGAAAGACCAGTCCAGTTTAAATGTATACTGATTCCTTTCGTATCTGGCCTTTCGTGCCAAAGCCTCAGCCACTTTGACAGCCCGTTCTTTTTTGTAGAACCAGTGGGCCTTAGTCGTAGAAGCCTGGCGCACCCCATAGGTATTGATATCATCCGTATCCGCATAGGCCACGGTCTCTTTTTCATAAGAGTTATCTCGATTGATGAACTCCACCGGAAACTGGTTGTAGATATCAGAGCTGTCTTTCCGGCTGTAGCTTACCAGCACCCCGCTTCCCTGGGGGATAAAATCATCAGCCGTGAGATTATACAGCACAGTCTTATCCGGAGACCAGGAACCGTGAGCAAGGTCATCCATCACAACAATCTTATAATGGTCATTTGACCAGAACATGTAAGCATTGGTAAGCGTAATGATCTGATTGATGATTTCCCGGGTCTCTTTGGCATCAGTGCTATCCATCGGAGTAGAAATCAGCAGGTCATTCTCCGCGCAGTATTTTCTATAATTATCCAGCCCGTCTATTGTTACCGAAGAAAGCCCAACTTTATCCAGAATATACCGGATAACGTCTGCCGGATTTGCATCCACTCCATCACCGGTGCTCAAGAGTTTCCCTTTTACCTCAAAGTTGTAGTTCGGAAGCGACGCGTTGTCCCCGAGATCTACTACCCCAGCCATGTAAGCAAGGCCATGATAAGGGAGCGCCTGTGATGGATGCTTCCCGGTCAGGTAGCTCCATGCGGACTGGTCAGACGTACCGGAATATAAGGTCAGTTGGATTTCGTCGGACGGATAATTGTAGACGTTTTTATCAATCCATACTTTGCCGATCCCACTGATTTTCCCTTCGCAAAGGGCAATTTCCGCAGCAACTGTGTAGGTATATGTGATGTTTACGCTCTTACTCTTACCGCCCTTGCCAGCACGCTGCGTCTCTTTATGTTCATGGGCAGTAAAGTCCCCATAATAGATGACATTCCCACTGATTCTAGTAGTGCCGAAGATTTCCGGGACAGTTGCCCCCTGCTCTGCAGTGTTAATCGTTACATTGGATATTTTATTCGCACGGTTAACTGTGGTATGCCCATGTCCAAAAAGACCCATTATTTATTCACCTCCGCCAGGTACTTTTCACGGCTGAAACGATATACCTTTCTAAGCCTGGGACGGCCTTTCGCATCATAAAACATAACGTCATTCAGATCACTCATAATAACGCCCTGGTTAATCACTGCATGGATGATTCTTCCTTCTCCTACGTAGATGCCAGCATGAGAGATGCACCGGCCAAACTGATAAAGGAGGAAGTCCCCCCGCTTCATATCTTCAGCGGGAACTTCTTCACAGTATTCCTGCACATACTTCAGGAACCACTCATCGCTATGGTGAAGGTGCCATTCATTTGAGTAAGGCTTTATCTTCACACTGTCTTTATCCACAGCATTCACGTCTTCTGCGCAGCCAATCAATAGCATCCCACAGTCTACGCCAATGCCCTTGACTCTGGCTTGATTTACATGTGGAGTTCCCAACCAGGTATAGGCATCATCAGCAATCTTATCCCCTATAGTCATAGCAGTGCCTCCTGCGTCGGAATGAATGGAGCAATCAGGCAGGTATCCTCGCTTTTACCGGCTTCAATGATTTTGCTGCTGCTATTTGTGGTATAGGTCCCCTGGGCATAGAACTTCCGAATAGGGAAATCCATATTAAGACCCTGCGTGCGGGCCTTCACCGTAAGCTGGATCTTGATTCCGCCTGCAGACTTGACTTCCACATTGCCTCCAAAGAGGCTGATTACTCCCACAACATTTGTACCATTGAAGAAGCATCTCTTCAGATACAGTTTCGCCCTGTCCAGGCTGCCGTTGTGCGCAGCCTGAAGGAAAAACTTGCCTTCAAATTCATCGCCCTGGTCTGTATATACAGTGATAGTCATGGAATCCACGGTAATAGAACTATTCGTCTTAATCTGCTGCCGCTTAAGAATCAGCGCATTATGCTTATAGACGATACCGTTGTACGTGATGTCCACGTCTGTATCAGCATAGTAATAATGGTTTCCGCTGGAAAGCACCAGTTCATACAGATCACATGACGTAATATGCTTTTCTGTGCTTAGATAAGTCGACAAATCCGTAGAAACCTTCTTCATCCTTTTACTCCCTTGCAGTTACCATTTTAAAAGGCGGCGCCCGATTGAAATCATCAAATTCATGTTCCACTTCGAAGCCGTCTTTATAAAGCCGCATGTGCCAGTAATATCTGTAATCAGCAGTAACTTTTGATGTAGTTGCCGGTGCTGTATTGAACTTGATATATCCTGCATCGGTCAGTACATATCCGGATGCGTCCTGCTTCACTCCGTCCACGTAGACTGTAAGATTGTCTACATAGTCTACAGGCTCTGTATAGCTTCCCAGTCTCATGACCGGCTGATAAACACCCGTAGATACCATGGGCAGCTGGACTCCAGTTTCCTGGTAATCCTCTGGATCCAGCCAAAAGAAAGATTTTGCTTTCCCCTTCAGGAGCGCTATGAACCCTTGAAGCGCCCTTGCACCTGCATCTGTCAGATGGTTTATCTTCACTTCTATTGTCCATGTAGGGTAGAGCTGGTTGGTACAGGAGCGGCTTTTCCCGCTGCCCGATGTCTGCAGCTCCGTTCCCCAGGACTGCGACTTTTTAGAGCTATAGTCAAGTTCGCTCTGAGGGAAAAAGATTCTGCTCATTTACCACACCTCCGCTGCGCCGGTGAAATCCCTGTCTGTGTCCAGCAGCATCTGCTTAATTGTCGTAGCTCCGCCATTTCGCAGGAAATCCGCAAAGCTTGAAGCGTCTAAGGCAGACACATTCAACACCACATTACTTGCGGGATGCACGGATATTCCAGATACCACATTCTTTACAGCGCTTACCGCGCCGCCTGCTGAGAAATGCGGGAACCTGCCGTTATTAATGGCCTCAAGAAGCGGCATCCCCACTCGGGAAACCGCCGCAGCATTAATAACGAACTCACCATTCGACAGGAAAGCGGGAATGGAATCGGAAGTCCCCGTTCCCGGACCAACGATAGGGCCGCCTGCCGCATGAGGGAACCCACCAAAGCTGATAGTTTTAAGTGCTATCGATGCAGAGTATGCTGCAAGCGTCAATTTTCCCAATGCTCCGGTTGTCGCCATGGTCGTTGTCTGCTCTGCAGGTTTTGTTGCCGTAGCAAGCATAGTCTGCACCGTGTTGTAAGTCCCGGTGATTTTGTTCAATCCGGACGTCGTCCCGGTCAACAGGCCTGTTGCCGTATTGGCATCATTAATGCCTTTGGTCCATTGCATGATGGATGGCATGAATCCGGAATAATCACCGATTCCGCCGGAGCTGTTATCATTGCCGCCACCAAACAGACTTCCAATACCGGCATTGAACAGGGTCCCCAACCCGCCGGAGACCATATTGCTTCCCAGATCACCACCGGAGCCGTTCTGATTGCCCAGAATCCCGCCAAAAATGGAACTGGTAATCTGCGCAGCCCACTTGTCTGTAATCTGCTGGACAACAGATTCCATGATGGTATCCACCAGGTCAGAGAAGGCATCGCCAAATGTTTCTTTCCCTTCTACCAGATTATTGAAGAAATCCTTGAAGGCCCCTTCTGTACTAGAAGCCACATCAGCTACCTGGCTCAGCATAGATTCATGCATATCAGACTGAAGCTGTCTCCATTCAGAATAGAACTTCTCCATACCATCACTCTGAGATGCCCAATCGATGAAATCTTTTCCGTCGCTGCTTTGCATCAGAGAAGTAAGGCCCTTAAGATCGTGGTGCTGGATAGAATACTTCACCTGTTTTTCAAAGGAATCCCGATAAGCCTCCGTCCGTTTTTCAGCTGCCGCCTGGGCCTGTGATGTATACCAGTCTTCTACGGCTGCCATGGATTCTTTGTCTGACTTGTTCTTTGCTACTTCTTTCTCTTTCTCTTCCCGTTCTTTCTGGAGCTCCTGCAAAGTGGTCTCATACTCTACATCCGCCAGGGCCTTATAATTGCCCTGCAGCTCAGCATTCGCCTTCTTAGTTGCAGAAACCGTCTTGTCAAGCGCTTCCTGCCTTTTCTTCTCGACCTGGTCAGTCAGTACCTTCTGGTATTCTGCCAGTTTGTCTTCCAACTTTTTAATGGCAGCTTCCGGCACCCCGGCTTCCCGGATTTTGTTGATTTCAATCTGTTTGCTCTGGACATCCTGGATAATCTTATCCATCCCGGTGCCCCAGGCAGTTCCGGTCTGCTGCAGGATTTCAGAAGACATCTGGCTGTACATGGAGACTGCTTTATCCTTGGCTTCGTTGAGCTTATTGAGCTTTTCCTGCGCTTCACGTTCGGCATCGGTCATTTCAGCGCTGCCCATCTGGTTCCCGGTGAACTTATCCATGTGGATAATTCCGGTCAGATTTCCATACCAGCTCCGTGTAGCATCTACATCGCCATGTGTTACCCCATGGTCTTCAGTCCTCGTGCCATTAGAGGCATAGTGCCCGCCGTTGCCATCTGCAATCCCTACATGGTCAGCATCACCCCATACATAAATGTCACCAGCCTTAGCCGCATATGGATCATTTGTTTCTTCATAAGCCCCACGGGATGTAGCTGCCGCTACAAGATTTGGAGCCCAGGCACTATTCAGCCCGGAAACGCCAGCCTCCTGGGCCACCTCTGAAACGAATGCTGCGCACATCTCTGTTCCAAGATATTCGCCCACATGCTTTGCGGCGTCATCCGCCATTACCTGTCCAATGGGGATTTGTACAGACTGTGTTTTGGGAACCTCCACCGCAGGAGCGGAAGCAGATCTTCCACCGGAAGCGCCGGAGCCGCCCGCTCCTGTTTCAGGAGCCTGGAAAGACGCCATAAGTTCGGCCATCTGTTTTTGGATAGATTCAGTACCCTGCCTCTGGGCTTCCAGCGCCTGTTTATACTGGTCAGAGAAACTTTCATTTTCTTTTGCGGTAGGATCCCCGTACTTCTCCCAATAAGCGGCCTTAGCCGTATCCATTTCGCCCTGGTCATAGATGTTCATACGGGTGCCATTGTCTTTAAGGCGGACCATGACGTTATCATCTTTGTCGTACTGGTACTTTTTGCCGCCTACTTCTACATACGGGTCATTGGCAGCTTTAGTCCGCTCTGCCTGATAGAACTGATGCAGTTTATAGATGGCGAATCCGATAGCCGTAGCGACTCCGACCCATCCGCCGACAAGACCCCATACAAGTTTCCCCATGCTCGCTACTACAGAAGACATCTTCCCCATGGCATTTGCCGTCTGGACTCCAGCCGCTACAGCATTGGTACCGATTGCCGACATTCCGACACCGGTTACCGCAGCCGCGCCAGTTACTTTCGCAAGCGCGTTTGTCTGCACTGCACTGGAAGCCACTGCCTGCGCATTGATAGACGTATAGGTCTGTGTCATTGCCGCACGGATAGCGGCGGCTTCACGCACTGCCTGCGATTCCCGGGCAACACAGTACTGAGTATAGATTCGGGTCTTCTCAGCCTCAGAGACCTGCATCCTCTGAATTTCTTCATATTTGCGCTTACTGTCGTTCAGAGCAGCTTTCTCAAGCATCTGTTCTCTTTTTGCAATGTTCCGTTCCTGGACTCTGGTCAGCTCTTCCTGCTGTGCTATCTCTTTGGCGACTTCGTTAGTCCCTGATTGAAACACCAGGGAGAATCCCTTTTTCGCAGCAGTAGCCAAAGATATTGCTTTATAAACGGCGAAGAATTCCACCGCTGACGTTACAAGTCCATTCACTTCTTCCTTGTTTTTGGAGATGTATTGTGCCAGATCGCTCAATCCGGACAGGATAGGCGGAAGGTATTCAGCAGCAACAGGAGCAAGGGATGCCCCCACAAGCGTGCTAAACTGGCCCATCTGCATCTTTACTGCGTCGATTTCCAGTCCTACTTCCCGGAGCTGTTCTGTGTCCAGTCCAATGCCCTTAATCTGAGACGCCTTATCTGCTGCATCGGCATATTCGTTTAACGCACCGGCCAAAGACAGCCCACGTGCGCCAAGGGTTTCCATGAGGTATTCCTGCCCGAATCCGGCATCCTGCGCCAGCTTGAAGCCCTGTGCCAGGTTCTTCATCTGTTCGGTTACCGGAAGCAGTTTACCATTTGCATCAGTCAGGGATACCCCGAAGATGTCAAGGACCTGCCTTGCCTTATCCGAAGAAGTCCCTGCGCTGGTAATCGTCTTGTCCAGGCGCATGATTGACGTGCTGGCAGTCTGTACATCACCGCCAGCCAGTTGAATGGTCTTGGAAAAACGAGATGCTTCGGCTTCCGAAGTGCCGAGTGTAGCAGAAAGCTCATTTAATCTGCGGCTTGCCTCCACGGCATGTTTGATTGAAGACGCAATGTGAAGGTCTACACCTACGATTGCAGACCATTTTCCGATGGTGCCAACCACGGATGACATGGAAATGTTGAGTTCATCCAGAGCTCCATGAAAGCCTTTGACCGGTTTCGTATCAAAAGTATCATGGATAGAGCTCTTAGTCTTTTTCATCTCATTGTAAAAACTGGATGCATCCGCACCAATTTTCACCGCCAGGTCCGCAATATTAGCCATTCATTTCACCTTCTCTTAACCCAAACTCCGCAATCAGTTTTTCCCGTTCTTCTTTCCTATCCGCAGCATCCTGTTCCTGCATCGACTCTTTCTCCTTCCATAAGGGATCAGCAATCTTTTTATAATCAACATCCCCATAGGGAGCAAGTACCCAGGAAACGAAATAGGCCGTCCTGTAATCCCTGGCACGCTGTCTCCTATCGCAAGCCTTAATGTATTTATAGAATTCAATCGGCTGCAGAGCATCAAACTCCGCAGGTTTAAAACCTTTTTCATATGCTAAAGGTTCAGCATATTCCAGCCAGTCCGCAAACGACTTTATTCCAGTCCGAGAATCCGATTGATCTGCGCTGCGTTTCTTTCCGGACTGCCCAACGTAAAAAGGCCAGATGCAAGAATTCCTTTCAATACACCCTCCATCAGGTCATCCAGGGTTGCGTCTTCCTGTGCGCAGTAAGCATCAATAAAATCATAGGCATCAAAGTCTTTCGGCTTATCTACTAATCCCGTATTCAATGCATGCACGAGAAAATCCACGGTCATGAGATTCATAAATGCACCGGGGTTTGATACGAGCGCATTAATAAGCAGAATTAAAGAGCGGCCTTCCAGCCGCTCCAATTCCGAAAGAGCCTTGATGGTGAAACAAAGGGTAAACGTTTTATCCCCGATCTTCAAATCAACGCTCTTTTTCATGTGTTACTCCTCCTGTCGGGTACCGGATTCAGCTGCCTGAATGTCAGAAATGGCACCTACGCCAGACAGAGTAACGGAGACAGTGGCCACTGCGTCATGTGCGTTATCGTCATCGAATTCGGTAACAGATGCCCAGCCGGTACGGTAGGTCTTATCACGGTACATGATTTTCACTTTGATCTGTTTGCTGTTGGTATAAGCATAATCAAGGATTTCCAGGCCTTTGTCATTCAGGACCTGCAGGCCGGAGTAAGAAATGGACCAGGACTTCTTGCCCGCCAGGCTGGCGCCCCAGCCGCCGGATGTCTTATGGGAAGCATCCAGCGTATCTGCCTGCCGTTTCAGCGGAGCGTTCCGCTGGCCGCCAACAAGGACATAGGTTTCTTTCCCATCAGTGCCAGTACCATCTGCTACATAGAGCAGTGTATCCTTGCCCGCTTCGGCAATGGAAGTGTCGGGATTGGATGGAAGTTTTTTGATTTCATCTGCAGTAAGCATTTATACAATCTCCTTTTTACTTAATTCAAAAACGGCAGTCAAAGTGCCGTGATAGCCTGTTGTTTCTTCCGGAAAGGCTTCTACCAGAGCAATATCCGTCGAAAAGCAGTCATATCCACTGATAGAAAGGCCACCGGAATTGTAGGAGAGCAAAGCGCTGATATCGTTCAGAATATCATTTGTCTTTTTCTTTTGTGTCCTGGCAGCCCACACATCAATGTTGAGAGAAGCGCTCCACATGACTGACGTCTTAACGGCCTGGGGCTTCAAAGTCACAGAGCCGATGGTGATATATGGCAGCTTAGCCCCTTCAATGACCTCGCCATAAACGGGAACCGACTGCCCTTCCTTCAAGAGGTTAAATACAGCCTGCTGCAAAGCAACAAGCGGCACGTCTTTAACCAGTATCATCGGTAATCACCTTCTTCATCTGCGCTTCAATGTTATCCCTCTCGGCCATATAGGCCGGCCGCATGAATGGCTTTTTAGGCATCCGCCCGTTATAGATGTCGCCTTTCACGAAGCGGCCGTCTGGAAGTCTCATGGCATGTTTGGTCCCTTTTTTAACCTGTCGATATGTAATACGTGGCTCAGTACCGAATTCAACCAGATGCGAATGAGGAGCACGGCTCATGACCATACCGCTGACGCCCGACAGTCTGTAAGTCAATCCGGCTTTCAGGTTCCCTGTTGGGCCCCGGGGCGCCATCCGGACGGCGGCAGAATAAACAGCCTGGGTACCATTGGCGATAGTCCTTACTATGCCTGTCTGCACCCGTGACGTATAACCGTCTATGTCCCTGGTCGCTTTCAGCACGGCTTCCCCCATGCTCATCCGGATTTCAATTCCCCTGCTCATAGCCTTGCCTCTTTCGTGGTAAGGACATATACTTCGGGGTCGCTTCTGTCCACATCCAGCACGTCATATACGTGGCTTTTCTCAGAGACCCGCCATCCTTTTTCTATGTCCTGGGCACGAATCCGCATCCCCTGCGTCACCAGCACGGCAGCGCCGTCAGACGCATAAGCCGAAGGAGTAACCCTTGCCTTCAGGAACTCCGCCCATGTGTCCCTGACCTTCACCCAGGACGCATCGCCGCCGAAGCCATCATCAGTTCCCCTGCTCAAACTGAAGAGGGTAATCCGATGTGACATCTTCCCGATGTTAAGCATCAGCATCACCCCACAGATTAAGCTGGTTGATAAGCGTACGGATGGTGTAGTTAAAATCCCCATTCTTTTCCCCTGTACGGTCTTCATACAGCTGGGCGATGACAGCCAGTTTTACTACATCAGCAGCTTCCGCAAAAGATTCGTCTGATCTGTAGTTGGCGTCATAGTTCGTAACTGCCCCGGCAAGATAATGGTCAGCCGCATTCATTTCCATGCTGATGAGTGCATCGTCCACGTCCGTATCCACGCGAAGGTAGCTTTTCACATCCGACAAGTCAAGCATAGGGAATTCACCTCATTTCTTATCAGGTACCGGACACCGTCAGTTTCAGCATGACCATAGCATCCGCATCTTCGGCCTGCACGTCAAAGCGTTCAACCGCACGAATCATAGTCTGGTTAGACGTGAATCCTGCATCTGCAGACGCAGCCATGGATACCTGCTGACGGTCAAAGAACGCAACAGCATCAGCCATAGAGCCTACGTAGAATGGGATGGTAGTCTTAGTCTGAAGTACGCTGTTCTTCAGAATACGGACGGCACGCCCTTTAAAGAGCATAACTCCGGGGTCCGCCAGGGATGCAGTCAGCATCGGGCGGCCCTGGGAATCTACCAGTTCATCCAGGTAATCATAGCCATCCTGGTTGGTATAGAGGGCAGATGCTGCGGAAATAGCCGGATCCAGAGTGACGTTCAGAGCCTTCACAATGCCTTTGTAGTCTGTGATAGAAGTAGACTTGGTTGGCAGTGCCGCAAGAACTTTGGCGTTTTCTGTGTTTACAGATTTCCGTGCGAAACGGCGGCCGATGACACCCATCAGGTCGATATCAGTATCTGCAAGAATTTCGTTGGATACCGGGATAATATCGCCATAGGACTTGATGCTGTATGCAATCTGGCCAAAGTCTACATCAGACTTGTTGATTTCATTCAGTTCATCAAAAGCCACCAGAGATCCATCTTCAGTTCCAATGGTCGGCATTTTACCGCTAGCGGTGGATACAGTCCTTACATCGCAGAAAGATTTCAGCGCAGTGTAAGCGCGTCTGAATTCCACGAGAGTAGCAATCTGTTCTTCCGGAACGATATATCCGCCTTTACCCGGAGTGGATTCTACCTGGCCGGGGGTTCCTGCGGTATTAACGAATTCACGTTCTTCTTCATTCAGCGCACGGCCAAGGACCAGCTTGTTAAACACACGGTTTTTGAGTTTCTTCGCCGCCGGAGCATGAGCAACAATACCTACGCCTGCATTTACGGCGGTATCTGCAGCTTCAATAGCAAGTTCCGCATTAAGTTCGGCGGTTGCCTGTTCCAGTCTTTTGGCTTCTTCCACAGCATCATCATACTGTTCGTTTGCCTGGAGGTCCCGAATTTTCTGTTTGATGCCGTCAATAGTTTTCTTGATTTCAGTAGATTTAAGCATTATTCTACCCTTTCTGCGGTCTCATCGCCGCTTTTACTAACGCCTTATCGGCATTTAAAACAGCCTGCCGAATTGCCATCATGGTTTCTTCGGACGGCTTTTTCACAGTTTCTTTTTCCGGCTTTTCCCTATCGTTATTATCAGGGGAATCCCGTTTCGGGGGCTCGACTGCGATATCCTTAGGGATATTCAGCATATTCATTACTGATTTTCCCCAATGCGCAGCCGTTTTCACAGGTGCAATCGGTTCGATATTGAACTCATCGCAGGCTTCTTCCCCTGTCAGCCACGTTTCTTCGTTGACCATCTTATGGATATCATCTGCAGACAATGTCTTGGCTGCTTTCAGATAAGAGCTTTCCAAGCCTTTCTGGATTGTATCAAGCGTATCCGCCTGCTTACGCAGATCATCGGCGTTCCCTTCCATATAGCAGGAAGGCTTATGAATCATCAGATAGGCATTAGTCGGCATCTTTCGGATGCTGCCGGAGAAGAAAATCTGCGTTGCAATAGAGCATGCCCAGCCGTCCACAACACAAGTCACCGGAGCTTTCCATCTGGAAAGCATGCTAGAAATGGCTACGCCTGCGGGAACTGAACCACCCGGGCTGTTGATATAAACAGTCAAAGGCTTGGAATGGTCCATTTCATCAAGCTGCTCTTTAATGTCAGCTGGCCACTGGAAATTCTCTGCGAAATCCGGCGCCCATGCCTGGATCATTGCGCCATCCAAGTCATCAATGATATCTCCGGTCACATAGAGTTCCTGCCCATTCGCACTGTTTTGAAATCGAATCATGTACCATCACCCCCTTTCTGCCTATACGCGATTCCCACGTCTTTTACATCCACCATACTGCCATTAATAATATGGACATCACCGCCCTCTACCGGAGGCAGGTCAAGCAGCCTCCTGGCGTCATTAGGCGAATAAATCCCGCTGGCCACATATTTTTGCAGGATATCAGCCTGTTGGGAAGGATCCCCGCGCAGGATGACCTGGACGTTGAACTTAAACGAAAGGCCCTCCGCCAGTTCCTTCGATGTTAAGAGCTTTCTGTTCAATTCCTGCTCATAAAGACTGATGTTGTAGAGCAGGGTGTCTACATAAAAAGACAGGTTCTGGCTGGCGCTGTTCGCATAGCTGGACTTGCTGTAATCATTCAGCGTATTTGGCTTGATTCCGAAGGCTGCAGCAATCTGCACGGCATTGTATTTCTTCAACTCATAAAACTGGGAATCCGTCAGTTTGAGGTCAAGGGTCTGGATGTCAAAACCGATAGGCAGAGTAATCAGCCTCCGGCCGTTTTCCCTGGCCTGCTCTTCGATCCTGTTCAAGAGGATTTTCTGCTTCTCTGCCGACAAATCGCCTACGTACTTCACTACGGCATTAGCAGTAAGCCCCTTCTGGTACAGGTCATTTAAAAACTGCTGCGAGGCCTTAGAGCCGTTCATGTTTGTCGCAAGGATTTCCCTTACCGACTTCCCGGCCAACCCATCACGGCCAGTAATCCATGACTTCACATGGATAATTTCCTCCGGACGGAACCAATAAGACTGTCCGCTCTTGGTGTCTGTGTAATAGTAATAAAAGCGCCGGTTATTGAAAGGATCCGTATCCGTTACCCAAATCTGCACGTTCTGGGGAGGCAGGATGTACAGCCCGCTAAAGCGCCCTCTCCTGTCCGCCTCGATGTATGCATAAGCGTTACCGTAGTGATTACGGAAATACTCCATCGTCGTGAAAAACTGGATGGGCGACATGTAAGAATTGGGCTGGACATTGAACAGCCGCATGGCGTCATGGTCCATAATCCGGTTCTTATTCTGGTCCATCAGGTAAATCGGCATTTTCCCGATAGACTCCGACAACGCTTTAATGCAGGTGAAATAAGTTATTTCGGAAATATCCGACCCCAGCGCACGGCTTGCCGTACTCCGGAAAAGGTCATTAATCGATTCCATAGAGATGCTTCCGCTATTTTCGCTATTGCGGAACTTACTTTTAATCAGATCAATCAGATGCAACCCGTTTCACCTCCTTCGGTTCTGTAATGCCAAGCCATGCATCCAGTGCTTCTTCGCCATTAGCAGCGTTCTCCCCTTCAGCAAGGAATTTCATCTTCCATGCGTCAATTGCCGCATCCACAGGGTCTATGCGATTCGTCTGTGTCATCTTATCCACCTTAATCTCGCCGAAACTGTTTGGAGCAGAAATAATGGCATTTGTAATGCTCCATGTCAGCAGCTTGTTCTTTCGGCTGTATTCTATCTGCCCGGCCTTTACGGAAAGCTGGAAGTCCTTTGTCGCATCATTCAGGCTTCTGGCAGACTGCTTGATTTCCGTGAGGTCACAAGGGAGTACATCCTCCAGATCCGATAAAAAAGCGGCTGCATTGTGGCTGTCATAGCCGCATCCAACGATGTGCAGGTGATAATCATCAATAATCTTTTTCAGATCTGCGATGATTGCCTTGTAATCGGTCTTTATCCCGTACATCCCAGAAGTCAGTGTAATAAGCCCTTCCTTTGACCACATCCCGTATGGCGCATCATCCGTCATCATATGCTCCGCCAATCGGAGCTCCGGCATGTAACTCTTGGACCATAAATAGTACTTTCCATTTTCTTCCGGGATAATCAGCACGATGGATGTAAGGTCTCCGCCGGAAGACAGGTCTATGCCAAGGAATGCCTGCTTTCCTACGAAATCTGAAAGTTCTTTATCGCATGCACACGCAGCCCAGCTTTCAGGGGGAATCAGCGCACCACCGGTATAGGTCACCCACATGTTAAGAGACTTTGTTTGAAAGTTTGCCAGGTCATCCCCCTGCTTTTCCTTGGCGTCGATAGCCTTCTCTGCCATCCTGGCAAGCATCGGCTTATCCAGTTCCAGGTCATTCTTCCAGAGGTTAAAAGGATTTGCTTTGGCCCAGTTTTCCGGAGTCCAAATATCATCCTTTTTATCCATCTCCGTAATATAGACGAACTGGGAATCCTTCTGGATGGCGCCGGAGATGATTTTCTTGCAGAACTTATACTGGTCATAACAGGGGTAATTAAGGTTGAATCCCGCCGTAGTTACCGCTAATGTGAGTGCATTATCTACGGCAATCTGCCCATCCAGCATCAGCTTGTACATCTGATTCGTCGGATGGGCATGGAATTCATCGACAATGGCCAGAATACTACGAAAGCCATCAGCAGATTTCGTATCTCTGCCAATGGCTTTTATCGTGCATCCTGTCACTTTCGACAGGATTTCATGCTTGTATTCTTTTATCTGGTAAAGTTCCGCAAGATTGGAGTCGGAATTGATGAATTTCTGTATTTCTGTCCATACGATTTCCGCCTGGTCCTGCTTGGTTGCTGTACAGAAGATTCTTCCGAGCCTATAGCCGCAGAAAGTGGCAAAATCATTGGCGATAGCTCCAGACAGGAAAGACTTACCATTCTGCCGCCCTATTTGGATGTACGCTTCCCGGTAGCGCCTTAAATGGGACCGTTTCTTTCTCCATCCGAATATGGAGCCAATAATGAAATTCTGGAATCCCCGGGTAACCAGCCGACGCGGATGCCCGCCTTCGCCAATAGTCAACGTATTGGCAATGTTGATGTGTTTCTCCGCAAGATTCGCATCAAAGATATAAGGAAAATCAGGGCCTCTTTCCATATCATCCAGATGCCTTTTGCAGCATAGCCATTCCGTATGCCCCGCCAGACGATCCCCGCTGATAACTGCCTTGGCATATGCCGTTGCCCTATCCATCGGCGTCCAGGAACTTGAAGTAGGGGTTCTGTTCTTTCTTCTCTGCCTTGACCGGGACCACCAGTTTCAGCCTGTCCGTAGTGGCAAGCCCCAGCTTAGCCGATGCCTTGTAAATGCGGTCAACATACATATTCTGCGCCACAAGAGCCGGGTTAACCTTGGTATATGAATTTTTCACGCCCTGAACTTCTACCGAGCAGCCTTCGTTCTCAATAATTTCGTTCAGCAGGATGAACTTATCATAAGCATCCGCATAGATGGCCAGCACAGACAGGTCCAGGTTGTCCAGAATATCAATCTTAGCGGCCTCACGAACTACCCGCCGGAACTCAGCAGCCGCTTTTTCAGACAGCCACAGGGGAGGGACAAGGCCCTTTCTGTCCAGCTTCAGTTCCTTCTCCTGTTCCATCCGGCTTTCTTTTTCCGCCTTCGTATGAGCGCCGGTATGCAATTCAATAATTTTCCTTGGCCTTCCTGCCATATTTGTCACCTCCCGCAGAAAATTTGGTCTGCATTTTTAAATATTTTGTGCGAGAAAAGGGGCTGCGCGGTCCTATCTTTGACCGCAAAAACTTTTTTCAGTTACCCCCGGCCGCTAAAAATTTTTTCTGACATCTCAAATAATTTTCTTTGCATCCTTGCTTTTGACTCAGCGTCTTTATCATAAGCATCGTGTATAATTCTATGCGTTTTATCGCTCACATAGACAAGGTTTGTTAATGTGAGTGCTTTATCCGGAGCCTCTACTAATGGAATGATATGATGTACGATTCTTCCTTTAACGATGTGATGGTTCACATCCATCTCGTATATATCCAGTCCATGGCAGGCCGCCTTAACAATTGCCTGTATGGCTTTCCAGGATGGCGAATGATAGAACGCACTCCGTTCACGGTTTCTATGTTCCCGGTCATACTCTTCATTCCGGCGCTTCGCATGAGGACAAGGTTCCCCTTGTTTATGCAGCTTACCGCAAATAGGACATTCTCGCATCAGCATTCTATTACCATCCCACAATTAAAAAGCACTCGTTTAGATGCGAATGCTTAGATTTCCTTAGTGCCCTGTATAATTTGATAATACATATAGTTCTAATAAGCTAATAACAACACCAGTACCACAAACCAATATGATTATTGCCTTTATTATGAATTCAATTGTGTCTAATAATTTCAAGCGCCACATGTTTACCGACCTCCAACCAGTACAACATATTCTTTTATTTTTATTATATCATAATCCAAACATCACAAAAAGGAATAGAAAAGCACACACCTGATCGACCGAGTGCGTGCTTTCCTGTTGGAGGGGTTACTCATGTGGTATTCTTCCTGATTTCCACACTATCATTTTACCCCAATTTCTTTGGAACTAATAGGAACTTTATGGAACTCTTTTTCCAGATCCTGTAATGCCCAGCCATGGAGCTTCGTAATCCACCGGAGGGAGAAGTGCATGTCCACGGCGATCTGTTTCCACGACTGGCATAGGATGTAGTACCGATAGAGAACACACCGCCTGTACTCATCCGGCTCCTTATCTATCAGCATCTCGGCCTGCTCCTTCATTCCCTTGCAGGCATCCCACTTCTTGTTCACCTTGTCTGCCTGGGATTCCATCTTCTCAATGATTTCATCCAGTGAGGAAATGTGATTGGTCTGGACCTTATCCCCAAAGCCGGGGCTTGAAATATTGACCATCCTCAGCCTTAGCTCTGACAGCTCCCGTTCATACGTCAGCAGCACACTGTTCTGCCTTCGGACTTTATTCAGAAATTCCTTTACAGTCATGCATGGCCTCCTTTGTTTCTTGCCATCTTCCGCATGCAGAAGGCAAGCAGGAAAGCTACATTCACGACCCCGCCTACTACATATCCGATGACGAGTCCAATCACTACTCCCATCATTTTCTCCCTCCTCGCTGAAGATTAAATTAAAATCACTTCATTCTGCATAATTTCATATCTCAGATACCTGTACGGATTCGCCTGTATCTGCCTGGCTACTTTCTCAGCCAGGGCCTCATCCATCAGCACCATCTGCCCACGAATTTCTGTGTATCTTACCGTGATGATTGGTTCATCATCCGCTTTGTGGTTGCTCTTGTAGACCACCACCTCACAGACGTTTTTGTGGCCAGGGCAGTTCCACGGCCTTACCATGATACGAAGATACGTTGCCATCATCACATCTATCGAGAAGTCACTTCCGTGCTCTGCGTGCGTTGTTGCACCGATTTTGGTATGTCTCATTTCCCCACTTCCTTAACCAATCTCTTTAAATCCATCAGACTCAGCTGCAGAATCTTTCTTACCGGGTAATTTCTGCGAGGTTTGCAGAACAGCCGGTAAGTTTCCCGCCTCGTGTCATTCTTCCATCTCCGCTTGCAGCTCTTTCTCATGGATGCACCTTCTTCCCGGCCCACGCTTCACCGGTTCTTCCTTTTTCAGGACTCTATCCGGTTCACTTCCCGCCGGAGTGACTGGCATCGGCTTACCTTCGTCCTCATCCGGATGGGCCGCTTCCCATTCTCCGATGATGCCCTCTGCCACTTTCCCCTGGTCCACTCTCTGGAGCGCCGCCAGGTGATGGGCATCATTCACCAGCTGTTCAAGCAGTTTCTTCCGCAAAGTGAATTCCTCTGTGTCCATGGCTGCATTGATGAACTGATATACACAGTCGAATGTGTCCTTCGTCTTCTTCCTCCAGTTCAAAACGTAAGCCACATTCATTTCGCCGTTTATCGAAATAAGTACTCATACATGCAACATCAAAATCTCCATATCTATCTAGTACGTCGCCAGCATCGGAAGTACACAACTCCATTTTCCGCCCTTCAAAGACAACTTCTGAATCTGTAGCAATTGTGACAATCTGCGCTATCAGGCAACAGCTTAAAATCTTTCCTAAAGTCATTCTCTCACCTCGTTTTATTCCTGTATTCTCTTCACTTCAGCACTCCCCTCAGTTCCGGAGGTACTACGCCACTGGTCATGAGGCCCTTTTCTGATTCCTTCCGTTCCTGGAGGATCTTTTTTTCTGCCTCCCGTTTGGTGTCCTCATAGGTCTTTTTCTTCCCTGTGGCCACCCGGTCCGGCAGATCAAGGTTCTTTTCCATGTCCCTCATCCCCTTTCACTAGAATGGGATGTACTCATCATTCCCCGCCGGAAATGGTGCATTATTCTGCGGCGGTTGTGGCTGGCCGAACTGGCTGAAGTCTCCCCGCTGCGCTGCATCCACTCTCGTATCCAGCGGCCTGGCAATGAGGCCTGCCACCACTTCGGTGACGTATTTCTTCGTTCCGTCCTTGGCATCGTAGGACCTGGTGGAGTATCTGCCTTCCACCAGTACCCTGTTTCCTTTGTGAAGCTGATTTCCTACTGCCTCCGCCAAAGCTCCCCAGGCGGTGACCTGCACCCAGTCCGTGAGCTCCTTCGCTTCACCCTGCGGCGTCGTGTAGTTCCGGTTCACCGCCACCGTGAAGGAGGCTACGCCCCTTCCTGTTTTCGTTGCTCTTACCACTGGGTCCCGTGCCAGGTTCCCCAGTATCCATACACTGTTCATAGTTCGTCTCCTACTTCGAATTCATCTTCCAGCCATGCAATGGCGTGGTCCTTCGTTTTGAAATCTTCTGTCCAGCAATCCCCTGTCCTGTTGTCCAGGGCCGTGTAGGTTCCATCTCCATTCCGGCAGTAGAGCCTGCACTTCAGTTTCCTTGCTGTCTTGTCTTTGTTGCACCATCGTTCCACGAAGTCGCTCAAGTCTCCCGAAGTGACCTCCGTTATCTCATCTTCCATTCTTTCTCACCTTCTTCCGCTTGGCCTTCTTTCCCTTGGTCTTCTTTTTCCCAAGGGAGAAATTCTCTATAGCAAACTGCCTCACGAACTGGTAAGGGAATCCGTCCAGAGTGACTCCGTTCTCCAGCTTCACGATCTGGAAGCCTTCCTTCGGTTTCGGCATTTCCTTCCATGACCGGGCATAGATTTTCTTCTTCGTCACATGAGGCTTCTCCAGATTCCTGGTCATCCCCCACCGTCTTTTGATTTTCCCTTCCTTCACGGACTCGCTTGTTTCTTTCAGGAGATAGTCCGAAAGTCTTAGAGCATCCTCCGGTGAGCCATCGTAATAACGGACTGACCGATAATTGAATGTGGCCCACGGCCAGCACTCCTGAATCTTGTCACGTCCGATTCCCACATTGTTCACTATCAGATGATGGTGGATTCTATGCCCCTCTCTTTCTGTCACCCATATGGCCTTCAGCTCCTTTCCTGCTTTCTGGTATCTGTATTTCAGCCTTCGGATAAATGCGGCCCTTCTTTTCTCCGCCTCCTCCGGTGTCGGTTCCGGGTCTGCGTAGGTGAGATCGATTCGGATATCGTCCCTCTTGAAGTTGGTGACGATGTACCGGTAGAGCTTCACCCTGGCAGCTCTCTCATTCGCTTTCCGGTGTGCCTCGTCTGTCGGGTTGACCTTCGGCATTCTTTCTTTTCTCCCTGCCTGGTAGGTGTGATACTTTTTCACTTCTACCACCAGGGGAGCAATGAACACTTCCTTGATGTATGGCATACTAATGACCCCTTAATTTTTCTTCGCTAAAATAGACGGGATATCAAGACGGGAAACGGGCCGCATCGCCCGTTTTTATTGAATTATCCATGCACAAGGCTTATAATATAGACATGGTGTCGGTGCCTTGTGCACCCGGGCCGCTCGGAGAAATCCGGGCGGTTTTTTATTGCTAGAATGGCAGGCCTTTCCTCTTCTTCGGAAGGCATCCGGCACGGATCTTTTTGATTCGCCCCTCTTCCATTCCCTCATACACCGCTTCCAGTTCCCTGAAGTGCTTCTCCCTCCACCGTTTCACCGGGTCGCAGGAAAGATACTCCAGGGCTTTCTGCTGCCGCAGCGGTTCCGCATGGCCCATGGATGTATGAAACTGGGTCCGGTGAATCCATACGTCCAGGGTAATCAGGTTTTCTTCCCTGTCCGCGCCTCCTTCTCCGTGAGGCCGTACATGGTGGACCTCCGTGTCCCCCATGGGAAACGGAAGCCCCAGCATTTCCATATATACAAACTTGAGGGAGTTGTCCCTGTCCTTTACCAGCTTCTTCAGCTTGTTCCATCCCGTCCTGTTCTTCTTCATACATTCCCCTCTTCTCAAATGATTTTCTGCAGTCCCTTTTCCCCGGCATAGGATTCCAGTACCTTCTCCGCCTCTTCCTGGCTGTCCATCCAGCCGATTCCTTTGATGGACAGCCAGGTCCTGCGGCCTCCACCCCTGTAGTCTGCCCTCTTTTTCCGCATGGCTTTCCACTTCCTGCCATCCGGTGACGGCCTCACGATATAGGTATACTGTTTGTCCCTGTAGAGACTATGGTAAGCAAGTTTCATGGCTTCCTCCTTTTGTACTGGCAGTTCTGCAGGTAAGGAATGTACCACCGGCAGTGCCCGCAGTGTTCCTGGCAGATGTTTGCCCGGTACTTCCTGCACGCCACTTCGCCGTGGAGCTCTTCCCCGCATACCCTGCAGGCTCTGTTCTCATAGCTCTCTACCTGCTTCCCTCCGGCCAGTGTAATCATTTCCATGGCTATCCCTCCTGTAAAAAAGGAAATCAACGAAATGCCTGAGCCCGTCTCCCTGCAGAAATGCGAGGATCCTTGCTCAGGTACTCCATTCATTCACTTTTTCACCTTGACTGCCCCTTCCATTTCCCTCGATGTGGCAGTCCTGATTTCAGCATCCACAAACCCGGCAGGCTTCTTGATTTTCTGCCTGGCAAATGTAGCCAGTCCGGAGAGGGCTGTCAGATAATCCACCCACGCGCAGCCGTTTGCATCCACGCTGACTCCTCCATCCGGCTGAAAGATAATCGTGACCTTCTTCATAGTTTCACCCCAGTTCCGCTTTCTCGATAATCTCACGCACCATGGTGAGCGGGCTGTCTCCTTCCACGTTGACCGATACAGTCCCGCCGGAAGCGAAGTGGACCATCACGCCCCAGATGGCTCCATCATCGTTGTACAGGGCTTCCAGGTCCACCGGCTCACAGTCGATGCCATAAACCATCTCCTCTAAGAGCTTGAGGCAGTAATCTTTGCGGTTGTTGTCCTCGTGAATGGCTTCAGCGATTTCTCTTTCTTCCATGACTATTCCTCCTTGAAGTCATTGATGTACTCTCTCAGCGTTTCAAATGCCAGGCGTACTCCTACGCTGGTGAAATAGACCTTGTTGTCTCCAGCGGCATTTGCCGCAGCCATCTCCTTCTGGTTCTCAGTGATTTTTCCATTGATGAAATCAAGGATAGTTTCCTTTTCTTTCGCTTTCATTTGTTACCTCCAAATACATCTCCCAAAGCTCTTTCCTTTATTACCTGCTCCATGAATGGGCAGTTCTTTTTATGTCCCTTGATTTTCTGTACAATCGGCTCATTGGGGAGCAAGAGACAGGTCCGATAGTTCCGGATTTTCGATCCGCCCCTGTCTCCCACCCTGCCGGTGAAGTGGCATGCCTTGCATGTTACCTGCGCCCAGCCGATTTCGACCTTTGGGCACATCCCCAGCCCGCCTTTACTGGTGGGGAGTCTTTGGAATTTGTCTTTGACGTAGCACTTGTCGGCGAATGGGCATGTACTGCAATCTGTACTAATCATCATTTGCCTCCTATTTGTGATAAAATAAGAGCGGAGGAAGTATATGAGTATCTCCGCTTGAGGGCTCCGATAGCTGCAACTATCAGAGTCCTTTTCTTTTTGTGAAATTTTTCCCGTGGCCCTGGAAGTTTTCCAGGCCTTCCCGGTTATCTCTCCTTTTGAACTCCGGGTTATCCTTTTTGCAGCACTGGAAGGAGCAGTAATCCCATCCGGCTACGCTGAGAGTCCCGTCCGGCCTTCTGGCTGTCTTGAATGGGATAAACGTCTTCCCGCAGACCACGCACCGTCTTGGCTGCTGGCCATCATCTCCATCATGGGTCCCGGATTGCTCATACCACTGCCAGTAGGTGATCTCCTGCTTCTTGCATCCAAGCACGTCGCAGAGCCTCGAGATTGTTGGCTGCCTTGCGCGAAAGGGTAAATCTCCGCGGACGCGCGTTATGATTTTATTGGACAACTCTGCGCCGCGCAGATCACCGTCGGTGATGTTCTTCTTCTGCATCAGCCGGTGGAGAGCATCCGGGTCGAATACCAGCATGCGATTTCTGTAATTCCTATTCATGGCCGGCCTCCTACAGTTCCCTCGCTTTTTTGACGTGGACAATGAGTTCCGTACCAGGCTGGAGTTCCCCTGGATGTTCAATATGGTTGTCCTGCATGGCCTGCCAGGTGAGCTTACTCATATCATCTTTGTCGGTGGCCACCCGGGAGAGGATGCCCCAGAGCGTATCGCCCTGCTCGACCTCTACCCGGTATTCCACCAGCTCCGATGCCTGGAGGTCACGCCAGTAACCGTATCCGATGCCTCCCGCCGCCAGGGCGATGGTGATGAGGATGCCGATCTTCTCCCACTTAATTCTTCTTACCAGTGGCTTTTTCATCGTTCTCACCTGCCATTGCTTTGATGAAGCTGATTGCAATGTCAAATCCATCGGCTTTGCCTACATAGATATTGCATACAGCGCTGTTCTCCGTGAAATCGGTGGATGTGTCTCTTGCTGAATCCCTCAGATTACTGAGCTCTTCAATCAGCAGGTCCACCTGCTTTCCTGTCAATGCTTTCATCTCTTCCTCCTATCCGCCGGAGCGCTTATGCGATTCCGGCTTTCTTTTTTCTCTTCATGCGGAGGATCTGCAGCGTTGGCGACGTGACCGGGAGCCCTTCCCGGGCCTCCGCTTTCCTGAAGAGTGTCTCTTTCAGGCACTCCACGGGTATCATGGTCTTTCCCCGCCGCTCGCCTACCTTGAAGGCCTTGAGCTCTCCGGTGCGAATCCATTCCGTGATTCTTTCCCGGCTCACACCTGCTGAGTCAGCGGCCTCTGCGATGGTGAATGCTGTCCTTTCTACCTGGCTCCTCATGATGGCGCCTCCTTGCCTTTACATCAGCGTCGGCTCTTCTTTCAGAAACAGATTCACAAAATACTGCTGCCCCTTCCCGGTGACCAGCACTGTCCTGGTGGACCGGCTGGAGCCGTCCGAGGTGGTGATGGTCCTTGCCTTGATGCGGAACCATCCTCTGTCCATGGAACGCTGGGTGGGCATGTTCCTATCTGTACCGAACTTCATGAGGTATCCTTTCTCCCGCAGGATCCGGAAGAGACGTTTCTGCCCGATATCTACCCCGTTCTGCCGCAGCATCTTTGCCATGGCTCCTACCAGGATGCCGTCCTTCGTGGCTGCGTAAGCATCAGCGAAGAGGGCTTTCGGCTTCATGGCCTCGTTTTCAGTCTCCAGCTGCCGGTTCTGCTCCTTCAGGGCTCCGATGGTCTTCTGGGAAATCAGCACCGCCCTTGCCAGCACTTCCATGTCACTCATCCCCGGGTTCACCGGGATGTATCCCCCGGTCTTCCGAATCGCCGGAAGCACCTCACTGGTCACCCAGTGTTTGAACTTCTTTGCCGTGGGGAGCTTTGAGCTAAGGATGAGGCTGTAAAGGCCGGATTCATTGATGATGGTCATTTTCTGGGCTCCGCCAGGGGTCATCATTTCAGTGACCCCTTTATCTTCAACATCTACGTGATTTGCCACAGCATTTGCCAGGGACTTCCCTTTGACATAACCAAGGGCTTCCGCTACATCCTTACCTACGAACCAAGGCTGGCCGCTTATCGTGATTGTTCTCATTTCTCCAAATTCTTTACTATGAAAAACCGTGACGTCGTTCATTTAGTTTCCTCCTTTCTAGTTAAGTATACTTAACATTTAGGGCAAAAAAATATTTTCCAAAGGTTCATTGAGGGCATTCGCAATCTTCAATGTTGTGCTGATTTTTACATCTTTAAGGGCTCCACGCTCGATATTAGCAATGGTAACCCGCGAAACTCCCGACTTCTCGGCCAGTTCCTCTTGCGTGATGTTTTTTCTCTTTCTGATTTCCGCAAGTCTATTTGCTTCCATTCTGTTCACCTCCTTCTGTGTTAAGTTTACTTAACACCTGTAAATAGAATAATCCTTCTCTCCTCTCTTGTCAAGTAAGCTTTACAAGATTTCTTGAATATTGTAAAATGCAATTAACAGAAAGGAACGGTGTGTAAAATGACATTATCCGAATTCATCAAGCAGTACCGTGAAGAGCATAAAATGTCCATGGATGATTTTGCAAAAGTTAGCGGTTTGAGTAAGCCATACATCTCCATGCTTGAAAAAAATAAAAATTCAAAGAATGGAAAGAAAATCACTCCTTCCATTCGAACCTATTCAAAGATAGCCAAGGGCGTAGGGATGACTCTTAACGCATTCATGGAAATGATGGACGGCAACGACCATGTTCGACTTGGAGACGATTCCCCCAGCCTCCCCGCCGGAACATTCAAGCCTGTCTTTAAGAAGGTTCCTCTCCTCGGCTACGTAGCAGCAGGCAAGCCCCTGGAGGATTTGAACCAGGACGTTTCCTATGTAGACGTAGATGGCAAGTATAACGTGGACTTTGCGGTGAAAGTCGTAGGTGATTCCATGATAGATATAGATATCAACGATGGAGACATCGTCTTCGCCAAGTCCATGCCGGAAGTCGAAAATGGCCAGATTGCCGTCGTGGAAATCGACCACGAGAAGGCCTGCCTCAAGCGCTTCTACCGTTCCAACGATACCATCACCCTCATCTCCGCCAATCCGAAATACCCTCCCATGGTCTTCAACGCTGAGAACTGCGAATCCGTAACTGTCCGAGGCCTGGCAGTCATCAAGCAGAGCGAGATTCACTAATCCTACGCCAATAAAACTCCGTTTGCCGTCCTCGAACGGTTAAAATCAACGCTTCCACGATGCGGAAGCACTTCTTCAGATGGACGACTTTTATGCAAAAGTCACCCAAATCGGATGACTTTTATATAAAAGTCCCCCAAATATCGCATCGTTTTTTACGCAGCAGAAAAAGACCCCTCCGGATTGTCCAGGTCCGAAGAGGCCAGCCGTGAAGCAAAAGAAATGATCCACGTCTCTGAGGGCAGGAATGCATGATTGTATATACACAGAAAGGAAAAAGGAAAAACAGATGCTGCCCTACCCTTCCAGTTTAACATATCTTAACGTAACCATCTGATATCTAACTCATCATGTCACGTTAAAACTACGTTACTTACAAGTTACTTGAAATTACTTGAAAGCCGATAAAGTCAGTATTTATCGATGTTCCCACTTGTGACCGACATGTTACTTGAAAAGCGCAGCGAATTACTTGAAATCACTGGAAAACATATCGTGCAGGTGCACGAAACGCCCTCTCCAGCCCATTTAAGTTTCAAAAATGGCACTTTCTCGAACTAATCGCATTTCATCGAACTAATTTCCTCATTTATAAAAACTCCGTTTTTTGTAAATGACGTTGGTTTACATTTATAAAAATGACCGTTTTTGTAAAGATGTTTTGCAAATACATTTATCTTATTAGCAAAAATAAAGGTATTCCATTTATATACTTAGCAAAGGAGTTTAAACATGTCAAGTTATAATTGAATCGAATATTGACGATATATATATTTCTTGCTAGAATAGCAATAGGTGAATTGGCCATGACTGGAAACAGGAAGGCCACAGAGAGAGTCGTTGCTATTGAGCAGCGGCTCTTTTTTTGCAGGAGAAATAATATGGATTTTGACAAACCCTTTCGTACATTTGAGGAACTGGCTGTACTACTCCGAGACGAACATGGCTTAGCCATAGGCAATATTGAGGAAACCGTTCAAGTCCTACGCTTTATCCCTTACTATGACTTAGTTAATGGCTACAAGGATGTTCTTATGGATGGAGAAAGATTCCGCTATCCATTTAACATTACTGACCTTCTCCTCTTTCATTCATTTGACCGAAACTTTCAGAGCTCACTCATGTCTTTCAGCACCACTGTCGAAGACTACTTTAAGAATGTACTGGCTTATGTTATTGCAAAAAATTTTTCCGTTTCAGAAGAAAAGTACCTTGATGAGCGCCATTACTCAAGAAAGCATTCTCACACTGGCAACAATATTACCAGGCATGATGTTTTGGACCGTTTACGAAAAATCTGCGTACAGTCCATGGATGACCCTACCCTTTATTATCGAAATCACCACAACCACATTCCTCCATGGATTCTTTTAAAGAACGCTTCCTTTAGTCTTGCAACAAATCTTCTTGTTATCTTACCTCCTGCGCAGAAGCAAGAAGTCGTTGATATAATGCTCCCGGGTTCCAAGCCTTGGGATCTTCGCTATACCGTCTTACTTTATTCACTTACTATGATTCGGAAATGTCGGAACATCATTGCCCACAACCTTAAGTTTTCGGCATTTGATTCCTCTAAATATATGAATTCCCTGAATAAGCAAGTTCTCAGATCTTTTATATCGCCAAACCTTCTCTCTACGTTGGAAATCCGACGTGGAAAGTATTTGACTGGTATTTATGGATATATTGTTCTTTCACTATCTCTTATGCCAAATGGCATCTTCAAGGCAGGTCTTATCAACAGGCTAGCCCAGGCTTTAGATATGGATGGTCTCGCTAATATTAAGCCAATGACTCGAATTGTTCAAAATATTCGAACAATCTATTTTGATGGTCATCATTTACCCCAAGATTTGCAGATGCGGCTGCTAAACTATCTCAAGCAAACATTGCCTCCCAAGTCTTGATAAGTATGTATTTGGAAGGTTTAATTATTCTCTTTACTTAAAAAGCCTCATCCATGCAGGCACATGGATGAGGCCCTGGCCACAGGCTCTGCTAAGTCATGGCCATTGTAACCGATGTCGATAAGTGTATCAGGAGGTTACGGTTATATTATACCATTCCCTCCTTGAACCATCAGCAAAGGAGGCTGATTTCCATGCCCAGGAGAAAAGATGGGTATTATGAAGTAACTGCTGTCATCGATGGCCGGCAGCGTCATTTCTACGGGAAGACAAAAACAGAAGCCATCAGCAAGAGGGATGCCGAGGTGGCGGCTTATGAACAGTTCCCCATGATGAATGACCACATCCTTCTTGGAGAATGGTGCAGCGCCTGGCTGGAGGGTCTGGGAGACTCCGTGACGCCCAAGACCATAGAGTCCTACACCTGCGTCATGAGGCATATCACCGATGCGCCTATCGGCTCCATCCCCCTGGACAAGCTCCGGCCGGTGACGTTCCGGATGTACTGGAAAGAGCTCCTGGACTCCGGCCTGTCTCCCCGTACCGTGGCCTACTGCCATACCGTCACCAGTACAGCCCTGAAGCAGGCAGTCCTGGATGGCGTCATCCCGGTGAATCCACTGGCAGCGGTGAAGAAGCCCCACGTCCCCCATACGAAGGCCATGGCCCTCACCAGGGAACAGCTGGAGGCCGTTTTTACTCACATTTCGAATCCTGTACTGCTCCGGATCTGCCGCTTTGCGGTGGTCACCGGCATGCGGCGCAGCGAGATACTGGGCCTTCGCTGGCAGGACGTGAACTTCTCCCGCAAAACGGTATCGGTCAATCAAACCTGTCTCGTCCGTGATGGGAAGTCAGCCGTCATCACCCAGAGCACGAAGACCACCAGTTCCAGGCGTACCCTCTCCATTGACGAATCCACCATCGCCATGCTGCGGGAGCAGAAAGCGTATTGCCTCCGGCTAAAGCTCCGCCTTCCGGATCATAAAGCCTGTGACCTGGTATTTCCGTCGGAGAACCTCACACCTATTTGCCCGAACAATGTCACCCATGATGCCAAAGCAGCATTCAAGGCCGCCGGGCTGCCGCAGTTCTCTTTCCATTCCTTCCGCCATACATCGGCTACCTTATTGCTCCAGGCGGGCATAAACTACAAAGTCGTACAGCAGAGACTTGGCCACTCCTCCTGCGCTACCACCATGGACATCTATGCCCACGTCATGCCAGGCGCCGATGAAGAAGCGGCCAAAGTCCTGGAAGTCCTGTGCACCTGATTGTCATCGGTCAATAAAAAAATGGGCCTGTTTTCTACGATACCAGTAAGATACTTTACTCAAAAATATGGTAAAATATCGTAATTTATAAGGCTGAAAAGCTCGATAAATACGGTAAATACTGGATGCCATAAAGACTCAAAATCTGGCGATGGCAACATCGTGCGGGTTCAAGTCCCGCCTCCGGCACCATAAAAACCAGCCTGCAGGCTGGTTTTTTGATTGCCAGACAATAAAAGCCGTGAAGCGGTTTCCCGTTTCACGGCTTTTTAATTCCTTATTTTTCAATGCCTTTGAAGGTGTAGTCCTTGTCTTCGATGGCTTTCTTAATATCTCCATCAGCTACTGCCTTATCCAGAGTAAGAACAGCGGTGCCTTTGGTATGGGATACATCAGCCTTTTCCACACCGTCCAAGGCTTCCAGGGCTTTCTTCACTGTCATTTCGCAGTGATTGCACATCATACCTTCGATTTTAACTGTTTCTTTCATGTTTGTTTCCTCCTTTGGAAATAAAATGCCTTTATATTCATAATCCGCCTTGGCCAGCACCTGTTTCATGGCTGCCTCGTCGGGTTGTGAGCTGTATGTAATGGACACGCGGCCTGTTTTAGCACCGGTAATGAAGGGAAGCGATTCCAGCGCTTTCTTCACGTGGTTTTCGCAGTTTTCACACATCATGCCTTCTACCAGCACCACTGCCTTTCCTCCCGCCGCTTCTGGCTTTTCTGCAGAGGAGGGCTTGCCGGAAATGGTATCCCAGTCCGGCAGGGCCGTCATCTTTTTCTTTTTGTCCCGGGAAGGGCTGCGGACGTTGAAAAGATTGAGCCTTAGAGCGTTCATGCAGACAGTGAAACTGGAAAGGGACATGGCGGCGGCACCCCACATGGGATTCATGCGGATGCCGGGATACAGACCGGCAGCCATGGGGATGAGGAGCACGTTGTAGGCGAAAGCCCAGAAAAGGTTTTCGTGAATATTTTTCAAAGTCTCCCGGGAAAGACGCACTGCGGCGGACACATCGGTGAGGCGGGAATTCATGAGTACAATGTCGGCGGAGTCAATGGCCACATCGGTGCCGGCACCGATGGCAATACCTGTATCCGCCTTCACCAGAGCCGGAGCATCATTAATACCGTCACCCACCATGGCCACTTTCCCAAAGGCCTGGAGCTTTCTGATGACCGCTTCCTTTCCATCGGGAAGAACACCGGCAATCACATGGTCTACGCCGGCCTTCCGAGCCATGGCGGCCGCCGTTTTTTCATTGTCGCCGGTCAGCATGTATACTTCAATACCTTTCTGCTGGATACCTACATTAATGATCTTGGAGGTATAATCCGGCAGGGAAAGATCACAGTACGCCTGCAGAAACAGAAGTGCTATGATCAGTACTACATAGCCAGCTGATTTTTTCAGATATTTCATCAGTTTGATCACTTTTGCTGCCTCACTTTCTTTGTGTCATTTTTCCGGATGTTCCGGGTATTCTATCAATGTTCTCTGTAATCTGCTCCAACATTCTTCTCAAAAGGCAAAGTTCTGTTTCGCTGAGGCCATCGAG
>ENA-OOXJ01000373-OOXJ01000373.1-human-gut-metagenome-genome-assembly--contig:-NODE-373-length-39028-cov-2.727606_pt1 | contig 39028 bp, 24 predicted proteins | sample MGYA00241587_ERZ501343 | MGnify/ENA primary metagenome ERZ501343 (study PRJEB25962, sample SAMEA2042918) | human gut metagenome | biome: human gut; feature: human-associated habitat; material: faeces... | reverse complement strand
ATCAAATCCTGTTGCGTTAATCTGCTGCAATTCGGCGGATATTCCAGAGATTTTCCGTAAGTTTGCGAAAACTAACTTTTGAACCTATGAGCACAATTTTACAACTGGCTCCACAGAATGTGTGGAAGCATTTTTATTCGCTGACTCAGATTCCCCGTCCGTCTGGACACATGGAAAAGATTACCGAGTTTCTAGTAGGATTCGGCAAGGGACTGGGCTTAGAGGCGTTTGTCGATGAAGTGGGTAACGTCATTATACGCAAACCGGCAACACCGGGTATGGAAAACCGTAAGGGGGTTATCTTGCAAGCGCATATGGATATGGTACCCCAGAAAAACAACGATACAGTACACGACTTTACCAAAGATCCCATTGAAGCTTATGTGGATGGTGATTGGGTAAAGGCGAAAGGTACGACACTGGGTGCCGATAACGGCTTGGGTGTGGCTGCCATCATGGCGGTACTCGAAGATAACAACCTGAAACACGGTCCGCTGGAGGCCCTCATCACCAAAGACGAGGAAACGGGCATGTATGGTGCTTTCGGTCTCAAACCGGGTACGTTGAAAGGTGAAATCCTGCTGAATCTGGATTCGGAAGATGAGGGAGAACTATACATTGGTTGCGCAGGCGGCATTGACATTACGGCTTCACTGGAATATAAGGAGGAAGCTCCGGCAAATGATTTTGTTGCGCGCAAGCTGACTCTGAAAGGCTTGCGTGGTGGTCACTCCGGTCTGGAAATCAACCAGGGGCGTGGTAATGCCAACAAATTGTTGGGGCGCGTGGTACACGACTTGCTGGTGGAATTCGATTGTCAGTTGGCTAGCTTCGAGGGTGGAAACATGCGTAATGCCATTCCACGTGAGGCACATGCTGTACTGGTATTCAATCCGGAAGACATGGAAGGATTGGAAGATTACGTACGCGAATATGAGACACAACTCAATGCTGAGTTTGCGCCGATTGAAAGTGGACTTAGCCTGAAGTTGGAGGAAGTGGCTCTGCCGGCTGCCGTAGTACCTGAAGAGATACAGGATAATATGATTAATGTATTGATGGCCTGTCAGAATGGAGTGATGCGTATGATTCCTACAGTACCTGATACGGTGGAGACATCATCCAACCTGGCTATTGTGACCATTGCCGGCGGCAAGGCCGAAATGAAGATTCTGGCCCGTAGTTCGTGCGATACAATGAAAGACTTTTTGGCCGACAGCTTGACAGCTTGTTTCGCCATGGCTGGTATGAAGGTAGTGTTGAGCGGAGGTTATTCCGGTTGGCAGCCTAATGTAGATTCCCCCATCCTGCATGCCATGAAATTGTCTTATAAGCAGCAATTTGGTGTAGAACCGGCCGTAAAGGTAATACATGCTGGATTGGAGTGCGGCATTATCGGTGCCAATTGTCCGGGGCTGGATATGATATCTTTCGGACCGACGTTGCGTTCCCCGCATTCGCCTGACGAACGTGCATTGATTCCTACGGTAGCCAAATTCTATGATTTTCTGGTAGCTACACTCGAGCAGACGCCCGAAAAGTAGTAAATCTACCTAGGTAAGGATTAGTAAATAGAAAGGAACTTTCATCCGATTAAGGGATGGGGGCTCCTTTTTTTATGGTTTGCTGTCAATCTGTCTTTTTCTGACATAAATTCGTGTCTTGTTGTCAGCTTGGATATGATTCGGTTTCATGGTGGCATCCTTTTTTTGATACGCGTCAAGAAATATGTTATAAAACATGTTTTTCGGGCTATTTTTGTTTTTCGTATCCAATAAAGGCCTTACATTTGCATCGTTCAATCATGAGAGAACAAAGGATAACAAGATTGATTTAGGAGGATAACAAAATGAAGATGTTTAAGAATTTATTTAAGAAAATCGGTATGGCCGATAAGAACATTTGGGGATACGTAATGCTTTAAGCATTTTCCCCATTTGAAAAAAGAAAAGAGACAATAGTTTTCAGGTATCTGTTTAATTTAAATGAGTAGGTATTATGAAAAAGAAGGTATTGAACGTATTGAAAGCCATGCTTACCCAATTGGGTAAGAACGAAGCTCTTGCTAGAGGATATGTATTGTAGTACACTGCTCTTCTGTAAGAGTCGGTAAAAAAGAAATTTTGCGAGATTAAGATAACAGTTAGTTTTCAAGGTATTGATTTTTAAAAAGTAAAAGGCTATGAAAAAGAAAATGTTGAATTCATTCAAACGTATTGCATCTAAAATGAGCAAAAATTGGATGGAGGCTATGAGATATTATAGCTTTTCAGTTTAAATCAGAATGAGAGAGAGTTGATTTTTATATTTCGATGAGGGCGGTATTCCGGTATGGGACACCGCCCTTCTTTTTTATACGAATTTATACGAAGTGGACGACGGGAATTCTTTCTTTTTGTGCTAAATGGCAGATGTATGGAGATATGCAAGAATTTTTAAGCCTAAATGAACAAATGTTTGAACTTAATTCCTTTACTTTGTTATCAATGCAAAGACTAACAAAAAGATAGCTTATGAAGAACATTCGGAAATTTTTCGGCTTATTGTTGTTGCTGGTTGTTTGTGCAAGTACGTCATTGCAGGCACAATCGTACGACAAGTTATGGAAACAGGTCGAGGAAGCACAGAAGAAAGGTCTTCCGAAGACTGTAGTGAAGTGGGCTGATGAAATCTATCGGAAGGGAACAGATGAGCATGACATTCCCCAGATGTTGAAGGCGTATATTTGCCGGGAAGCTTATCAGGAACGGCTTACCCCCGATAGTCTTTACTCTAATTTGCAAAAACTGGAACGCTGGGCGCAGGTAGAAAGCAATACGGTCGGCAGGTCTGTGCTTTATTCCTTGCTGTCGGCTGAATACTTGGACTATTTGCAGGGCAACCGTTATGCTGCCTCGTTGCGTACGGAACTGGACGAAGAAACACCGTCGGCTGACATCCGTGAATGGTCGAAGGGGCAGTTTATACGTAAGATTGATGAATATAGCCAGGCTTCCCTTCAGGCTAGGGAGGAATTATTGGCTATGTCTTCCGATGCATATGTGCCGTTTGTAAAACAGGAAGATGGAAGCCGTTTTTACGGACACAACATGTATGATCTGTTGGCCAGGCGTGCCATAACGGTCTACAATGCATTGGGAGGTTGGGATGTAGATTCGTTGATGCACGAACGTGTTGAGCGTATTTATCTTGATCGGTTACAGGCTTATAGTCATCATGCAGGGATGGAAGATGCCTTATTGCTCACTACTCTCGACTATTGGCAATGGAAGTATGACCATGCACGCAGGCAGGTGGTTTACAATGGCCGTTTGGCTGTAAAGACGGAATGGGAAGAGGACTATCTGGCCATGCTCGATAGTCTGATCGCAACCTATGGAACACGGGAGGTATGTGCCGAAGTTTACATCCGAAAAGCGGAACTTTTGCAGGACGGCTTTTATAAGCGTTATGCCGAGGCGGTGAAGGTTTGTGATGAAGGTATTGAACGTTATCCTAAATACAAGCGCACGAATGAGTTGAAAAATATCAGGCAAAGGTTGTTGCAACCGTATGTACGTCTGACATTTAATCCGGTGGTATATCCGGGCGATACACTTGAAGTTAAGGCCAATTATCGTAATCTTTCAGGTTTTACGCTAAACCTGTATCGTGTTGATGCAAAGAAGATTCCGCTTGAATTGAATGAGTTGGATGAAGATTATTATAGCAAACATGGAGTGAAGGTAGCATCTTTGCATCATGACGGGGGTATGTTGACGGACGACCGCATATTTCAATATACCGATACCACACTTACCTTGAAATTGCCCGATCGGATGGGTATTTACCTGTTGCAGGCTGTACCTGATGTCAAGGGAGCCAAAACCGATGAGGATTTTCTGGCTTTGACCCGTCTGATGGTACTTTCACTTCCTTTGCCGGATGATAAGAAGGAAATATGTGTGGTGGATGCACATAGCGGTTGGCCAGTAGAGGAAGCCAAGGTAACATTCTATTCCGGTTACTCCGGCAAAGACCGGAAGCAGTTGGCCGAAGTAACCACCGGTACCGGTGGAAAAGCCGTACTCAGTTGGAATACGGATATACGTTTCTACAAGGCCTCTGTGCCCGGTGATGTATGTATGCCGTTGCAAAACATTTACCGTGGTGGCGGGTATCAGGCAGATGGTAGAGAGGTTCCGCAGGAACGGGTGACGTTGCTGACCGACCGGTCCATTTACCGTCCCGGTCAGACGGTATATGTAAAAGGCATTGCCTACCGGCAACAGGCCGATGAGGCTCAGGTGCTTGAAGGAAATGCGTACGTATTGCGCCTGCTCGATGCCAATGGCAAGGCACTTTCGACACAGGAGGTACGTACCAATGACTTCGGTTCGTTTGCCGCTGACTTTACTTTGCCTTCGGCTTGCCTGAATGGTAATTTTACCATCGATATACAGGGGGAGGCTTCTATGTCCATACGGGTAGAAGAATACAAACGCTCTACGTTTGCCGTTACCATTCATCCTTTGAAAGAAGCCTATTGTTTGGGCGATACGGTATGTATTACCGGTAAAGTGGAAACTTTTAACGGTGTGTCAGTGCAGGATGTGGACTTGGCCTATGTCGTAAACCGTAGCGCAGGAATGTATCGTTGGCCGGTGAAATGGCAACCGGTGGTATCAGGTACTATACGGCTGGATGCTGAAGGTAACTTCTCGTTTCCGGTTGTGATGAAGGGGGCGGATGAAAACGGCTATTTCGCTAGTTTTCAGGTGTCGGTGACCGTTACCGATGGGGCTGGCGAGACGCAGACAGAGTCTTATGAATGGACTGTTACCCGTGAACCGTATAGTTTTATGGGTGAGATAGACCGTGAACTTTGCAAGGAGGACACGCTTTCGGCTACGTTTACCGTAATGAATGCTGCCAATCAGCAACAGGCTTTGCAAGGCACCTATCGCTTGTATGCCATCAGGAATTTCAGTGAAAAAGGTGTTTCCGGTCAACCTGTAATACAGGGTACTTTTACGTCGGGACAGAAACTCTTATTGGAGGACTGGAACAAATTGCCTTCGGGATGCTACCGTCTGGTGTTGGCCGCTCCCTGGCGGGATAGGGAAGTCAGCAATCTGAAAGACAATGCAATTGATTTGTTGATATTCTCGCTATCGGATAAGCGTTTGGCCACATTCAGGGATGTATTCTTGTATCAGCAGAATACGGATTTTGAAGCCGATAGTCCGGCGGTGTTCTACTTCGGTACTTCGCATAAGGATGCGTATGTGATGGTTGATGTATTCAGTCCACAAGCAAGGTTGGAAAGCTGTACGGTGGTGTTGAACGATACGCTGGTCCGCATGGAGTTCCCTTATAAAGAGGTATACGGAAAGGGTGTGTCCGTGCAATTGACGTTTGTAAAGGACGGGCAACCTTATATTTCTCGGGTAGAATTACGTAAACCGCAACCCGATCGTACGCTCAATATGAAGTGGGAAGTGTTCCGTGACCGATTGCAACCCGGTCAAGAAGAAGAGTGGAAGCTGGTAATTAAAACCCCGCAGGGGCTTCCGGCCACCGCCGAGATGCTTGCCACGATGTACGATGCTTCGCTGGACAAGTTGTTTAAACGCTACCAGTCATTGGGCTTATATTACAGCTATTATCTGCCTTATCTGAACTGGCAGTGGAGCACGTCCGGTATCCGGAGTATTTCTCCTTATTTCCCCATCCGGTCGTGGAGAGTACCGGAATGGTATTATGACCGGTTCTATCATCCGTTCTCGGGAGTGGGTGAAGTGCTGACCATTGTAGAAAACGATGCGGCGGTTTCAGATGTAGTGATACGGGGATATGCTAGTGCGGATCGTGTAAGTGCTACGGGACGTGTGCCTGCTGGCGCAATGCTTTCCAAAGCAGAGAATGGAGAGGCGGTCGAAGTAAAATATGTGCCAGCTGCGGTTGAAGAAGAATTGAGCGAAGTAGTTTTTGAGTCCGAAACACTACCGATTGAACCGGCTGCTGAACTTTCGTCCGAGGTACGTACCAATTTTGCCGAGACAGCTTTCTTTTACCCGCAATTGCGTACCAATGAGCTGGGCGAGATAGCCTTTTCCTTTACGATGCCGCAAAGCCTCACGCGTTGGAACTTCTGTGCCTGGTCGCATACCAAAGATCTGATGACGGGGCAGCTCAATGCCTCGGCAGTAACTTCCAAGGAATTTATGCTGATGCCCAACCTGCCGCGTTTTGTCCGTACGGGCGACAAGACGCAGGTAGCTGCCACGGTAGCTAATCTTACCGACCGAGAGATAAAAGGAAAAGTGGTGCTGACCTTGTTCGACCCCGTTACCGGCAAGAATGTACTGACCCGCAGGCAATCGTTTACGGTAGAGGCCCGGCGGAATACTTCCGTTACTTTTGCTTTTGACGCGACCGACCGTTACGACCTGCTGGGGATACGCATGGTGGCCGACGGAGGTACCTTCAGTGACGGTGAGCAACACCTCTTGCCCGTGTTGAGCAATAGTGCGTATCTCACCGAGACTTTGGCGATGCCTATCCGTGGCAAAGAGACGCGCACGTTTAGGCTGGATAGTCTTTTCAACGGGCATAGCAATACGGCTACCCATCGCCGGCTGACGGTGGAGTTTACCGGTAATCCGGCCTGGTATGCCGTGCAGGCACTTCCGGTGCTTGGCCAGCAGGAAACCGACAATGCCGTATCCTGGGCCACTGCCTGGTATGCCAACTCGCTGGCCGGATACATAGCTGGTAGCCAGCCGCGTATCAAGGCTGTGTTCGATAGTTGGAAAGCAACGGGAGCATCCAAGGAAACTTTCCTCAGCCAACTGGAAAAGAACCAAGATGTGAAAAACATCCTGCTTTCCGAATCGCCGTGGGTACTTGAGGCTACCAATGAGGCTGAGCAACGGGCACGTATTGCTACCTTGTTCGATGTCAATCGGCTGGGCACCCGCCTGTCTTCAGCGTTGGTGCGTTTGAAAGACTTGCAGGGTGACGATGGGGCCTGGAGCTGGTATAAGGGAATGCCGGGCAGTCGGGACATGACAAGTTATATTACTACGCTATTGGTACGTCTGCCGCTGATGACGGGTGTTCGGTTGGACGATGAGGCTGATGCTATGAAGCTGGCCGCTTTCGGTTACCTGAACCGTGAAGCACAGGACGAATACAAGCGCTTGCGAAAGCAGGAGAAGAAGGGCGCCAAGGTGGATTATCTCTCGGATACGGCACTGGAATGGCTTTATCTGCTTGCATTGGACGGCACCGAATTGCCTGCCGAAATGAAGTCGGTGCGTGATTACTTCCTGGCAAAAGCCGGCAATGGGCTGACTTCTGCCTCTATGTCCCGCAAGGCACGTGTGGCCATTGTGCTATTGAAGAACGGAAAAACCGTGCAGGGCAATGACTTCATCGCTTCCCTTCGCGAGCATCTGGTGCAGGAAGACGAGATGGGCGCTCACTTTGCTTTCTACGACACGCCCTACCGTTGGGGTATGATGCCCGTACCGGTACATGTGTCGGTCATGGAAGCCTTGCGTATGGCGGGCGGCAATGACGCGTTGGTAGAAGAAATGAAGCTTTGGTTGCTCAAGCAGAAGCAGACAACTTCGTGGACTTCTCCCGTAGCTACGGCCGATGCCATATATGCCTTGTTGTGCCAAGGCACTGACTTGCTTGAAAGCCGTGGCGACGTGCATATCACCCTAGGACGCGAGGTGTTCGAAACACAGAAAGCCGGAGCCGATGCGCCGGCCGGACTGTCGTACATCAAACAAAGCTTCACCGAAGGTTCTTCCCTGAAAGCCAGGGAAATCACCGTAGAAAAGCGTGACGAGGGCATTGCCTGGGGAGCTGTCTATGCCCAATATCTGTCACCGATGTCTGACGTGCGGCAACAGGGTGGGGCGCTTGACGTGCAGAAGAAACTTTATGTGGAACGCGTGGCCGCCGACGGTAGCAGGTCGTTGAAGCCGTTGGCCGAAGCTGGACCTCTGCATGTGGGCGATAAGGTCGTTTCCCGTCTTACCATCCGCTTGGACCGTGCCATGGATTTCGTCCAACTCAAAGACCAGCGCGGAGCTTGCTTCGAGCCCATCGGTTCGTTGTCAGGCTATCGTTGGGGGAACGGACTAGGGTATTACGTGGAGATTGAAGATGCCGCTACCAATTTCTTCTTCGACCACCTGGGCAAAGGTACTTACATACTTGAACACAGTTACCGCGTGGCCCGTGGCGGCACTTACCAGAGCGGACTGGCCACCCTACAATGTGCCTACGCACCCGAATATGCATCGCATGCGGCCGGAGGAATGGTAACGGTGGAATGAGTGAAAAAGTATCCAGCGTGGGTAGATCTATCATCCACGCTGGGTAGGTGTCGCATCCAGCGTGGATGCAGAGGCAACCCTGCCTGGGTATATAATTGTCCGGGCAGGGTTGTTTGTTTTTAAATGAGATCCAATTCTGTGGCAAGCGATATCGGATAAAAACTATGTCACCTTTTTATATATGTGTTGAATATTGGGAGGTAATATTCCTATGAACTATTCTTCTTTGTTTATTGTACGATAAAATATGTAATTTTGTATCCGTGGAAATACCTCGCAAACTTATTATTAACCGGGAGAAAATAGATTTTGAATCATAAATAGTATTGTACAATGGCGAAATATAGTAAGATCCATAAAGTTGTTTTCATATTCTTTTTAGTTTGTATTCTTGCATTGTTATCTATACGGTTGTTATCCGATGCAACAAGAAACAAGCAGGAGATTACGGCTTCATATACTGATATTCTGACAGATACTATTTCCCGAATTGCATCAGAATATCCAGGCGAGATTGGTGTGGCATTAATTGTAAATAGCGGAGATACAATTACGGTTAACAATGAGAGTATTTATCCCATGATGAGTGTGTTCAAAGTACATCAGGCAATAGCTGTTTGTGGCGATTTGGATCATAAGGGACTTTCTCTTGATACTTTACTGACGATAAATAGGGATGAATTGGATCCGAAAACATGGAGTCCCATGATGGAGGAACATCTGGAACCGGTAATAAAGTTGACAATCAGAGATTTATTACGGTATACACTGACTCAAAGTGATAACAATGCGAGCAACCTGATGTTTGAACGATTGGTCAATGTTACAAAAACAGATAGTTGTATTGCAACATTTATTCCGCGTTCAAGTTTTCAGATTGCTTATACGGAGTCCGAAATGTCGTTGGATCACGCTAAAGCTTACTCCAATTATACTTCGCCTCTTGGAGCGGCAATGCTTATGGAGCGTTTGTTTACGGATAGCCTGATGAGTTGCGAAAAACAGGATTTTATAAAGAAGACTTTGGGTGAATGTGTTACTGGTAAAGACCGCATTGCAGCTCCATTGCTTGAAGAAAAAAGGGTAACCATTGCTCATAAAACGGGTTCAGGCTATACCAATGAAGAAGGAGTGCTTGCAGCACACAATGACGTGGCTTATATTTGTTTGCCCAATGGGGTATGCTACACGTTGGCTGTGTTTGTTAAAGATTTTAAGGGAAATGAATCACAGGCTTCAAAAGCCCCGGCACGTATATCGGCTGCCGTGTATTCAATATTGATGCAAGGATGATTCTTTAGCCTACTGTGCATAAGTTGGCTACGTTTTGAAAGATACGTTTGCCGATGTGAATCACATAGCGTTTATCTGTCATTGTGAAGGTTAGTATAGGCAAGAATAGGGAGAACCTTTCATGGGACAGGTTTCTTGCTTCTTCTTTAGGTACTCTCGACGAAAACTCCTATTTTTGTGCAGACAAAACCGGAATACAACGTATGAAACAAATAGTTCTTACCTTATATGGACTGGTCGCCACGGCATTGGTTGCGGTGGCGCAGCCACGTTTTACCTCGAACACCGAGATCCACCAGTTCGGACAGATTGAATGGAAACATCCCGTTACGGCGCAATATACTATCACCAATTCGGGCAATGAGCCGCTAGTGCTTACTGATGTGGAACCCGATTGCGCCTGTACGGTGGCACACTGGACCCAGACGCCCATTGATCCGGGCGAAAAGGGGACGTTGAGCGTGACATTCGATGCCGAGGCTTTGGGACATTTTCAGAAGTCGGTGGCTATTTTCACCAACGCACAACCGAATCTGGTTTACCTGAAATTTGCGGGCGAAGTGGTACGTGAGATTACCGATTTTACCCGTACCCATCCTTTTCTCATTGGGCAAATACGCATAGACCGCAATAGTCTTGATTTTCCGGATGTGCAACGTGGCGAGCGTCCGGTAATGCACATCAGCGTGGTAAATCTTTCCAATCGTCCTTACGAACCAGTACTGATGCATTTACCTTCGTATCTTGAGATGAAGGCAGAGCCCAGCATATTGCAGGAAGGAGAAAGGGGGACTATCACACTGACGCTGAACTCTGACCGGCTTACGGGATTGGGATTGACACAATCGTCTGTTTATCTCTCGCGTTTTGCAGGCGACAAGGTAGGTGACGAAAACGAAATTCCCGTTTCGGCTGTTGTACTGCCCGATTTTTCGGGTATGACCGAAACCGAAAAGGCTAATGCGCCCGTTATCAGCCTTTCGGCTACCGACATTGATCTAAGTAGCGTATTGGCCAAGAAATCGAAAGCACATCAGGATATTACGGTTACCAATACAGGCCGTTCACCCTTGCACATCAGTAAGTTGCAGGTATTCCATCCGGCCGTAGGCGTCCGCCTCAAAAAGACGTTGTTGCAACCGGGCGAAAGTGCACGCTTGCGGGTGAGCATCTCCAAACGTAACATAGGCAAAAAACGCCGTCACTTGCGTCTGCTGATGATTACCAACGATCCGATGCATCCGAAAGTGGAAATTAATATAAAAACGAAATGACATCTTTCCAATACCACCATTAAACCTTAGAAATTATGGAACATCCCGAAAACAATGAAGCGTACAAAGGACTGGTAGTCAACGCCGGCGTTGAACAACCTTCGTCTGTCAATCCTTATTTGAAGAAGAAACCCCGCAAGCGCATGCTTTCGGTGGCTGAGTTTGTGGAAGGTATTGTGAAAGGCGACGTCACTATCCTGAGCCAGGCAGTGACGTTAGTCGAAAGTGTGAAACCTGAACATCAGGCTGTGGCCCAGGAAGTAATCGAGAAATGTTTGCCTTATTCGGGTGCTTCTGTTCGTATTGGTATCAGCGGTGTGCCGGGAGCGGGCAAGAGTACTTCTATCGATGTGTTCGGTCTCCACGTGCTCGAAAAATACGGTGGCAAGCTGGCTGTATTGGCTATCGATCCCAGCAGTGAACGTAGCAAGGGTAGTATTTTGGGTGATAAGACGCGTATGGAGAAGTTGTCAGTACATCCTAAGTCGTTTATACGCCCCAGCCCCTCGGCCGGTTCGTTGGGCGGTGTGGCTCGCAAGACGCGTGAGACTATCGTTTTGTGCGAGGCAGCTGGATTTGACAAGATATTTGTGGAAACCGTGGGGGTTGGTCAAAGCGAGACGGCCGTTCATAGTATGGTAGACTTTTTCTTGCTTATCCAGTTGGCGGGTACGGGTGACGAATTGCAGGGAATCAAGCGTGGCATTATGGAGATGGCCGACGGTATTATTATCAATAAGGCCGATGGTGATAATCTGGAACGCGCCAAGCTGGCGGCTGCGCAGTTCCGTAATGCGCTGCACTTATTCCCGGCTCCCGAGAGCGGCTGGACGCCGCAGGTGCTTACTTATTCGGGTTTCTACAACCTGGGTGTGAAAGAAATCTGGGATATGGTGTACAAGTATATTGACTTTGTCAAGGAAAACGGTTACTTTGATTATCGTCGTAATGAGCAGAGCAAATATTGGATGTACGAGACCATTAATGAGCAATTACGCGATAGCTTCTATCATAATCCCACCATCGAAGCCATGCTGGCCGACAAGGAGGCGCAGGTACTGCAAGGTAACCTGACTTCGTTTGTGGCGGCTAAGAATCTGCTGGATACTTACTTTGGGGAGTTGAAGGGATGATTTATAGAGAATATTAATGATTATGCGTTGTGTTTTACTTTCTGTCTCTTATTTTTAGGGTTCTTATTTAATTATAAAATTATAGTTTTTTTAATTTTAGATCTTTGTCTTTTGATTTTTGTTTTTAGTTGAAAATCAATGTGATATATATTCTTTGGAAACATTTGATACCTTAAATTAATACATTTGTAATGTTTTTCAAGACATATTATACCCATTTTTAAGACAATTTGAAGGTTATCTTGTCTGTTAGTAACTTATTTTTGCAATTGTTCATTTTACACTTATTGTAAGGTGAATAAAGTGTAAACCTTTTGTCTTATTTGTTAATTTTTAATGTAATATGGAAAAACATTTCAAAGAAAGAAGTGCTAGGAGCACTTTGTATCATTTCGTTTTGTTTTTGTTATTGCTTGGAGTGGCTATGGCAGGCCCTTTGTGGGCGACTCCTTTGCAAACAGGTAATGTCGCAGGTGTAGTTACATCTAGTTCAGATGGTTCTCCTTTGATTGGAGTCAGTGTACAAGTTAAGGAAGTTCCGGGAAGAGGAACTGTTACAGATTTAGATGGCAATTTCAGTATTGCTGCTTCTAAGGGCCAAACGCTTGTCTTTTCATATGTTGGTTTCATTTCCCAAGAAGTGAAAGTGACAAAACCTGTACTTAATATAGAAATGAAGGAAGATGCTGAGCTGCTTGATGAAGTTGTTGTTATCGGTTACGGTACAATGAAACGTAGTGACTTGACAGGTTCGGTGGTTTCAGTGTCAGGCGATGAACTGAAGAAATCGGTAGTTACTTCACTTGATCAAGCTTTGCAAGGACGTGCAGCCGGTGTGTCGGTTACGCAGAACTCTGGTGCTCCAGGTGGTGGTATTTCGGTCAGTATTCGTGGTATCAACTCTTTGAATGGTAACGAACCGTTGTATGTAATTGATGGTGTAGCTATTTCTGGTAATTCCTCAGGTAATTCAAGTGTCCTATCTTCAATTAATCCTTCAGATATTGTATCTATGGAGATTTTGAAGGATGCTTCGGCTACAGCTATCTATGGTTCTCGTGCATCAAATGGTGTGGTACTTATTACAACCCGTCAAGGTGAAGCTGGTAAGCCTCGAATTTCTTATGAGGGATATTATGGATTGCAACAACTTCCGAACGAACTTGATGTGCTAAATCTGCGTGAATATGCTGAATATCAGAATTTACGCGCAGAGGTAATAGGCTTTGGAGAACGTGCGGAATTTGCAGATCCAAGTTTATTGGGTGAAGGTACTAATTGGCAACGGGAAATTTTCCGCACAGCTGGTATGCATAATCACCAAGTAAACATTTCGGGTGGTAATGAAAGTGTGAAGTATTCTATTTCGGGCGGTTATTTGTCTCAAGATGGTATCGGTATAGGATCCAACTTTGAGCGTTTCTCGGCTCGTGTCAATATGGACAACAAAATAACCAAATGGCTTTCTACCGGTTTACGTGCTTCTGTATCGCGTACACAACAAAACAATACTATTGACAATGGAGGTATTATTAGTACAGCTATTTCCCAATTACCTGAAGTTCCAGCTCGTAATCCGGACGGAAGTTGGGGAACTCAGCAGGAAAATATGTATGGTACTTATTTTTCTAATCCGGTGGCTGAAGCCTTGATGCGTGAAAATTATGATAAAGGGACTCAAATGTATATAGACTTCTTTACGGATATTAATATTTATAAGGGGTTGACTTTTAGAGCGGAATATGCAGGCAACTATTATTATAGTAACAACTATCAGTTTACACCTTCTTATGATTATGGACATTTTGTACAGCAATCATCTGGTAGCCGTAGCGCTAGTAATGGAGCTAACTGGACTTTGAAGACGTATTTTACTTATAATGCAACCTTTGATAAACACAATTTGTCTGCAATGTTAGGACACGAAGCTCAGGAGAATAGTTGGGAAAATTTGTCTGGAAGTCGTACTGACTTTTTCTTGAATTCGGTACACGAATTGAATTCTGGTGATGCGCTAACAGCAAAGAATAGTAGTTCGAAAGGTTCTTCTGCAATAGAATCATATTATGGACGTCTCAATTACGGTTTTGATGATCGTTATTTGGTTACTTTTACTCTTCGTGCTGATGGATCATCTAATTTTGGACCAGCTAATCGTTGGGGAACTTTCCCTTCTGCAGCACTTGCTTGGAAGATAAAGAATGAGAAGTTTATGAAGAACTTATCATTTATTAACAATTTAAAATTACGTTTAGGTTGGGGTATTGTTGGTAACCAGGCTGCAGGAAGTTATGCTTATGGTGTAACAATGGCCTCTGCTGCAAGTATTTGGGGAACAGGATTTTATGCAGGAAATTATCCGAATGAAAAATTGAAGTGGGAAGAAACAAAGGCTTATAATGTTGGATTGGATTTAGGCTTATTTGATAATCGAGTAGAGTTGATAGTGGATGCGTATTATAAAAATACTGATAACTTGCTAATGCAGGCTTCTTTGCCAGCTTATGTAAATGGTATAATTAGTTCTCCTTGGGTAAATGCTGGTGCAATGACTAATAAAGGAGCTGAATTTACTTTAAATACAGTAAATATTGATACGAAAGATTTCATGTGGCGTTCAGGCCTGACTATTTCTTTCAATAAAAATGAAATTACAAAACTTTATACGGAAACAGCTGGAATTTCTGGCGTTTTGAATACATCTACTTATACTTATTCAATTGTTGGTGAGCCGGTAGGACAATATTATGGTTATAAAGTAAAAGGGATGTTTAAAGATGAAAGTGATTTTTATAAGAAAGATGCTTCTGGTAATTTTCTTCTTGACGAAAGAGGGAATCGTATTAAAGTAGCTTTGCCTGAAGGAAAGAATATAAGTGAGAATGAAATCTGGGTTGGCGATTACATCTTTGAAGATTTGAATGAAGATGGTGTAATTGATGAAAAGGACCGTACTTTTTTAGGAAATCCAGAACCAAAGTTTTCTTATGGATTTAACAATACATTTACTTATAAAGGATTTGATTTGAATATCTTTATTAACGGAGTTTACGGAAATAAACTTGTTAATATGTTACGTGAAGAGTTTACTAATCCCATGCGTAACAGTGGTATGTTAAAGGAAGCAACTAATATTGCACGAGTAGAACTAATAGATCCTAATCAGCCGAATGAAATCTGGAATGTACATGTAGCCAATGCAGAAACAGCACAAGTGCAACGTATTACTACATCTGATTCTAATGATAATAACCGTATGAGCGATCGTTTTATAGAGGATGGATCTTATCTTCGTATTAAGAATATCTCATTAGGTTATACGTTCCCGCGGAAGTGGATAAGCAAGTTGAATATTGATAATTTGCGAATATATATGAATGTACAGAATGCATTTACTTTTACAAAATATAAAGGATATGATCCGGAAGTGGGTGCATATAATTATAATGTGTTGCTTCGTGGTTTGGATAATGCTCGTTATCCGTCACAACGTATTTATACTTTTGGTTTAAACCTTAGTTTTTAATGATTTAATTAAATCGTAATATGAAAAATAAGATTTTATCAATAATAGCAGCCGGTATGTTCTTATCCGGTTGTAGTGATAGCTTTTTGGACAGAGCACCTGAAGGCTCATATGTAGATGCAACTTTTTATACATCGGATGAAGCGCTGGAAGCAGCTACGGCTCCTTTGTATAACAGAGCTTGGTTCGATTATAACCAGCGTTCTATTGTTCCATTGGGTAGTGCCCGTGCTAACGACTGCTATAATCCATGGATGGCTCCGGAATTTGTAACTTTCCAAGTAACAGCACTAAATTCAAACTTGTCACAATCTTGGAGTTCATTTTATTCTGTAATAACAATGGCCAATTCGGTAATAGATGCCGTAGAGACAAAGGCTACGAATGAAGTTAGTGAGGAGGCTAAAACTAAAGCAATTGCAGAAGCGCGTCTTATGAGAGGCTGTGCATATTTCTATATGTTGCGTTTGTGGGGGCCTGTTATCATTATTGAAAACAATCAAACAGTGGTGGATAATCCAGTGTGTCCTTTGCATAGAGAAGAAGATGTATTCCAGTTTATAATAAATGATTTGACTTATGCTTCTACTTATTTGCCAGAGGCTAATGATAAAGGACGTGCAACCTGCTGGTCTGCTAAAGGAATACTTGCAAAGGTTTATTTGGCTCGTTCTGGTTGGAAAAAAGGTGGACAACGTGATGAAGCTGATTTGCTAAAGGCTAAAGAATACGCTGCTGATGTTTGTGAAAACAGCGGATTGAACTTGTTGCCTAATTATGAAGATTTGTTTAAATATAAGTTCAACAACAACGAAGAATCTTTACTTGCAATGCAATGGGTACCATTGGGTGATTGGGGAGTCTGCAATACTTTATATGCTGACTTAGCTTTTGGTACTGAAGTAACCGGTGGAGTAAATGTTTGGGGTGGTGGTCTTAATGCTTCCATTGACATGTTACAACAATATGAGTTGGCTGATACATTGAGACGAAATGCTACATTTTTTACACAAGGTAGTTTTTATCCCTATATATGTATAGCCGATGGTGGTTATAGTTATCCGTATACTGCTGCACAAATAAAGAAAGGTGTTGTTGGTGGACCTGACGATGATAATGATGGTAAGGTGCAGTCTATGAATTCACCGTTAAATACATATATTCTTAGATTGGCTGATGTATATCTTACATACGCTGAAGCTTGTTTAGGAAATAACGAAACATTGACATCTGGGCCTGGATTGGAATATTTCAATTTGGTACGTGATCGTGCAAAAGTTGCTCGTAAAACGTCTATTACATTAGATGATATTATAAGAGAGCGTAGAGTTGAATTTTGCATGGAATATTGTAATTGGTATGATATGGTTAGTTGGTATTGCTATAAACCAGAAAAAATGTTGGATTATTTTAATAATCAGATGCGTGGTTATCGGGCTGATGTCATTCTTAAAGATGAAGAAGGATATTTGCATTTTGGACGTTATGACACGGATGGAACAACTTTTTTAGAAGGACCTGATTATTATACAGAACCTGGCTTTGAGATTGTCATTAGTGGAGAAGATATTTTCTTGCCTTATCCGGAATCGGATGTTATTCAAAATCCATTATTGAATGAAGATCCTGTTCCTTATACGTTTAACGAATAATATTGAATTGCAATGAAGAATTTAATAGATAAAATAGGAAATATAAGATTGCTGGCTTTTTTGTTGGCTTTTTGTGGATTATATGTCATGGCTTCTTGCCAGGATGATGAAGGTAGTGGAATTCCTGTTATTCATTATCTTCGGGTAACAGATCCAGCATTGGCTGATAGTACTTTTACTGATGTGAATCCGGGGGCGATGATTGTCGTTGTCGGAGAAAACTTGGACGGTGTGCAGAAAGTGTTCATTAACGATCAGGAAGTGTCTTTTAATTCTAATTATAATACATCTACTAGTTTGATATTGACAGTGCCAGCAGAATTGGAATTAACTGGTGCCAATCCTGAATTGAAAGGAGAACTTCGTATTGTGACTTCGCATGGTACTGCAGTGTTTGCCATGCATGTGCTTTCACCGGCCCCGGTTTTGACACGCATTGCTGCAACTTATCCTGTGAGCTCAGGTGATGAAGTAAAATTGATAGGTGAGAATTTTTATGAAATAAAGCGTATTGTCTTTACAGACTCGTTTGTTGAAGATGAGGAAGAAAATGTAGAAGAAGGTGAAAATGTGGATGTACAGGAGCCGGAAGGCGAGGTAGAAATTAATGTGATAGCAGAAGTTACCGATTATCAGGTAAATGAAGACTTTACAGAAATAACCTTTACAGCTCCTGCTACATTGGTGGAAGAAGGACACATTGTGGTAGAATGTTATACTAGTAGTGCTATTATTGAGTTCCGTCGTAATGGTCCTACTCCTATTATTACGGCTATTAGTTCGAATATGCCTATTCCTGGTAGTGAAGTCATTATTAAGGGACAAAATTTCATTAATGTTTCTGGAATCAATATTAATGGTGAATTTGATATTCCAGCAGAAGCTATTAAGGTATCCGCTGCATTCGATCAACTTACATTTACCATGCCTCAGGCACCTTCGCAGTCGGGACATATTTCGGTAACGGCTATTGGTGGAACTACGGAATATGAGTCCGTATTTTATCCATTGGAAAATCTTATTGTAGATTTTGATGGTGTGGGTAGCTTTAGTTGGGGAGGCATTACTCAACCGATTGTAGCCGATGGAAATGTAGCTCCATTTGTTTCATCGGGTACATGTTACAGTTTAGTAGGACAGATTTCAGGTGGAAATTACTGGTGGGGACAGATTGTGAACAATGCACAGTGGGTTTCTACTGATGTGATTCCGGGTAGTACTCCGATTTCTCAGGTGGAACTTCAGTTTGAATGCTATGTAGGAAAAGATTATAATGGAGCTGTCTTAGAATTTGCTATGCTGGATAACTGGAATTATACGTTGAAAGGATATAAACCTGTAAGTGTATTTACTGGTAAGACTGAAGTAGGACAATGGATGCAATGTAACATTCCGCTTTCATCTTTTGTAACAGAAACTACTTATCAAGACGTACTTAATAATGGTAGTGTACACTTTGGCTTGTACATGACCAATCCTTCGGGCGAAGCTAACGATATTGAACTTTATTTCGACAACTTCCGCCTGGTTCGGAAATAATCTGGTAGGCTGTTGGAGATATGCTAATGTTTTTATTTAGATATACAAATCAATAGAAATAACACAATTCTTATGAAAAAAGTATTTACCTACATATTGCTTATCATAGCAACCCAGTTGTCCCTGCTGTCGTGCTCGGACGACAAGGTAGATGGAGCCGTATTCTCGTTGAAGTCGGGTACGGAAGAAATCAGCCAATTATCTTTTGCATACGGCGAGGCATATGTTTTGTTGGCCTTGTCATCCAATACCGACTGGACATTGACCAGCGACCAGTCTTGGTGCGAATTGTCCAATGTAGCAGGTACATCGGTTGATGTACAATACATCAAAGTGTCTGTAGCCTATAATAATGGAGACCAAAACCGAACTGCTACACTGACTTTCAATGCCGGTGGAAATATCAAACAATATCAAGTAGTACAAGCTTCCAAGAACGGAACTACCTGTCCGACTGGTATGGAGCAGGATGCTATTGATGTAGTGAAATCTATCCATATGGGGTGGAATTTAGGCAATACGCTCGAGGCTATTGGTGGTGAAACGGCATGGGGAAATCCGGTTACTACCCGTGAGATGATAGAGGGTGTTAAGGCAAAAGGTTTTAATGCCGTGCGCATTCCTTGTTCTTGGAACCAGTATCTGGATGGTGAAGGCCGCATTACGGACGAATGGATGAGTCATGTGAAAGAAATTGTGGGCTATTGCGTGGATGCTGGTATGTATGCCATCATAAACATACATTGGGATAATGGCTGGCAAGACGAGTCGTGTGATGCATCGACTTTGAGTGAAGACCAGATTGCACAGGTAGAGAGCAAGGTAGCCGATATATGGACACAGATTGCTACCGCCTTTATTGACTACGATGGACACTTGCTTTTTGCCGGAGCTAACGAGCCGGCTGTAAGTTGTCGCGAAGATATGCTGGTATTGAAGCGCTATGAACAAGCTTTCGTAGACGCTGTACGTGCCACGGGTGGTAACAACGCTTACCGGAATCTCATTGTACAGGGGCCATCGACGAACATCGATTATACAGATGTGTGGATGGATATGCCAATGGATGTGGCACCAGCTCGTCTACTAGCCGAAGTACACTATTATTCACCTTTCAACTTCTGTATCAACGATGATGTGACTACATGCACTTATTTCTGGGGTGAACCTTATGCCGAATATGGAACTATTGACGAAGGGTTCCAGGAAGACTACGTGCTGTCTCAGTTTGCTAAGATGAAGGCACGTTTTGTGGATCGTGGCATACCGGTTATACTGGGTGAGTTTGGGGCAACATTGCGCGAACTGGAGGATGCCGAATTGCAGGAAAAACATCTGGAATCGGTGGGTTATTTTATGGGTTATGTCACCGAACAGGCCAAGAATCACGGATTGGCTCCTTTTGTTTGGGATACAGGCGGATTGTACGATCGTACAACATTTGAAATGAAGAACGCTTCGATTTATAATCAGATGATGGCAGGTGCCGACAACGGGCAATATCCGTTTTAATCTATCCCCCCCCCTCCAGAAGTGTGTCTGGAGGGGGATTGGTGGTAACAGGTAAAACTGGTTTTCAATGGGTACTATCCGGCTGTTTGGAAAGCAATTTCCGGCAGCCGGATTTTTTATTTCTGGTAGGTGTGAATGTTAAAAAAATAGGAAAGTCGTGCATGCGAACAAATATTTGCGTACTTTTGAAGCAACAGCTATAAGAACAGGAGCATGGAAACACAAGCCAACTACATTAGGCGCATTGAAATACGCGGGTTATGGCACCGCTACGATATAGCCTGGGATTTGCGTCCCGATGTCAATATCCTTTCCGGAATCAACGGGGTAGGGAAGACTACGATACTCAACCGTTCGGTCAGTTATCTGGAGCAGACTTCGGGAGAAATGAAAGGAGGCGAACGAAACGGTGTGCGTGTCATTTTCGACAATCCCCAAGCCACCTTTATCCCTTACGATGTGATTCGTAGCTACGACCGTCCTCTCATTGCAGGCGATTTTGTGGCACGCATGGCCGATCCCGATGTGCATTCGGAACTCGATTGGCAACTTTATCTGTTGCAACGCCGCTACCTGGACTATCAGGTAAATGTGGGCAACAAAATGATAGAACTGCTGGGAGGTGATGATGTCCAGCGTGCGCAGGCACCTGCCCTTTCATTGCCCAAACGCCGCTTTCAGGATATGATTGACGAACTGTTCAGCTACACAGGCAAGAAGATTGACCGACGTAGCAACGACATCGTTTTCTGGCAGGATGGTGACCGGCTGTTGCCTTACAAACTCTCATCGGGCGAGAAGCAGATGTTGGTCATCCTGCTTACCGTGCTGGTGCGCGACGGTGACCATTGCGTGCTTTTCATGGACGAGCCCGAGGCATCGCTTCACGTGGAATGGCAACAGAAGCTCATCGGCATGATACGTGCCCTTAACCCCAATCTGCAACTGATTCTAACCACCCACTCACCTGCTGTTATCATGGAAGGCTGGCTGGATGCTGTGACTGAGGTAAGCGATATCTCGTCGCCCACCATTTTGCAACCGTCGTCAATCTCTAATGTTTGAGCCGTGGCTACCGCACTGAGAGATAATCTGACTTCAGCCTATCTGGATGCCGCCCACCGTATGGCACCCCGAAAGTCGCGCCGTCGCATCGTGGCCTATGTGGAGAGCTACGATGACGTAGCCTTTTGGCGTACGTTGCTTTCGGAGTTCGAGAACGACGAACGCTATTTTCAGGTAATGTTGCCCTCGTCCAATTCGTTGGCCAAAGGCAAGAAAATGGTGCTTATGAATACGCTGAACACCGAGGAACTGGGAACCAGCCTCATTGCCTGTGTGGATAGCGATTATGATTTCCTGTTGCAGGGAGCTACCAATGTATCGCGCAAGATAAACCGCAACCCTTACATCTTTCAGACTTACGGCTATGCCATCGAAAACTTCCATTGTTTTGCCGAAAGCCTGCATGAAGTGTGCGTACAAGCCACGTTGAACGACCGCCACCTGATAGATTTTCCTGCATTCATGGAACGATATTCGCAGATTGCCTATCCGCTTTTCTTATGGAACGTGTGGTTCTACCGTCAGCATGATACTTATACTTTCCCCATGTATGATTTCAATGCCTGTGTACGTCTTCAGGACGTCAGCTTGCGGCACCCCTACCGTTGCTTGGAAGAAATGAATAAGGTGGTACAAGCCAAACTTTCGGAATTGCAGACCCGTTTCCCACAAGACATTGAACATGTGGATAGTCTGGGCGAGGAATTGCAACATTTGGGTCTTACGCCCGAAACCACTTACCTCTACATACAGGGGCACCATATCATGGATGCGGTGGTGATGAAACTGCTTACTCCTGTATGTACCCAGCTGCGACGTGAACGCGAACAGGAAATCAAACGTCTGGCCGAACACGACGAGCAGTTCCGCAATGAGTTGACCGGCTACGAGAACAGTCAGGTCAATGTCTCGGTGATGTTGAAGAAAAACAGCAGTTACAAGAATCTTTACCTGTACGAGTGGGTGAAGGAAGATATCCGCAAGTTCCTGGAAGAGGGACAAAAGAATAGGAGATAATAAAAAAACAACTATACAATAATTGATATAACTATGACATTGCAACCGGGAAACCTTTTACAGGGAGGCAAATACAAGATAGAACAGATGCTGGGGCAAGGGGGCTTCGGCATTACTTATTTGGGCGTACAGACGGGGCTGAACCGTCGTGTGGCCATTAAGGAGTTTTTCATGAAGGAGTATTGCAACCGTGGCCATATCACTTCGCAAGTGCACGTTGCCACCGACGGCAGCCGTGAACTGGTGGGACGCTATCGCCAGAAATTCCTGAAAGAGGCACAAACCATTGCCGTGTTTGAGCACCCGTGCATTGTGAAGATATACGACATCTTCGAAGAGAACGGAACTGCCTACTATGTGATGGAATACATTGGAAACGGTTCACTGAAAGACAAGGTGGACAGGGAAGGCAAGTTGCCCGAAACCCTTGCCCTAAAGTATATCCGTCAGGTGGCCGAGGCGTTGGACTATGTGCACGACCGGAACATTGTGCACTTAGATATAAAGCCTTCCAATATTCTGTTGCGCAACAACGATATGCCCGTGCTGATAGATTTCGGCATCTCCAAGCGTTACGACGAGACGGGCAGCCAGACTAGCAGTACACCGGTGGGAATCAGTAAAGGATATGCCCCCCTGGAGCAATACCAGCAGGGGGGAGTCGAGAATTTCCAGCCGGCTACGGATATTTATTCGTTGGGCGCTACACTCTATTTCCTGCTTACCGGAAAGCAACCACCCGAAGCAACGGTGGTCTATAATGATGGTCTGCCCGCATTTCCTTCTTCCGTTTCACTGTCGGTGGCTGAGGCGGTAAGGATTGCCATGAATCCCAAGGTGAAGGAACGTCCGCAACGGATAGGCAAGTTTCTGGACCTGTTTAAAGTAGAATATCAAGAGACAGAAAATGAAACAAAAAGCTTAATCGCTCAAAATACATTTTTAGGACATGCTAATAATAAGCAGTCAAATACGTTGCGTAAGGTTGGAGGTTCATTACTAATTTTAGCATTAGGAGCCTTTTGGATTATTTTTTCATTATTTTTTCTGATAGAATGGGAAGAAAGATATAAGGAAAATAAAGAGCCTTTTTATCTGTTCATGTTTTTTGTTCACTTATTAGGTGTTAGTGTTGGTGCTTGGATTTTTAGAATCTGGAGTTTGAAAAAAATAGAAACTAGTAAGTCTTTTTCATGGCTGGTTGCTTTTTCTTTCATATTCACATTTGGTATGCTTGACTGTATTATGACGTTTTCTGAGTCAATATTTACCAATCCGCTTTTTTGGATCGTTATTATTTGGGGAGCTGTAGCTTTGATAAAAACATGGTGTAGTGTAAAGAATGAACTACCTTTACCCATGTTCTATAAGAAAAATCAATGGACTGTATTGCCTTTACTTGGAATGTGTGTGTTTATGGAGTTTTTTAGGCTTATAGAAATATTGAAAGCCGTTTTTTAAAGTGACAGGATGAATTGGTATAAATTATCTCATCTGGTTTTGGGTTAAATGTGATATTGCTGTGTGAGCTACTTTGCTTTAGTTATATATTTAAGCATAACATATATATTTTATAATGAAGCTTCTTCCTTTTGTTTATTCCTATCTTACATCCTGGGGCATGTCTCCCGGATGGGCTGCTATGCTGGATGATGTCGTTGCGATTGTTCTGATATTGATTATTGCTCTGCTGGCTGACGTGATATGCCGCCATTTCATTTTGCGGGCGGTGGCTCATCTGGTAAAGAAAACCAAGGCTACATGGGACGACGTGATGTTTGACCATAAGGTGATGGTACGTTTCAGCCGCATGGTGATACCGGTTGTGTTTTACCTGCTTTTGCCGCTGGTATACACCGACAACAATTCTCCCCTGTTGCATTTTGTGTTGCGTGTTATATTGGCTTGTTTGCTACTTACGTTTTTCAGCTTTGTCGATGCGGTGCTGAAGGCAGCCTATGTCATTTACAGTGACAAGGAGCAGTTTCGTAATCGTCCGCTGAAAGGATTGTTACAGACATTGCAGGTTGTACTGTGGTTTGCAGGAGCCATTGCTGTAGTCGCTATCCTCGTCGGAAAATCGCCGTGGGCATTGCTTACCGGACTGGGTGCTTCGGCAGCCATCCTTATGCTGGTATTCAAGGATAGTATCATGGGTTTTGTGAGCGGTGTGCAACTTTCGGCCAACGACATGCTGAAGGTGGGCGACTGGATTAAGATGCCCAAGTACGAAGCCGACGGTGTTGTGACCGAAGTGACCCTGGCCACCGTCAAGGTGCGTAACTGGGACAATACTATCACTACCATTCCGCCTTATATGCTGGTGAGCGATTCTTTCCAGAACTGGCAGGCCATGCGCGAGAGTGGCGGCAGACGTATCAAACGAAGTATTAACATCGACATGACCAGCGTGCGTTTCTGCACGGAGGAAATGCTGGAACGCTACCGGCGCATTGATTTGCTGAAACCCTATCTGGACCGTACCGAGCAGGAACTCCAACAATACAACGAAGAACACGGCATTGACCCCACGGTTCCCGTCAACGGACGCAGGCAGACCAATCTGGGCGTCTTCCGTGCTTATCTTACGGCGTATCTGCGTAGCTTGCCCACCGTCAATCAGGAATTGCATTGCATGGTGCGTCAGTTGCAACCCACCGACCGGGGCATCCCTATGGAACTGTATTTCTTTTCCGCCATTAAGGATTGGGTGCCTTATGAGAATGTACAGTCCGATGTGTTTGACCACGTGCTGGCCATCATTCCCGAATTTGATTTACGTGTGTTCCAGTCACCCAGCGGCTATGACATGCAGGAGATGCGGGGGAAACTGAATACGGAAACTGAGTAAGAAAACTTATAGCAATATGATAAATACGAAAAACAGAAAGTGGCTGCTTCTTGTGGTGGGAGTAGTCGTTGCCGCCATTTGTGTGGCCGTTGGATGGAGATTGGGGCGTGGAAACCAGGAAGCCGATGCTTTGGACGAGGTTGAAGTGACCGATTCGGTGGAAATGGAAGAAGTGGTTTGCAAATACGGCATTCCGGTCGATGAGTATGACATTAATTACGGAATTGTGAAACCGGGGCAGAACCTTTCCTATATTCTGGCCGACCACGGGCTTTCGCAACGCCAGATACACCAGCTGAATGAGAAAACCAATGGTGTGTTCGACGTGCGCAAGGTACGTGCCGGACAGGCTTATGCCACCTTTGCGACAAAAGATTCGACCGACCGTCGTACTGTATTCTTTGTTTACGAGGAAGATCCGCGTTCGTACATCGTCTTCGACCTGCGCGGCGATTATCGTGTGACGCGCGGCAAGAACCCGGTGGAGTGGCGCACGCGGACTGCCCGCGACACCGTACAGTCATCGCTCTGGGTGGCCATGCAGGATTGCGGAACATCACCGCAACTGGCCCTTGTACTTTCGAATATTTTCGGTTGGTCCATCGATTTCTTTGGCTTGCAGAAGGAAGACGAGTTCCGTGTGCTTTACGAACAGGAATATGTGGACGGGCGTGGCTTGGACAGCTTTCATGTGCTGGCAGCCTCGTTTACCTGTGCAGACAGTACGTATTATGCCATTCCTTTTACGCAGGATGGTGAAGAGCTGTATTACGGACTCTCGGGAAACAGCCTGGAGGGAGCCTTCCTGAAGGCGCCGCTCGACTTCTACCGCATCTCTTCACGCTTCTCCAACAGCCGTTATCATCCGGTGTTAAAGCGCTATCGCGCCCATCATGGGGTAGATTATGCCGCTCCTGTCGGTACGCCGGTTTATGCCGTTGGAAATGGTCGTGTCATTGCCAAGGGGTATCAGGCCGGAGGTGGAGGCAATTATCTCAAGATTCGCCACAACAGCGTTTATACCACCAGCTACATGCATCTGTCGCGTTTTGCCAAGGATATCAAAGTGGGGTCGGAGGTAAAGCAGAAGGAAGTGATTGGTTATGTAGGTTCTACGGGGTTGTCTACCGGGCCTCATCTCGACTATCGGGTGTATGAAAACGGTAAGCCCATTAATCCGTTGCTCATCAAGTCGCAACCCAAGAAGCCTATCAAGGCCGAGTTGATGTCTCAGTTTGTGGCGGTACGCGACTCGCTGGTTCAACGGCTCGATTCCATCGCTGTTGGCGGCTGACCTTCATCGCTTCGGATCGTACTTCTCATAGTCAGAGGCGGTCGAACATCTCGACTAGTGGTAGTCGAGCATCTCGACCAGTGTTGGTCGAACACTTCGACCAGAGGTAGTCGATTGTTTCGACCGGAGAGGGGGCAGAGCTTTGTCTTATGGGGATAAATACAGTAAGAGGGATGTACCTGCGGGCACATCCCTCTTGAATTTTTGTTGGATACCTTGTATTATTCGGCACCGTTACATTCGATGTCGGTGGCCAGTGTGATGTAATTCAATACCGATGTTCCATCTACCAGTGCCTGTTCGGTTTCGGCAGTTTCGGTTGTCAGGCATTTTGCCTTGCCGGTGATAAGGGCATTGTAGAGTGATACCTGTGTTCCGGCACGGAGGCGTACACCCTGCTTGCTTCCGCCGTTGCCAATCAGTGTCAGGTTGGCCAGTGTGGGATGTGCTACGGGTTCGGCGGCAAAGTTGTTGCCGTTGTTGTCGCATTCCATCAGGCAGTCGCAGTCAAAGCCCAGGGTTGATTCGGCTTCCTGATAAGCAACCAGGAACTGTCCCTTACCGTTCCATCCTTCTGTCCAGTCGAAGGAGTCGTCGCTGCAGCTTACCACTACCATGTGGCGGATGTTCACGCTTCCGCCGAAGAACTCGAAGCCGTCGTCCGAGCCTTTGTAAGCCTGGCAGTATTCTACCGTTGTTCCGTTACCTACACCGTAGAACGAAATACCGTTGGCTTCGTGTTCGCTGTCGAAAGCATAACCGGTGTATTCCAGACGGATGTATTTCAGTACGCCCGAGTTGTCGGAGTCGTCGCTGCCTCCGTAAGTGGCATTGCCTATTTCAGAAGTTCCTGTTCCGCCTTCTACATTGCTGTGTGCTTTTCCACAGATGTGGATACCGCCCCATGCACTGGCTTCGGTCTTGGTAGCCGTCATTACGATGGGATTTTCCTGGGTTCCTTCGGCCATAATCTTGGCACCCTGTTGCACAAGGATGTAGTCTACTTTGTCGTCGCTGGCATCGGCCAGGATGGTTACGCCTTCGGGAATAGTCAGTGTAGCACCGGTTGCAACGATGTATTCACCGCTCAGCATGTACTTCTTGTTGGCTTCGAGTGTCTTGTTTTCGGTCAATGTTCCGGTCAGTGTTTCTACTGCCTGCTGGTCGGCTTTGTTGTCACCTCCTATTTCGTTAACCAATGTCCAGCCTGCTGTCCAGTTGTCATCGGCCTTTACGGCACCGCGATAGGCAGCTGCGGTAAAGAAACTGTTTACGCCCGGCATGTCGGCTCCGCCGTCAATGGTACCTACAAAGGCATTGGCAAATGTGTTGGAAAAGTCGTAGTTGATGGCATTGTTGTTGGCTTCATCCAGGAAGAGTTCCGAAGAGTAGGCGTCGTTGCCGCCTTCTCCGCCGTTTCCACCATTTCCGCCGTTTCCACCCGGGGTGTCGTCGTCACTACATGCGGTACATAAAGTCATAGCAGCGATAGCAGCCATTGACATGAATTTCAGATTCATTGTTTTCATACTTTTCTCAGTTTAAAAATGTTTTGTAATTATATTCTATGGGAATGATTGTTGTTTGAGTTAGAAATTGTAGCCGAAACCGATTTCAAAGCCTGTTCCGCGGCCGTAGCGTTCCACTTCCAGCTTCTTGCCGGTTTGGGTTTCCTGATGGAATACGATGTCCTGGTTCAGCAGGTCGGTCAGTTGCAATTTCAGGTTGAAGTGCTCGTTCAGCTTATAGGTAGCTACGAAGTCGAGCGTATGCAGCGCATCCTGCTTTTCATCGCCCAATCCGGAGATACCTACGGCGTGGATGCGTTCGCCTTGCAGGTTGTAGAGCAGTGTGGCGGTGAGCTGCGTGTTGTTTTTGAAGGTGGGCGCGTAGCTGATGTCAGCATTCAGCAGGTAGGGCGATGCACCTTGCAGGGAGCGTTGCTGGTTGGTGTAGGCGCCGCCTTCGGGCAGTTTCACGTTGGTGTACATGTACGAGCCGTTGATGCCTAGGCGGAAATCCTTGAACAGCTCCCGGCGGAATTCAATTTCGATACCGGCCGCCATACCGGTTTCGGCATTCTGGAAAGAGTGTACGGCCGCTCCACCCGAGAGGGTCTGTGTGCGTTCGATGGGGTCTTTCAGAATCTTTGTGTATCCGGTGATGGAGAACATGTTGTTGGGATTCTCCTTTTCAAAGCGTTCGTAGCGCAAGTCCAGGTTGTAGTTGTAGCCGTTCTTCAGGTCGGCATTACCGCGTATCATGGCTGCTCCGTACGATTCCTGGTAGAGGAAGGGGGCCATCTCGATAAACGAGGGGCGGGTCACGGTGCGCGACAGCGAGAGGCGCACGCTGTTTATGTCGTTAAGGGTGTACTTCAGGTTCATGGCAGGGAACAGGTCGTTCTGGTTCAGTTCATTCCGTTTGGCCTGTCCGCCGTCGGTAGAGTAGTTTACCCACTGGTTGTTGTGCTCGTATCGCAAGCCTACGTTTACCAGGAAGTTTTCCATCGGATAGTATTCGGCATCGACAAAGGCGGCGTAGATGGTGTGTCCTGCATCATACTGGTCTTTGGGTTGCTGGTCGCGTTCGATGCTGAAGTCTCCGTTGGCTACGGCTGCGTGGTTCAGAAAGTCCGATGTGTGGTAAATGTCATCAACCGTAGGTGTGAATCCCGAGAAGTTGTAGTAGAAGCGTGTGGAGCGGAACGTGCGCGACTTGTCTTTGTAGCTGGCACCGAAGCGCAGCAGGTCTTTTTCCGAGAAACGATAGGTACTGCGCAGGTCGCCTACCCATTCTTCTTCGTTGAGCGAACCGAAGTAACGCATGGTTTCCTGGCGGTTCAGCTTGAAGAGTTTCAGATTGTCTCCGTCGCGTTCAAACATCAGCTGGCGGCGGTCGGGCTCATCGCTTCCGGTCTTGCTGTACGAGCCGCTCCAGTTCAGGTCCCAGGCCTGGCCGAATTCGTGGTGTCCGTTCACCTGATGGTTTTGCAGCGTGTAGATATGTGTCACGTTGTTGTTGCCTACCAGTTCGTGGTCTTCCCAGTCCTTGCCTTGGCGCAACATGTAGCTGCTTTCGGCATTGCGGGCATAGAAGAAGGTGTAGCCTATGCGGTCGGCCTGACGCAGGGTGTACGACAGGTTGGCCAGTCCGGCCAGTTTCAGTTCCTGACGGTATTCGTCGTAAGTGTAACGGTCGAGGGTGTTGCCACCGGCTTCAAGGGTGCGGTAAGTAGCGTCGAGGGTAGTCTCGTTGGTGTTGCCGGCACTGAGGGCGGCAAGCAGGCTGAGCTGTTGTCCGTTGATGTCCCAGCTTTTTCCACCCGCCATGCTTCCGCCGAATTCGGGCAGACTGGTGCTTTTGCTAACGTCGAAGTTGGTCTTGAACGGGTTTTCCTGTTTCACGGCCGTGCTGAAGTCGGCTTTGCTCATATCCAGGTATTTCTGGCTGATGCCCGGGTTGCGGAACAGCGATGTTTCGCGGTCCATTTTGTAGAAGTCCTTGAACAGTGTGTTCAGGCGTCCTCCAGTATTGAAACTCAGGTTGAAGAAGTCCTGTCCCGTGTTTTCTTTGGTGCTGATGTCGATGTGTGCACCGCTGTAATCGGCAAAAGTGCCAGCTTCGTACACCTTGCTCACGGTGATGTTGCGCACGGTGGAAGCGGGGAACAGGTCGAGCGGGATAAGTTTGTTGTCGGGGTTGGGCGAGGCAATGGGCAGCCCGTTCAGGGTCGTTGTGCTGTATCGGTCGCCCAGTCCGCGTACAATGAGCTGTCCGGCGCTGGCAATGGAGATACCGGTGATTTTCTTCACACCTTCCTGCACGTTGCTGATACCTTTGAGGCTCATTTCCTTCGACCCCAGATTCTCGATGGCCAGCGTGGCTTTCTGGCGTTCCATTTGCAGGGCGCGTTCGCCTTCGAGGTTCTTGCGGGCCACTACGGCCACTTCGCCCAGCGCTTGTGCGTCGCTTTCCATTTCAAAGTCGAGAGTGAGGAGCGACTTGCCTACTTTTACCTTGTCCAGTACAATGTCTTTATATCCTACGTATTTGACATTCAGCGTATATGTACCCGGCTTTACGTTAAGCAGGTATTTCCCGTCAATGTCGGCCACTGCTCCAAGCGCAGTGCCTGAAATCTGTACGGTAGCTCCCGTCAGCGGTTCGCGGGTCTGTTTGTCAACAATGGTTCCTTGAATATTCTCCGCGAAGGCTGCCATGGCGGAGAGTGTGAATAGTAAAATGAAGAAGAAAATTTTTCCTAAATCCAGTCTTGTACTCATCTTTTATACATTTCTTTTTTCTGCTGCAAAGATGAGGAGATGGTGTTACAGGAATGTTGCGGGTGTTATACGTCTGTTTGACATCGGTGTTACGGTTGTGTTGCAAAAATGGCATCGTGCTTTTCGTCGTCGGGTGGGGAAAGGTGTTTTGGACCGTTTTGCAGATTGTTGATTATGAGCCTGTTGCGTGGAACGAAAAAGGGGCTTGCTTCTAACAGGTCAGAAGCGTGCTCGTAACAGGTTAGAAGCGCGCTTCCAACAGGTCGGAAGTTTGCTTCCAACAGGTTACCGTCAGCAGCCGGGTAAATAGCCTTCAAAAAAACGGCAAGGACAATCCGGAACAGGTATGCGGAACATCTGTTTTCCAGCACCGTTTTTCCGGATTGTCCTTGCCGGTATTCATCGGCCGTTTCCTATGGATAGGACTGTTGAATGGCAGAGGCGGGGATTACAGCCCGAAGGCGTAACGTCCTATCGACTCGTAGGATGCGCTGACTACGCTCAGCACTGTGATGCCCAGTGTGCAGAGCAGCAGGGCAGCGCGGGTATAGTTGTCGCTTTGGAAAGCGGCAATAGGCTCATCGTTCTTGTTGATGTACATGGCCTTTACCACCTTGAGGTAGTAATAGAGCGAAATGACCGTATTGAGCAAGGCAATGAACACCAGCAGATGGAAACCGCTATGGAAGGCGGCCGCAAAGATAAAGAACTTGGAGAAGAAGCCGGCAAACGGCGGAATTCCTGCCAGCGAGAACAGGCACAGCGTCATAAGGAATGCCAGCCGCGGATTGGTGGTATAGAGACCGTTATAGTCGGTCAGCGTATATCTGTGAACACGCAATGCCACGATGGTTATAACGGCAAATACTCCCAGGTTGGCAAAGAGGTAGATAAGCACGTAATATACCAGTGCGGTCATGCCTTGTGCACTGCCGCTGATTACGCCCAACATGATATATCCGGCTTGCGAGATACTCGAGAAAGCCATCAGTCGTTTCAGGTTTTCCTGACGCAGGGCAAAAAGGTTGGCCAGTGTAATGGAGGCAATGGTTACCCAGTAAAGCACAGTCTGCCATTGTTCGACCATCGGTGCGAAGACTTTGATGAGTACGGTCATCAGCACAAAGGCAGCCGAACCCTTGGATACTACACTGAGGTAGGCTGTAACCGTAGCGGGGGCACCCTGGTATACATCAGCCGTCCACAGGTGGAACGGCACCAGCGAAATCTTGAATCCCATGCCGGCAAAGAAGAACACGAATGCCATTATCTGCAAGGCGCTGCCATCCAGGTGTGCAGGGATATCGTCGAAGTAGAGTGTACCTACCGTTCCGTATATCAGTGAGATGCCATACAGCAACAGACCGCTTGAGAACAGGGCCGACAGGATGTATTTGGCGCCTGCCTCGGCCGAATGGTGGCGGTATTTGTCGAAGGCTACCAGTGCGGCCATCGGTATGCTGGCGGTTTCCAGTCCGATGAAGAACATCAGGAAGTGGCCGGCCGAAATCATGAGGTACATGCCCAACAAGGTGGAGAGTGTAAGGAAGTAGAATTCTCCCTGTTTGTGGCAGGTGTCGGGACGCTTCATCCATTCGTGCGCCATGAGGAACACGATGATGGTACCGATACTCAGAATAGACTTCATGATGTGCTGGATGGGGGAGTTATGGTACATGCCGCCAAAAGCATCGGCCACAGGACCGGGCACAATGGTAATGACGGTGTGCAGGATGAGCAATACCACCGGAAGCATGGTGTTCAGCACCGGCTTACCGTCTTGCTTGTGGGCATCGGGGCTCATGAATAGGTCGGCAATGAAGAGGATGACAATAACTGCTATCAGTGACAGCTCTTCTTTCATTACGAGGAATTGACTGTAATCCATTTTTCTTTTATTTAGAAGTTAGAGGACTTAATTTCTGCCTTTTTAAAATACATTGACGATGGGCAGCACACTGTCTCCAATCATGCCGCTTATCCACCACGGTGCCATACCCAGAGCAGCCACGCAGACAATCAGGATAATGACTGCCGTACGTTCGTCCCACGTGGCATCGGTCAGGGTCAGATGATGCTCGTTGGTACATGTGCCGTAGAGAATCTTGCCTACCAGACGCAGAATGTAGACCGCGGTGATGACGATGCTACAGCAGGCAATGATGGTCCATGTGCGGTGGAACACATCGGCATGCTGGAAGGCTCCGTTGAAGATGGTCATTTCGGCCACAAAACCGCTCAAACCGGGCAATCCCAGGTTGGCCAAACCGGCAATGACATAGCATACCGAGAGGAAAGGCATAATCTTCATCAGTCCCGACAGCTCGCGAATGTCACGTGTGTGGGTACGTCCGTATATCATACCGATAAGGGCAAAGAATAGGGCGGTCATCAGTCCGTGGCTCAGCATCTGGAGCACGGCACCTGTACAGGCTGTCTGGTTCATCATCAGGATGGCAAAGAGCACCAGGCCGCAGTGGCTCACCGAAGAATAGGCGTTGATGTATTTCAAGTCGGTCTGTACACAAGCTGAGAAGGCACCATACACAACCGAGATACCGGTCAGCACCAGGAATATCCAGCCCAGTTCGTTAGCCGCTTCGGGCATCAGGTACATGGCGATGCGGAAGCAACCGTATCCTCCCAGTTTCATCAGTACGCCGGCATGCAGCATGGATACGGCCGTGGGAGCCGAAGCATGACCGTCGGGGCTCCATGTGTGGAAGGGGAACAAGGCACCCAGTACGCCGAAGCCCAGGAAGGTGAGCGGGAACCAGATGCGTTGCTGCTCAACGGGGATGTTGTGCAGTGCGGCCAGTTCCTGTAAGTTCATGGTCGTTGCACCGCTTCCGTAGTAGATACCCAGGATACCGATGAGCAGGAAAGCCGAACCGCCCATAAGCATCAGTGTCAGCTTCATGGCCGAGTATTCCTTGCGGCCGCTGCCCCATACGCCGATAAGCAGGTACATCGGTATCAGTGCCACTTCATAGAACATAAACATGGTGAACAGGTCGGTCGAAATAAAGAACCCGAACACACCCAATGACAGGAAGGTGAACCAAAGGAAATATTCTTTGGTGAGTGGTTGCAGGCGCCAGGAGGCAAATGTTCCGGTAAAGACGATGATGGCCGAGAGCAGCAGCATGGCTACCGATATGCCGTCCACTCCTACCGAGTAGTGGATATTGAGAGCCGGATACCAGGCTACGTCGGCACAGAACAGCATTTCGTCCGTGGCACCGGCGTGGCGGGCATTGAGATACATCACGGTAAGCACCCCTGCCAGTACCAGCAGCGCGGAGGCTCCCGTTACCATCACGGCACGTATCTGGCCGATGTTTCGTGCCAGCCACAGGCCGAGCAGCATCAGCAGGGGAATCAGTACGAATAAGGATAAGAAGTTCATATTGCGTTAATAATAGATGTCCTTAAATTAAAATCAGTATCAAAATCAGTACACCCAACAGGAATACAAATGCATATTGCTGTACTTTTCCGCTTTGCAACCCACGGATGGAATCGCTGGTAGCATCGGCACTCCAGGCCAGGAAGTTGAAGAACCCGTCCACCACGTGGCGATCCCACCATGCAATGGGGCGGCTGATGCAGCCGAAGATAATCTTGTGGGTGATAAACTGGTAGATCTCGTCAATGTAGAAGCGGTGATAGGCGGCCGTCCACAGGCCGTGGAAACGGCGGGCCATCGCATCGGCCACCGGTTGGCGTTCGCCCCGGTAGATAAAGGCGGCCAAGGCGATTGCGACGGCAGCTACGACAATACTTGTGCCGGCCACCGTCCAATCGAGATGAATATCATAAGCTTGTCCGTCGGACGAAACCAGGTGTCCGAAGGGCAGGAAACCTGCAACTATCGTAACGGCTGCCAGGAACATCAGCGGGAAAGTCATGCTGAGCGGGCTTTCGTGGGGCGTGTGCTCGGCGTGCAACTCTTTGTTTTCCGTGCCGTGGAAGATACCGTAATAAAGGCGGAACATGTAGAAGGCTGTCATGCCGGCAATGATGGTCATAATCCAACCTATTGCGGGGCTGAACTGGAAGCAGGCTGCCAGAATCTCATCCTTGGAGAAGAAACCCGAGAACGGAGGAATACCCGCAATGGCCAGACAGGCAATGAGGAACGTCCAGCGGGTAATGGGCATATACTTGCGTAGGCCGCCCATGGCCGACATTTCGTTGCTATGTACGGCGTGTATGATGCTACCGGCACCCAAGAAGAGCAACGCCTTGAACATGGCATGCGTGAACAGGTGGAACATGCCGGCCATATAGCCCAGACCGCCGTGATGCGGGTCGGCCGAGGTACATACGCCCAGCGCCACCATCATGAAACCAATTTGAGAAATGGTACTGAAAGCCAGCACGCGTTTGATGTCGCTTTGCACACAGGCCACCGAAGCTGCGTAGAAAGCGGTGAAAGCACCTACGTAGGCTACGAGATGCAGCGTTTCGGGGGCATAGGCAATGAACAGAGGGAACATGCGTGCCACCAGGTAGACGCCCGCCACCACCATCGTGGCTGCGTGGATAAGGGCGCTGACAGGTGTAGGACCTTCCATGGCATCAGGCAACCAGATGTGCAGGGGGAACATGGCGCTCTTGCCCGCACCGCCCACGAACATCAGTCCCAGTGCCAAGGGTAACAGGGCGCTGCCCTTCATCAGTATCATTTCGTCGGGGGTAAAGGTATAGGTACCTATATAGTAACCGTAAATCAGGATACCGACGAGGAAGCCCAGGTCGGCAAAGCGGGTTACGATGAACGCTTTCTTGGAGGCGGCGATAGCGGCCGGCTTGGTATAGTAGAAGCCAATCAGCAGGTATGAGGAAACACCCACCAGCTCCCAAAACAGGTACATTTGGAAAATGTTGGTGGCAACGACCAGTCCCAACATCGACATGGTGAAGAGCGACAGGAAAGCGTAATAGCGTTGGAAGCCGCGTTCACCCTTCATGTAACCGAATGAATAGATATGTACCATGAGCGAAACGGTGCTGATGACGATGAGCATTACCACCGAGATGGGGTCGAGTAGAATGCCCAGATCAATGCTCAGCCGTTCGGTAAAGGGCAGCCATGTGAAGTTGTAGGGCATCAGCGTGGCATATGTCCCATCTGCCAGTCGCGGAGCGGTGAAGTAGCTCCAGGCGGTACAATAAGACAGTACGGTCACGACACCCAGCACCACCGTGCCGATGAGCCCTGCTGTACGGTGAGTCATCCATTTGCCTCCAATCCCTAGTGTGAGGAAAGAGAGGAAAGGAAGCAGAAGAATAAGAATTGTCAGTTCCATAAGTTTATTCTGTTATATATGTTATCTTGTTTTTAGCCGCATGCTGGTGTGCTTGCAATAACACGCCTGTGCGGTTCCAGTTACCATTTTAATTCTTCCAACCGGTTGACCTGTATGCTCCGTATGTTGCGGTAGATATTGATCATGATGGCAATGGCAATAGCCGTTTCGGCTGCCGAGATGGCGATGGAGAACAGGGAGAAGAAATAACCTTCTATTCCGTCGGGAAACAGGAAACGGTTGAATACCGCGAAGTTAATGTCGGTGGCGTTCAGAATCAATTCGATTGAAATCAGGATAGCCAACGTGTTTCTTCGGGTAAAAAAGCCGTATATGCCGGCAAAGAACATGATGGTTGAAACAATCAGATAATATTCTAGATGTATCATAATGCTATTGTATTTTTTAGTGTGTATTATCTCTTTCTGGCAATCAGCAGTCCGCCCACGATACATGCCAGCAACAAAACGCTTACAGCCTCAAAGGGAAGCAGGTAACCATATTTGTCTCCGCTCAGCATGTGTTGGCCTATGAGCTTGATGTTTATTTCGGTAGGAACCACATCGGTAGCAGCCAAAAACTTGTGTTTCAATGTAATGAAAAGTACGATGACAGCTCCGACTACCGTTGCGCCCAAACCGGCCAGAAACTTGCTCCGTTTCAGCTTTTGTGCTTTGTCGCCTTCGCCGCTGGTGAGCAGGATGGAGAAGACATAGAGCACTACGATACCGCCTGCGTAGACCATGATCTGTACCGATCCCAAGAAAGTGTATCCCAACAGAAAGTAGATGCCTGCCGTTCCAAAAAGCACAAACAGCAGGTAAGTCGCCGAACGCACAATGCGTGTGGTGGTTACCGTCAGGATGGAAAATACGGCAATGAAGGCCGCAAGAAAGTAGAATACTACTGTTTCGAGTGTTATTTCCATTTTGTTAATGGTTAATGGTTATTGGTTAATGGTCTTCTTTTCTTCTACATGGCTGCCCGGATGGTTCAGCGTCAGTATCAGTTTTGAGCGGTCGAATACGGCATGCTCGAAGTTCTGGTCGAAGGTGATGGCATGGTGCGGGCATGCATTGACGCACAGCTGGCAGAACATGCACGAGCCCAGGTTGTATTCATACTTGGCCAGTATCTTTTTCTTCTTGCCGTCTTCGGTGGTAATGGTTTCGCTGGTCACCTTGATGGTGTCGTTGGGGCAGGCCATCTGGCACAGGCCGCAAGCTACACAGTGATGTTCGTTCTGTTCGTTGTGCGGCATGGTCAGTGTACCGCGGAAGCGGTCGAACATTTTCAGCTCTTTCCGGTTTTCGGGATATTGTTCCGTAATCTTCGGGGTAAAGAACTCGCGCATGGTTGTCTTCAGTCCCGTGCACAAGCTGCCTATTCCCTTGAAGAAACTCCCGAAATATGTATTCTTGTTATTTTCCATTGTTCTCTGTGTTCGTTATTGTTCGTTATCAAAAGTGCAGTCCGAAGGTGGCCACCAGTGCCATGAGCAGCAGGTTGACCATCGATATGGGAACCAGGTATTTCCATTCCAGCGTCAGTATCTGGTCGATGCGCAGGCGGGGAAAACTCCAACGCATCCACATCATGAGGAATACTACGAAGAATGCTTTTCCGAAGAACCACACAAAGCCCGGAATATAGTCCATGATTGTGTTGAAACCGTCCAGCCCGGCAATGTGCAGTGGCATCCATCCACCCAGGAATACGGTAGCGGCAATGGCCGACACGATGAACAGGTTGAGGTATTCGGCCAGGTAGAAGAATCCGAAGTGCATGCCGCTGTATTCGGTGTGGTATCCGGCGGTCAGCTCACTTTCAGCCTCAGGCAGGTCGAAGGGACCACGGTTACATTCGGCGTTGCCAGCTATCAGGTAGATGACGAAAGCAATTACAGCCGGTATGTGTCCTTTGAAGATGAGCCATCCGTCGGCTTGCCCAGCTACAATTTCCGAAATCTGCATGGTACCTGTCAGCACCACCATGGTAAGGATACTGAGGCCTACCGACAGTTCATAACTGATAATCTGGGCGCCGCTTCGCATGGCACCGATGAGCGAGAACTTGTTGTTGGAACTCCATCCAGCCAGCAGGATACCTACCACGCCGATGCTCGATGCCGCCAGCAGGAAGAATACGCCTACATTGAAGTCGAGCACTTCCATGCCCTTGTTCATGGGCAGGCAGGCAAACGTGAGGAACGAAGCAATCAGAATCATGTAGGGAGCCAGGTTGTAGAGGAACTTATCCACGTTGTTGGGGGTGAATATTTCCTTGGTCAGCATTTTCAATACATCGCATATCACCTGAATGCTTCCGTAAGGACCTACACGGTTGGGACCGAGGCGGCATTGGAAGAAACCGCATATCTTGCGTTCCATGTAAATGAGTAGAATGGCCAGTATGGCATACATCAGCACGATGCACACACCCACCACCACGCATTCTATAAAGATGGCCAACCCCTCGGGCATGGCGGATGTCAGTGTCTGGTGTATCCAGTTTGTTACAATACTAAAGTCAAACATCGTATGAATGGTTAATGTCAATGGTTGATGATTAATAGCTTGTGGTTAGTGTCTAACCGTTACTTCCTTATCTGTCAATATCGGGGACTACATAGTCCAGTGTACCGCCGATGGCAATCAGGTCGGCAATTTTTGCTCCCTGGCAAATGGTGTTTACCGTACCTACCAGCGGCAACCCCGTAGCACGGTAGTGCAGGCGGTAGGGTGATTTGTCGCCCCGGCTTTCCAAGTAGACGCCAAACTCACCGCGGCTTCCCTCGACGGCTGCATAATACGAACCTTCGGGGACACGTATGATGGGTTTCATCTTTTCCTGATAAGGACCTTCGGGAATGTTGTCGATAAGCTGCTCGATGATGTGGAGGCTTTCCAAAATCTCTTCCATACGCACCATGTAG
>ENA-OOXJ01000371-OOXJ01000371.1-human-gut-metagenome-genome-assembly--contig:-NODE-371-length-39098-cov-11.714059_pt1 | contig 39098 bp, 31 predicted proteins | sample MGYA00241587_ERZ501343 | MGnify/ENA primary metagenome ERZ501343 (study PRJEB25962, sample SAMEA2042918) | human gut metagenome | biome: human gut; feature: human-associated habitat; material: faeces... | reverse complement strand
GGCATCGTAAGAGAAACGGGGTTGTCAAGACAGACTGGGCAGCCCCTTTTTCTTAGTAGCTGTGACCGGCTCTCATAAGGCAGACACAATTTGAAGGACAATATGAATATAGTTAAGAAGACCATCACAATGGGTGATGGAACGATCATTGAGATCGAGACCGGCAAACTCGCCAAGCAGGCAGCCGGTTCGGTAGTCGTAAAGGTCGGCGGTACCATGCTGCTGGCTACAGTCACATGTGCAAAGGATGCCAAGGAGGATGTGGATTTCATGCCTCTGTCGGTGGAGTACAAGGAAAAATATGCTGCTGCAGGCCGCTATCCCGGCGGATTCCTCAAGAGGGAGGGCCGCGCTTCGGATTCGGAAATCCTGGTGGCCAGACTGGTGGACAGGGCTCTGCGTCCCCTCTTCCCGGATGATTTCCATGCCGAGGTGTTTGTAAACGTGCTCCTGATTTCAGCTGACAAGCAGAACATGCCTGATTCCTATGCAGGACTGGCCGCTTCCGCCGCACTGGCAGTGAGCGACATACCCTGGCACGGACCCATCTCGGAGGTAAGAGTGGCCCGCATCGGCGGCAAGTTCGTGATCAACCCTACTTTCGACATCGTAAAGGATGCTGACATAGACCTGATAGTAGCCGCCACCGAAGAGAATATCATGATGGTGGAGGGCGAGATGAACGAGGTGAGCGAGGCCGAGATGCTCGAGGCCATCAAGTGTGCCCACGAGGCCATCAAGGGCCAGTGCCGCGCCCAGAAGGAGCTGATGGAGGAGACAGGCAAGGTGGAGAAGAAGGCTTACTGCCACGAGGTCAATGACGAGGACCTGCGCAAGGCCGTTCATGACTACTGCTATGACAAGTGCTACGCCATCGCCAAGAGCGGTCTGGCAAAGCATGAGCGTGAGGATGCTTTCGATGCCCTGAAGGAGGAGTTCATGGAGACCATCCCCGAGGAGGAGAGAGAGGAGAAGGAGATGATGGTGGCAAGATATTACGGTGCAGTGGAGAAAGAAGCCATGCGCCGCATGATCATAGACGAGGGTGTGCGCCTCGACGGCCGCAGCACCACTGAGATCCGCCCTATCTGGTGCGAGGTGGGCTATCTGCCCGGAGCGCACGGCTCGGCCATTTTCACCCGTGGTGAGACCCAGTCCCTGTCGACTGTCACCCTCGGTACCAAGATGGACATGAAGGAGCTCGACGAGGTACTGGTACAGGACACCCAGCAGTTCGTGCTGCACTACAACTTCCCTCCCTTCGCCACCGGCGAGGCCAAGCCCCAGAGAGGTGTGGGCCGCAGGGAGATAGGCCACGGCAACCTGGCATGGAGGGCCCTGAAGCCCGTAGTGCCCGTAGGTGAGGAGAATCCCTATGCCGTCCGCGTGGTGTCCGACATCCTCGAGTCCAACGGCTCTTCATCCATGGCTACAGTCTGCGCCGGTACACTGGCACTGATGGACTGCGGCGTGAAGATCAAGAAGCCCGTAGCAGGTATCGCCATGGGTCTTATCTCCGATGAGAAGACAGGCAAGTTCGTGGTGCTCTCCGATATTCTCGGTGACGAGGACCACCTCGGAGACATGGACTTCAAGGTGACCGGAACCAAGGACGGAATTACCGCCACCCAGATGGATATCAAGGTGGACGGCCTTCCCTATGAGGTTCTCGAGCAGGCTCTTGCCCAGGCCAAGGAAGGACGTGCGCACATCATGGGCGAGATGCTCAAGACCATCTCCGAGCCCCGCGCCGACTACCGTCCCAACGTACCCCGTATCGTTCAGATTACCATTCCTTCCGAGTTTATCGGAGCCGTTATCGGCACCGGCGGCAAGGTTATTCAGGATATCCAGAAGACTACCGGTACCACCATCACCATCACTGAAGAAGGTGACAAGGGTATCATCGATATCTTCGGCGAGAACAAGGACTCGATGGATGCCGCTCTGGCACGCATCAAGGCCATCACCACTGTGCCCGAGGTCGGCGAGACCTATCATGGCAAGGTCGTATCGATACTCGAATTCGGTGCCTTCGTGGAGATCCTGCCCGGTAAAGAAGGTCTGCTGCACATTTCCGAGCTCGACTACAAGAAGGTCGACAAGGTGGAGGATGTGCTTCAGGTAGGTGACGAGGTGGATGTCAAGCTCCTCGAGATCGACCAGAAGACCGGCAAGATGAGGCTTTCCCGCAGGGCTCTTCTGCCCGCTCCCGAAGGATGGGTAGAGCATGAGCGCAAGCCCCGTCTCAACGGAGCCGGCTCCAATGGCGGCCGCGGAGGCCGTGACCGTGGAGGCGACCGCGGAAGAGGTCCCCGCCGCGACGGAGACAAAGGCGGCCGCAAGTAGGTCCCGTCCCGTCAGGAATGTGCCTGACAGATCCAAGTCCGGCTAAGGTATCGGCTTACGGCCCGGACGGTTATAAATATCCGGCGTGTGTTTCCAGACATTGGGGGCACACGCTTTTTATGTCTCGCTTACTGGGTCTGGCGTGCATTTACCCATGAAGCAGGTGTTTTAAGGCCGGTGCTTCATGGGTGTGACTCTAAGGATGTAGAACCGTTTGTTGGCAGTGAGGCTATCCCTAAATTACCAATTCTGTAAAAAGTTGACAATCACCTTGTTGAAGTTGTTTGCAATGTGGGCGGGAATTGTTAGCTTTGTGCTATGAGAGATTATTGGCATATCTGCACGCGTGGGTTGGAGAAGGAGGTGATCTTCAAGAGCGGGGAGGACTTTGTCTACGGGATGAACGGGGTAGCGGTCTTCTCGCTGATATATGGTTTGAAGATACTGGCATTTTGTCTGATGGACAATCATGTGCATTTTGTAGTCAAAGGCAGCCGGGATGTGTGTCTTAGGTTTATAAGGTATTATAAGAGACGGCTTTCGTCCTTGGCTGATATGACAATGGCGGACGAGTGCCTGAAAGAGATCTGTGATGAGGAGTACCTGAGGCGGGTGATAGCGTATGTTTTGCGTAATCCCATGTCTGCCGGCCTGAATGTCCTGCCAGTCACTTACCGCTGGGGTTCGGGGGCATTGTATTTCAACAGTATGTACAGTAGTCTGGAGATGAGTCCAGTCTCGGATGTAAGTAAGCGGATGTTGAGAAAGATACTTGCCTCACGTGTAGAGCTGCCTGAGACTTACCGTCTGACACAGGAGATGTATGTGGACCCGGCGTGTTATGTCTGTTATAAGGAGGTGGAGGCGCTGTTCCGGTATCCGGCGCGCATGATGTTCTATCTGTCGCGCAACGAGGATATGGAGATGGAGTTGGAATCAGGTCTTCTTGACAGACATCGTTACGGAGATAAGGAACTGTATGGGGCAGTCGGGCGTATGTGCCGGGACATGTTCCGGTCGGACTCGCCCGACAGTCTTTGCATAGAGGACCGCTATCGTCTCGCGGCCGGGTTGCGTAAAAAATATGGGCTGAGTATAAGTCAGCTGGCTCGTCTGACTATGACTGATCGGAAGATTTTGGCCTCGGTTCTCCTCAAGCATCCCCCTAAACCTTTGCCTGAGTGTAATCCATAAAGGACGTATGGCTGTCGCAAGCCCTTGATAGACAGTGTTTCTTGGACATGCAGCGTGCTCTATGGTCTCTTTTTTCCGGCCATAAAGCGCACCTGTTTTGTAATAATTTTGACAATCAACTACTTACTGTTAGATCATGTGCTTTATAGCAGCCGCAAGAGCAGCTACGTTGGTATTGTAAAGGCTTTCCGGGGGAGTTGCCGGTCACGGAAAGTCTATGGGTGGTAGAGCCGGCCCTGGAAGGTATCCCGCTCTTCAAGACGCTGCTCCAGCAGTCGTATGAGCTCGGTGTTGCGGAGCAGGCCCCATGGAGTGGAGTTGACGAAGCGGGGCGGTACTTCTCCGGCGAAGCGTTCGATGTACAGGTCCGGGCGGAGTCGCTCCAGCAGGCCGGTCATGAAATCCAGGTATCCGTCCAGGGAAAATGAGACGAAGTCGGACGGGCGCGAGGCGAACTCACGCTCCATCGCCGTGCCGCGCACTATCTGCAGCTGATGGAACTTGACCGAGTGCAGCGGCATGCTGTTTATAATAGGTGCGTAGGCGAGCATGTCCCCGACCGATTCACCGGGCAGCCCGAAGATGAAGTGGGCACCCTGGGTAAGTCCGCGGGCGGCAGTCATCTCCACTGCCCGCAGGGCATCCTCGAAGGTGTGTCCCCGGTTGATACGCCTCAAGGTCCGGTCATGGCACGACTCGATACCGTATTCGATGATGACGATGTGGCCCCGTGCGGCCAGCGATGCGAGGTAGTTCAGTTTCTCGGCATCCACGCAGTCCGGCCTGGTACCTATGACGATGCCGGCCACTAAAGGGTGGGAGAGAGCTTCCTCGTAGAGGGTACGAAGCCTGTCCAAAGGGGCGTATGTGTTGGAATAAGGCTGGAAGTAGGCCAGGAATTTCTCAGCCTTGCGATAACGCACTCTGTGAAACTTTATGCCCTCGTCTATCTGCTCGTGAATGGGTATGCCGGCAGTGCTGTAGCCGGGATGGAAGGCGGCGTTGTCGCAGTAGGTGCAGCCGCCGGTCCCGACCAGTCCGTCCCGGTTGGGACAGGTAAAGCCGGCGTCCACCACTACTTTCTGGAGACGCTCTCCGTAGGTCTTTCTGAAATATCCTATGTAGGAATTGTACCTGCCCACTGCAAGCGGCACAGTTTAGAAGCGAACCTTGAACACAGCCTTGCGGATTTCCCCGTCCCCGATAAGGGGTGCGTGGCAGTCCTGGGGAAAGCAGATGACCATGTTGTCGTCTCCGTAGCTTATGTATGCCTCGGGCTCTTCCTTGAGGAAGGCCACGTCCTTCTCGGCATTGTAGTCTACGTTGACGCCCATGCACTTGGCCCTGTCGCGGAACCCGATAATCTCGGTGCCCTCCAGTACTACGTGGATGTCGATGAAGGAGTCGTGCACTTCCAGGGGTGATTCGGACTCGTCCTTGCACTGTGCGGTGGATATGGTGCACCAGATATTGTCCTCCTCGATGACGTGCTTGCCTTCAGAGAGGGTGTGCAGGTCGTTTTTGCGGATGAATTCCAGAACTTTGCCGAAAGAGGCATGCAGGTTTACGTATTTTTCGAAACTTTTGAGTGAGTCGAGTATCATAAATCAATGACGTGTTTAATATTTTCTGTAAATGGCGCGGCGGCTTATGGCAAGCATCACTACTGACAGGATTATGACAGCCACGGCAGGGTGGAATGCCTGGGGCAGGAGCCATGAAGCGATAAGGCCGATAGCCGCTACCGCCGCCAGCAGGTCTATGACCAGGTTCTTGGCCCAGCAGTCAGGCATGAAGACAGGAATCAGGAAAAGGGGGTTCATCCATATCAGGTTCCAGTTGTTTTCCGTCCATACGTGGTTGGTGGCGAACCACATCAGGCAGATGATGACACCTCCTGTGCCCAGAATGATGTAAGTGACGGTGGAGCAGATATTCATGAACTTCCATTTGTTGCTGCTACGCAGGTATATTACCAGATAGAGTATGAAAAGGAGGGTGAATACCGTGAAAGGACTGGTTGCTTTTGAGAGCACTTCCTTCAGTTTTCCAGGTCCGTGGGCCGGCATGCTTATCCTTGAGGGGGAGGATGCCAGCGGTTCTCCGTCTATCTCAGTGTTGGAATACGCGGTAAGGACTTCGGAGAGGCGGTCCGGCAGGAAAGTGGATTCGCGTACCGTAATCTTCCGGTCGGTCTTTGCCCCGAGTATCAGGTCGATGCCGAACATCATCCATCTTCTGTCACCTACAAGCCGTTGCAGCTCGTCCCTGTATGTGTATCCGGTCAGGGTATCGCTTACGCTGAATCCGTTGCGGTCGAAAATATCGCGTATCCTGGTGGCGCAGTTGTCCTGCAGGAAGTCATACAGGTAGTATCTGTTGGAAGGTTTGTAGTTGTCGAGCAGGAACGCGTATATCTCGGCCGCCTGTGCCTTGGTCAGATTGAGCGGCTGTTCCACTATACCGCGGCCGACAGCATCGTATGATCGCTTGAATGCATTGAATGAGTTGACTGACAGGAAATAGTTGAGGTCTCCCTTGAGGAACCTGAGAAAAAAGTGAGGCTCCTCGAAACTGAAGGTCCCGTAATTGAAAACAAAGTCCCTCCCGTTGTTGTAGTCCTTGACTCTCAGTGCAGAATGACCGAATGCGGAAGATACGTCGCGGCCCTGGGAGCAGGTCAGCAGGGATATTGACAGGGAATCCTGTGACCGGGCTCCGGCAGTGATGGCCGTTGCCAGAATTATCAGTATAAGCCGTTTCATCATAATTATTTTCAAAAATAAGAAAAACTCGCCTATATTTGCAGGAATGAAGAAAGTTTTATTCATAATTCTCCTTCTTGCCTTCACAGCGGTATCCTATGCCGAGTCCGGAAAAAGTATGGCCTTAGTATCGGTTTCGGTTACTGACATGAAGAAATCTCCTGACTATCAGTCGGAGACGGTGTCCCAGGCAATGATGGGGACTCCCGTACAGGTGACGGGGAAGGAGGGTTACTGGTATTCGGTCATTACTCCCGAAGGCTACAGCGGCTGGACGACAGAGCAGAACATAGTGCTGACAAGTGAAGAGGAACATGAACGATGGAAGTCATCTGAAAGGTTGATAGTCAATGACTATTTTGCTCTTGTGACTGCTTCTCCCGAGTCCGGCTCACAGGTCCTTTCCGACTGTGTCATGGGAAATATCCTTGTGGGTGCCGGAGACAGCCGGAACGGTTATACCGCAGTGGAGCTTCCTGACGGCTGCAGAGGTTACGTGCCATCTGACTGCGTGTCTCCTCTCAGACAGTGGATGGAAGAGGCTGCCTGCCCGGACGGGGAAGACATAGTATCCACAGCATGCCTTTTCCATGGTTTCCCTTACCTTTGGGGAGGGCTTTCGCCTAAAGGGCTGGATTGCAGCGGACTGGTAAAATTGAGCTATTTTCTCAACGGCATCGTGCTGCTGAGGGATGCTTCCCAGCAGATAGACTTGGGCGAGGCTCTGGACTGCAGTGACATTACCGGCAGTCTCCAGGCCGGAGACCTGATCTTTTTCGGCCGTGCTGCGACAGATGGAAGAGGACGCAGCGTCAGTCATGTGGGCATATACATGGGTGACGGAATGATGATCCATTCGTCCCTGAGAGTCAGGATCAATTCCCTGCTTCCCGGACGTCCGGACTCCTATACAGGGAAGAAAATAGTGGGTGCATGCCGTATTCTCGGTTATCAGGACAAGGAACCCGGTATCGTGACGGTGCTGGACCATCCCTGGTATTTTTAAGTTTGAAATTGACAGTTAACAATTTAAAAATCGCGATTATCATGAATTTAAGAGTTATCAAGAAAGACATCAACTACATGGTGGACGAGTTCGTTTCGGACGCAGTCATCAGCATGAGTTTCCATGACGACAACGAAAAGGCCGAGCAGATCGTAGGCCTTATCAATGATGTACTCGATCTCAGGGACGAAACACTGGCGAAGGTCAGTCATCCCGAAGGTGACAAGAGGGCATATTACCGCAATCTTACCGACGAGCTGCTCAGCGCTCTCGATGTAAAGTATGACAGACTCAGTGCAATAGTGGCCAGGAAAGCCGAATAATCAGAAGCGGCCGCTATGCAGATGTATACCAATTCCCCGATAGTGGAAGGACTCACGTTTGATGATGTCCTTCTTATTCCGGCTCATTCGGACGTACTGCCCCGCGAAGTGGACATTACCACGAAACTGACCCGGGAGATATCCCTTCATACCCCCATCGTGTCCGCCGCAATGGATACTGTCACCGAGGCGGACCTGGCGATAGCAATTGCCAGGGAGGGAGGTATCGGAGTGATACACAAGAATATGCCCATCGAAGTCCAGATGGAGCAGGTGCGCAAGGTCAAGAGGGCCGAGAACGGAATGATCTACGATCCCGTGACCATCCGCGAGAACGCCACTGTAGGTGACGCTCTCAATCTCATGCACGAGAACCACATCGGCGGCATACCCGTAGTGGATGCACGCGGAATGCTCTGCGGTATAGTCACCAACAGGGATCTGCGTTTCCAGGACAATCCCAAGACACCCATATCCGAGGTGATGACAAAGGAGAACCTGATCACCACTACTGACGGGACCAATCTGAAGGAGGCGACCGGGCTCCTCCGCTGCTACAAGATAGAGAAGCTTCTGGTAGTGGATAAGGAAGGCCGTCTGGCAGGTCTGATCACCTACAAGGATATCATGAAGATCAAGGACAATCCCACTGCCAGCAAGGATGCCAAGGGACGTCTGCTCGTGGCTGCTGCTGTGGGCATCAACTCCGAGAGTATCCAGAAGGTGGAGATGCTTATGAGTGTCGAGCCTGATGCACTTGTATTCGATACGGCCCACGGCCATTCGGAGGGTGTGCTGAGGGTGCTGAAGACAGTCCGTCAGAAGTTCCCCGACCTGCAGATCATTGCCGGCAATATCGCCACCGGAGAGGCGGCTCTTGCCCTGAAGGAGTGCGGAGTCGATGCAGTGAAGGTAGGTATCGGCCCCGGATCCATCTGTACTACCCGTATCATCGCAGGTGTGGGAGTACCCCAGCTCTCGGCTGTCATGATGGCCGCCGAGGCACTGAAGGGATCAGGTATCCCCATCATCGCCGACGGAGGTATCCGGTACTCGGGTGACATCGTCAAGGCTCTGGCCGCCGGTGCAGATACCATCATGGCCGGCTCTCTCTTCGCCGGAGTGGAGGAGTCTCCCGGTGAGACAATCATTCTCAACGGACGTAAGTTCAAGTCATACCGCGGAATGGGCTCGCTCGAGGCCATGCAGCTGGGCTCCAAGGACCGTTACTTCCAGGATATGGAGGAGGATATCAAGAAGCTCGTCCCCGAGGGCATTGTGGCCCAGGTTCCCTACAAGGGTACACTCTCGGAAGTGGTCTACCAGCTCATAGGAGGTCTGCGGGCAGGTATGGGTTACTGTGGAGCACACAATCTGCAGGAACTGAAGAAAGCCCGTTTCGTGCGCATCACGGCCGCGGGTATGGCCGAAAGCCATCCTCACGACGTGACCATTACACGCGAGGCTCCCAACTACAGCAGGTAGTTGCACCGTGATATGCCTATGAGGAGGGTTCTGTGCATATTGCTGCTGTGCCTCTCTGTATCATCCTGCCGTCTCTACGACCGCCTCTTCAAGGGGGATGCGGTCGCCAGGGTCGGCAAGGATGTGTTGTACAGAAGTGATGTGGAGAACCTCAATATAAAAGGTTTTTCGCCTGAGGACAGTGCCCTGATGGTAGAGCGGTACATCCAGTCGTGGGCCAAGGACCGCCTTCTGCTCGAAATGGCGGAGAGCCGTCTGTCCAAGGCCGACCGGGATGTGGAGGCCCAGCTGGAGGAGTACCGCCAGCAACTGCTGGTCTACCGGTATGAGCAGCAGTATGTGGAGCAGCGTCTCGACACGGTGGTAACGGAGGCAGAATACCGGATGTTCTACGATGCCAATCCGCAGAGCTTCGAGACGCACGTCCCCCTGATGCGCGGCGTGTACATCAAGATAAGCGACAATTCTCCCAATCTCAATCCCATAAAGTCCCTTTACCGGACACGGGTCGAGGAGGATATGGACAGACTCGGCCAGCTGTGCTACACATCGGCAGACAAATACTACATCTTCGATGATTGGGTGTCGCTGGAAGTCGTTGCCGAAGAGGCCGATATGGAGCTGCAGGAGGTGGCCGGAATCCTCGATGACCGTTCTTACATGGAGCGCAGCCGGATGGGATACACATACCTGGTGTCGGTGTCGGACTATGTACCTGCAGGGTCTCTGGCACCCTACGGATATTGTAGGCCGAGGATAAGGGATGTCATCCTGAGCAGAAGAAAACAGGAGTTGATAACAAGTTTGGAACGGAATCTGCTTAATGACGCTATAGGTTCCGATAAGTTGATAATATATTCTGAGAAGAAATGAAGATAAAAGTAGTATTGGCAGTGGCGGCCGTCCTGATAACGGCAGCATGGAGTCTCCGGGCACAGAAGTATGACGGATTGATTGACAAGACAGTAGCTTTGGTAGGAAACAGTATGATCCAGCTCTCGCAGGTGGAAGGGGAGGTTCAGATGATGCAGTTCCAAGGCTATGTGTCGGACCGCAACCTGAGGTGCGAGGTCCTGGAGAATATGATGGTCTCCAAGCTGTTCTATACCCAGGCGCAGCTGGACAGTCTGTCTGTCAATCCGGATATGGTGGATGCATCCCTCAATGAGAGAGTCAACAATATCCTCTCCCAGCTTGGAGGCGAGGAGGAAGTGGAAAAATATTTCGGAAAACCCCTCCACCGTCTCCGTCAGGAGTGGCGCGAGGCGTTCGTAGAGCAGAATCTGGCACAGGAGATGCAGCAGGAGGTGGCCGGCAAGATTACGGAAGTGACTCCGAAGGATGTGGAACAGTTCTACCGCCGTGTCCCCAAAGACAGTCTGCCGGTAATCCCCACCCAGTACCAATACAGCCAGATAGTGCTGTATCCCAATACTGAAAGAGCAAAACTCGCAGTCCGTGAGCGTCTTCTGGAGTTCCGTCAGAGAATCCTCGACGGGGAGAAATTCTCCCTGCTGGCGACTCTCTATTCGGAGGATCCGGGCAGTGCGATGCGCGGAGGCGAGCTCGGAATGGCGTCCAAGTCGATTTTCTGGCCTGCTTTCAGTGATGCGGCGATGTCCCTCAAGGAAGGGCAGGTCTCCCCTATAGTCGAGACGCCTGACGGATTCCACCTGATACAGCTGATCAAGAAGGACGGCGACATGTTCAATGCCCGTCATATCCTCATAAAGCCCAAATATACCATCGAGGACCGTGACTCGGCCTTTATCCGTCTGGACTCGATCCGGACGGCGGTAGCGGCAGACAGCATAACATTCCAGCAGGCAGCCAGAATGTTTTCAGAGGACCCCAAGAGCCGTACCAACGGCGGTCTGGTGGCCGATCCCATGAGCGGTGCGCCCTTTTTTGAGGTAGACCGTCTCAAACCTGCCGATTACAACGTCCTCAAGAATATGAAGGAAGGCGAGATATCCGAGCCCTTCGAATCTGTGGATGACGAGGGACGAAGCGGCAACACCATATATAAGATAATCCGTCTTGAAAAGATCCGTCCCTCACATCAGGCCACAGTGGAGGAGGATTTCAACGTGCTGCTGGATATTGCGACAAACCAAAAGAGAATAAAGGCTATAGAGGATTTTATAAAGGACAAGCAGGAAACTACCTATATAGTCATTGACCCGATGTTCCAGAACTGCGATTTCAGGCGTGACGGTTGGATAAAATGAGACGAGCCATTATCTGGACCCTTCTGACCGTGCTGCTTCTTCCCCAGGCTGCATCTGCCCGCGAGGAAAAGAGAGACTCATTGGTGCGCCTGATATCAGCCGACATGGCGCGGCTTGTGGAAATAGACGGCATGGAGTACCGTAAGATAGTCGGAGAGGCGGTTTTCCTTCATAACGACACGTATCTTTATTGTGACAGTGCGTATTGGAACGTGAAGGGGGATTATATCGATGCCATAGGCCATGTGAGGATAGAACAGGAAAATACCGTTCTTACGGGAGACAGCATCAAGTATGTCATCCCCGAGAATACCGCCAGATTCAGGGGGCATCTTGTGGAACTTCTGGACAAGGACAGCAATATTCTGAGGACCAACCATCTGGACTACAATACAAAGGACAGTATCGCCTTTTTTTACCGGGGAGGTGCGATGAAGGACTCCGACGGCAATCTTATAGAGAGCCTTACCGGGCGTTATCAGGCCCGTCTCGGGAAATTCGACTTTATCGGGGAAGTGGAGATGTTTTCCGATTCCCTGTTCTTTACCTGTGACACCCTGTACTACGATACCGGAACAGAGGTGGCCGAGTTTTACGGCAGGACCAGAGGATGGTATGGCCCGAACTGCATTTACTCCGGAGACGGGCGTTACGAGCGGCCTCATGAGAAGTTCTATTTCCATCGTGATGTGCATATCCTCACCGAGGAATACGAGCTGTGGTGCGATTCCCTGTACTACGACCGGAATACAGAATATTCCCGCCTTCTTGGCAATGTACAGCTTTTGGATACGGTCGACAATGCCATAGCCCTTGCAGGAGATCTGAGGTACTGGAACGACCCCCGCAGGGCGGAACTGTACCGCGATCCGGCAGTAGTGCTGATTACCGAAGGCGAGGGTGGGGGCAGGGACTCGGTATTCATGGCCTCCGATACCCTGATATACTATACGCGCCGTATGTTTGAACTGGACAGCGCACTTGTGGCTGCCGCCAAGGAACGCTACGATGTCGCTATGGTGGACCCCCTGGCTTCAATGAAGAAGAACAGCGGCCCTCAGAGTGCCGTACCGCAGAATGCTGCAGCACCGGAAGATACGACGGCTTCGGCGGATACCGTCGCTGTCGTGCAGGATTCCCTCGCTCTGCCGCCTCCGCCGGATACGACCTCGGTCTCATTTGTGGAAGCATATCACAACGTCCGTATTTACAAGAGCGATATACAGCTGTTGTGCGATTCCCTGCTGTTTACATCCATCGACTCCATTGCACGTATTTTCAAGGAACCGGTTATATGGTATGAGATCAGGAATCAGATAACGGCGGACAGCATGCAGTTCCTGCTGCGCAACCAGACCCTCGAAAAGGGCTTTCTGTTCTCCAATGCCTTCGTCATATCGGAGGAGGAACCTGGCAAGTACTATCATCAGATAAAGTCCCCGGAGATGATCGGCTATTTCAAGGACAACCAGGTGTCGCGTTTCGATGCCCTCGGAGGTGTCAACGCCCTGTTTTTCGTCGCCGAGGATTCGGTGGTCACAACGATGAACCAGAAGGAGTGCCGCCTGATGACCGGCCGCCTGAAAGACGGTCAGGTACAGCGTATTCTCTATACCGAGAATATCAAGAGCGATGCATATCCGGTGGAGGAGCTTACGGAAGACAAGTCCCGTCTGAGGAATTTCAACTGGATGCCAGACCTGCGTCCTGCCACGCGATATGATGTGACGCAGCGTCCCGTACATCTTTCCGGCCGTAAGGAGATGACGCCTGCGCCCTGGTTCCCCGAATTCAGGTATGCGGACAGATATTTCGAAGGTTACATGGAAGGTGTCCTTGCAGAGATAGAAAGTAGAAAGCCGATAATCTGGATAGAAAGACAATAATTTTTCATATATTTGTAAGTTGATTGATAACTCTTTAAATTACAAATATATGGTACAATTTGACATAGATGTCCTCAAACATTCCTTCGAGGAAGTGAAGTCCCTGCTTGATCCCCGGTGCCGTCTGCATCTCGGAGATGAGTCCCGCAGAAGAATCGCAAAGTGCAGAAATTATCTTGATGAGAGAATGAAGAGCCAGAAGGCTCCTATTTACGGAGTCACAACCGGTTTCGGCTCGCTGTGCAATGTGTCGGTGGATATGGACCAGCTCTCCACGCTTCAGAAGAATCTGGTGATGTCGCATGCATGCGGAGTAGGCGATGAGGTAAGGCCGGAGATAGTCAGGCTGATGATAGCCCTCAAGGTCAAATCCCTTTCGTACGGTTACTCGGGAGTGCGTGTGGAGACAGTGGAAAGGCTTGTGGACTTCTTCAATGAGGGAGTGGTTCCGGTGGTCTATCAGCAGGGCTCGCTCGGAGCTTCCGGCGACCTGGCACCTCTTGCGAACATGTGTCTGCCGCTGCTCGGTCTCGGAGAGTTCGATTATAAAGGAAAGAGGTATCCCGGAAGCGAACTGGAAAGGATTTTCGGGTGGAAGCCCCTGACTCTTGCCTCCAAGGAAGGTCTTGCGCTTCTGAACGGAACCCAGTTCATGCTGGCCCATGCAGTGTGGTGCCTGTGCCATGCCAGACACATATCGGCTGTGGCGGACAAGGTGGCCACTGTCTCTCTCGAGGCATTCAACGGGCGTAAGGAGCCGTTTACTCCTGGCGTGCATGCCGTCCGTCCCCACAGGGGACAGATCGAGACGGCCCGGACCATACTCGGCTATCTGCAGGGCAGCCAGCTTATTGACGGTCCCGGCAAGGAAGTGCAGGATCCTTATTCCTTCCGCTGTGTCCCTCAGGTGCACGGAGCTTCCAAGGATGCGCTCGGTTATGTCGAAAGTGTATTCATGACCGAGGTCAACAGCGCGACCGACAACCCTACCGTTCTTCCCGACGAGGATCAGGTCATCTCTGCCGGCAACTTCCACGGCCAGCCGCTGTCCATCACTCTCGATTTCCTCGCTATCGCAATGGCTGAGCTCGGCTCCATCTCCGAGCGCCGTACATATCAGCTGATTTCCGGAAAAAGAGGACTGCCTTCATTCCTGGTGGCCAAGTCCGGTCTGAACTCCGGATTCATGATCCCGCAGTATGCGGCTGCCTCCATAGTGAGCCAGAACAAGCAGCTGTGTACCCCCTGTGTGGTGGATACCATTGATTCGTCGCAGGGTCAGGAGGATCATGTGAGCATGGGCGCAAACGCCGCTACCAAGTGTGTGAGGGTAGTGGAGAATGTGGAGAAGATCCTCGGCATAGAGATGTTCAATGCCGCGCAGGCCCTCGAGTTCCGTCACCGTGCCGGAGCCGGCAAGTCTTCGCCCGTGATTGAGAAGTTCTTCGAGGATTACCGCAAGGAGGTGCCTTTTGTGGAGGAGGATACGGTGATGTACACCAATATCCGCAAGTCAGTGGATTTTATAAAAAATACTGAAATCTAGAAATGTCGATTTTCATAAAGAACATCAAAAAGCTCGTCAATGTACGGGAAACGGCTCCTTCTGCTCCTCTGAAAGGCAGGGAGATGCTGGAACTTCCCTGCATGGAAGACGCATGGCTGTTCCTGGAAGGGGATCGTATCGGCAGGATGGGCCGTATGCAGGACCTCGCTTCAGGAGAGGCAGATGCAATGGAGTTCTGTGCGGACGAGTGTATAGATGCCCGGGGCCGCATGGTATTTCCGTCCTACTGCGACTCCCATACCCATCTGGTGTATGCCGGCAGTCGTGAGATGGAATTCATGGACAAGCTCAGGGGGCTTTCCTATCAGGAGATAGCGCGCCGCGGCGGCGGTATCCTCAATTCTGTGGAACTCCTGCACAATACTTCCGAGGATGACCTTCTTCTCCAGACCCTTGTCCGTGCCCGCGAGATTATGTCATTGGGTACTGGGGCCGTGGAGATAAAGAGCGGCTACGGCCTCACAGTGGAGGATGAAGTCAAGATGCTCCGCGTGGCCCGCAGGGTGGCAGAGGAGACCCCGCTTGAAGTCCGTACCACATTCCTTGGGGCACATGCCGTACCGGCCCGCTATAAAGGCGACCGTGAGGGATATGTGGATGAGATAATCCGCGATATCATGCCGGCTGTAGCTGCCGAGGGACTGGCCGATTATGTGGATATCTTTGTGGAGGAAGGCTTCTTCACTGTGGACGATGCCTGCCGCATATTCGAAGCTGCCGTCAAGTATGGCATGCAGCCCAAGGTCCATGCCAACCAGATGAGCTTCTCCGGCGGAGTACAGGTCGGCGTGCGCTACGGAGCGGCTTCTGTGGACCATCTGGAGTTTACCGGACCGGAGGAATTCAAGGCCCTGCAGGGCAGTGGCACGATAGCCACTTTGCTGCCCGGCGCCACGTTTTTCCTGGACATGGATTATCCCAAGGCCAAGGAGATGCTTTATTACGACCTTCCTTTGGCCATTGCCTCCAACTACAATCCCGGTTCCTGCCCCTCGGGGGACATGAAATTCATGATGGCTCTGGCCATGATCAAGATGCGTCTGACTCCCGAGACCGTACTCAATGCAGCGACAGTCAACGGAGCCTTTGCCATGGGTGTGGCAGACCGGTACGGCAGTATCACTCCCGGCAAGAAGGCCTCCCTGTTTGTCACCAGGGAAATACCCTCATACGAATTTGTACCTTACAGCTTCACATCGCAGCTGATAGACACCATAATACTGAATGGGAAAATAATCAAATAAAAACAATAGAACGACATGACACGTAAACTTATCGAATGCGTCCCCAATTTCAGCGAAGGACGCGATATGCAGATTATCAAACAGATCACTGACGCTGCGGAGAGCGTTGAGGGAGTAAGGCTCCTCGATGTGGACCCGGGTGCGGCCACCAACCGTACAGTCGTGACTTTCGTAGGCGAGCCTGAGAAAGTTATGGAAGCCGCTTTCCGTGCAGTGAAGAAGGCCTCCGAGATTATCGACATGAGGCATCATCACGGTGAGCATCCCCGTATGGGCGCTACCGATGTGTGCCCTCTCGTGCCTATCGCAGGCGTGACTATGGAGGAGTGCGTGGAGTATGCCCGCAGTCTTGCCAAAAGGATAGGCGAGGAGCTCGGTATCCCCGTATTCTGCTATGAGAATGCAGCCTACACAGAGGAACGCCGGAATCTGGCGGTATGCCGCAGCGGCGAGTATGAGGGTCTGGCCAAGAGATTTGAGGACGGGGTCAAACCCGATTTCGGACCGGCAGTGATCGATGACTACACCGCCCGTACAGGAGCTACCGCAGTGGGGGCAAGGGATTTCCTTGTAGCCATAAACTACAATCTCAACACCACATCCACCCGCCGTGCCAACTCCGTGGCTTTCGACGTGCGTGAGAAAGGACGCAAGAAGAGGGAAGGTGATCCCATCACCGGCAAGGTGGTGAAGGATGCAGATGGCAATCCTGTCTGGATTCCCGGAACACTGAAGGGCTGCAAGGCCATAGGCTGGTACATCGAGGAGTATGGAATAGCCCAGGTGTCCATGAACGTTACCAATATCAATGTGACACCGGTACACGTAGCCTTCGACGAGGTATGCGACAAGGCACATGCCCGCGGCCTGAGGGTGACCGGTTCGGAGATAGTCGGCCTTATTCCCAAGAAGGTGCTTATCGATGCCGGCAAACACTATCTTGCCAAGCAGAACCGCTCCTGCGGTATTCCTGAGGAGGATATCATAAAGATTGCCGTGAAGTCCATGGGACTGGACGATCTCAAGCCCTTCAATCCCCGCGAGAAGGTGATCGAATACATCCTCGAGGACAGCGACAAGACACCCAGGCTGGTTGACCTGACCGTACGCGGCTTTGCGGAGGAGACCTCCCGCGAGTCCCCGGCTCCCGGCGGCGGTTCCATTTCCGCATACATGGGCTCTCTCGGTGCTGCTCTCGGCGCTATGGTTGCCAACCTGTCTTCCCATAAAAGAGGATGGGATGACCAGTGCCCCAAGTTCTCCGAGTGGGCTGAGAAGGGCCAGGAACTGATGTACGAGCTGCTGCACTTAGTGGATGAGGATACCGCTGCGTTCAACCGTATCATGGACGCCATGTCCCTTCCCAAAAAGACCGACGAGGAGAAGGCTGCACGTGCGGCTGCAATGCAGGATGCGACTCTTTACGCCACAGAGGTGCCTCTTAGGACGATGAAGGCTTCCTGCAAGGTGTTTGAACTGGTTGAGGCCATGGCCTCCGAAGGTAATCCCAACTCTGTATCCGATGCAGGTGTGGGAGCTCTGGCCGCCCGTTCCGCAGTCCTCGGCGCATTCCTCAATGTCAAGATCAATGCAGCCGGACTGAAGGACCGCGAGAAGGCCGATGCTCTCGTGGCCGAGGCGGCAGTCATAGCTGAGGAGGCTGTGAAACAGGAGGCTAAGATAATCGAAATAGTGAATGCGAAGATAGGATAATCAGGGACTTTTGATTTTTTCGCCAAAATGTATATTTTTGCGCGATTTTAACAAAAGTTAGCTAAGAGTATGAGAATTATAGGAACTGGCAGCGCGCGCCCCTCAAAGGTCGTAACCAACTCGATGCTGGAGAATTTTCTGGATACCAGCGACGAGTGGATTGTGACCCGTACAGGCATCCATGAGAGGCGTGTGATTTCCTCCGAGAATCTGGAGGACCTGGCCGCGACGGCCGCCCGTAATGCGATGGAGAATGCTGGGATAACAGCCGAACAGGTGGACTTCATCATCTGCTCCAACGTGGTGAACGAGTATGTTACCCCCGGTCTGGGCTGCATCATACAGGGTATGATTGGCGCTACCTGTCCCACAATGGACATCAACTGCGCCTGCACAGGCTTTATCTATGCCCTCGATGTGGCTGAGGCATATCTGGCGTCTAAAGACTTGAAGAATATCCTGATAGTCTGTGCCGAAGAGCCTGCCCGCATGATGAACTGGCATGACCGTTCCTCCTGCATCCTTTTCGGAGATGCTGCCGGTGCGGTCGTAGTGACAAAAGGAGATGACCTCAAGGCTATCCGCGTGTCTACGCACTGCAAGGTGGAGGCTCTCTACCAGAAGCGCAAGCTGCAGCCTACACCGTTCATAACCAAGGAGGAGGTAGATACAGAAGGCGTGGTGATGAACGGTCAGGACGTCTTCAAGCTCGCGGTCTCATCTTCCATCAAGGATATCGACAAGGTTCTTACCATGGCCGGTATGAGTGCCGATGACATCGACCTGTATGTGCTCCATCAGGCCAACGTGCGCATCATCGAGTCAATACGGCATTTTGTCAACCAGGACAAGAGCAAGTTCCCGTTCAATCTCGACAGGTACGGGAACACCTCGTCGGCATCGATACCCGCCCTGCTGGACGATCTCAGCAGGGACAATAAGTTAAAAACAGGAGAAATGTTGTTGCTCAGTGCGTTCGGAGCCGGATTCACTACCGGGGCATGTATTCTCCGCTGGTCAAAATAATAATAAAACGATATGGAAAAAAGAGTAGTTGTGACAGGAATGGGAGTTGTCTCGCCTGTCGGAAATAATGTAGAGACTTTCTGGAAGAACATCGTGGACGGAGTATGCGGAATAGATTACATCACTCAGTTCCCTACCGACGGACTTTCAGTGAAGATTGCGGGAGAGGTCAAGGACTTCAGACCGGCCGACTACGGTATAGAGCCCAAGGCTGCCAGGAAATTCGACAGGTTCAGCCTTTTCGCACTTGCAGCAGCCAATCAGGCTGTGGCCATGAGCGGACTGAAATCCACCGATGACGAAGATGACGATACTCCCGGAACAGTGTTCGCAGACCGTTTCGGAGTCTATATCGGTTCCGGTATCGGAGGTATGCATTCGTTCGTCAACGAGACGGCGAAACTGATCAAGGACGGTCCCCAGTGGATATCCCCTCTGTTCATTCCTACCATGATTGCGAATATCGCCGCCGGCAACGTGGCAATCGCCCACCATGCCCGCGGTGTCTGCCTTCCCATCGTGACAGCCTGCGCGACCGGTACCCATTCGATAGGAGAGGCCTACAGGGCCATAAAGTTCGGCTACGCAGATGCCATCATCGCAGGTGGTACCGAGGCTGCCGTTACTCCTTTGGCCATAGGAGGCTTTTCCAACAGCAAGGCTCTGTCTCCCGCCGAGGATCCCATGGCAGCGTCCCTGCCTTTCGATGCACGCCGCCAGGGTTTCGTGATAGCTGAAGGCGCCGGAGTGGTAATCCTCGAGGAATATGAGCATGCAGTGGCACGCGGGGCAAAAATTTATGCCGAGATATGCGGTTACGGCAATACCTGCGACGCTTACCACTATACCGCTCCCTGTCCTGACGGATCAACGCCCGCCAAGGCATTCAGGCAGGCCCTGACCGAGGCCCATTATTCTACTTCGGACCTGTTGCACATCAATACCCACGGAACGGGAACACCCCTGAATGACAAGTCCGAGACTGCAGCCATCAAGCTTGCACTCGGAGATTCTGAGGCCCGCCGTGCCATTCTGTGCTCCACCAAATCGATGACCGGACATGCTCTCGGAGCTGCCGGCGGTATCGAGGCGATAGCAGCAGTCATGGCCCTCCACGATGGTATCGTGCCTCCTACCATCCACTATGAGGTGCCCGATCCTGAGTGCGATCTCGATGTAAATCCCAACAGCGCCCGTGAGGCAAAGCTGACGATGGCCCTCTCCTCGTCCCTCGGATTCGGCGGACACAATGCCGTACTCGCTTTCAGACGCATCTGAGAATGTACTTACTAAACTAAATATTATGGATAGAGAAGAAATAAAGAAATTTCTGCGTCACCGCGAGCCCATGCTCCTGGTAGACGAGATGGAACTACAGAACGACGGCACAGAGTGCGTCGGCAAGTACCATGTCAGAGGTGACGAGTTCTTCCTTCAGGGACATTTCCCCGGCTATCCGGTAGTTCCCGGAGTTATCCTCTGCGAGATTATGGGACAATGCAGTTCCCTGCTCATCAAGGATTATCTTGTGGGCCACACGACTCTTTTCACCGGTATCGACAAGACCCGTTTCAAACGTCAGGTCCGTCCCGGTGACACCGTCGAAGTCCATGCCCACATCACCAACCACAGGGCCATGCTTTTCTACATAGAGGCAAAGGCCATGGTGGAAGGGGAGCTCTGCGTGGAGGCCAATCTCTCGTTCGCAGTCATTCCTAATGATAAAGTAAAATAGAGAAGATTATGTTAGAAGGATTATTAAAAGGAAAGGTAGCCCTTATCACCGGAGCTGCCAGAGGTATCGGTAAGGCTATCGCAATGAAGCTGGCTTCAGCAGGTGCAGACATCGCTTTCACTGACCTCAAGGAAGATGACAATTTCAGGAATACAGTAGCCGAGATATCCGCTCTCGGAGTACAGTGCCGCGGCTATGCCTCCAATGCGGCCGACTTCGCCGAGGCCCACGCGACTGTGGATCAGATACAGAAGGATTTCGGTCATATCGACATTCTGGTCAACAACGCAGGCATCACCCGTGACGGCCTGATGATGAGGATGTCCGAGCAGCAGTGGGACAGCGTCATCACTGTCAACCTCAAGAGCGCGTTCAACTTCACGCATGCCCTGACCCCTATCATGGCACGTCAGAGAGGAGGCAGCATCATCAATATTTCTTCCGTAGTGGGTGTTAACGGAAACGCCGGTCAGTGCAACTATTCCGCATCCAAGGCCGGCCTGATCGGTCTGGCCAAGTCGATAGCCAAGGAGATGGGTTCCCGCGGAATCCGTGCCAACGCCATTGCTCCCGGCTTTATCATTACCGATATGACCAATGCCCTGCCTCAGGAAGTGCGTGACGAGTGGAACAAGAAGATACCCCTCCGTCGCGGCGGTACACCGGAGGATATCGCCAACGTGGCTCTCTTCCTCGCATCCGACCTCTCGTCCTATGTGACCGGACAGGTCATTATCTGCGACGGCGGCATGCTTTAGAGCCTGCCTAACGCCTCTTCCATTTTCGTGCGGCCGAGTGCGACGATCTCGTCGTATTTGTAGAACTCCATGGTGGAGTAGGCATTCTTGGCTATGCGCACGAGGATATCGGGAGGGTAGAGTTTGAGAGTCAGATCCGCGTTGGTCTGTATCATTACGCTTGACGATTCATTGAGGATGGTGACGATTCCCATATCGTTGTCATCCTCTTTTTCTTTGTCACGGTTGTCCGGGTCGGGCAGCAGCTGTGCATCGACTTCGTCTTTTTTGACCTTGTCGGCTATCGTGTCGACTATCTTCTCGAGTCTTTGACGTATGCGGCCTTTCGCATGTTCCTGCCTGTCTTCCGGTTTTTCGATGTAGGGACCGTTGAGGTCCACTGCGACGAGTATGTCGCCTGGGGTTCTGACGACTCTGTTGACCGGTACCGGGTTGACTACCCCGCCGTCTATCAGAAGCATGTCTCCAATGCGGTTGGGAGTGAAGATAGAGGGCAATGATATCGAGGACCGGATGGCATCATAAAGACTGCCGCGGTCGAATACCACCTCCTTACGGTGCCGGATGTCGGTTGCAACGGCAGTGAACGGTATGGTCAGGCTTTCTATCAGTTTGTCGGGAATGATGCTATTGAGCTCGTCGATGACCTTGTCTCCCTTGACGAATCCCCCGTTGCCGATGGTGAAATCCATCAGGTTGAAAACCTTCATCCTGTCTACAGTCTTCATCCACTCCTTGAATGCGTCCAGCCCTCCGGCGGCATAGATGCCCCCGACCAGAGCGCCCATGGATGCACCGGCAATTGAGGTTACAGTATAACCGTTCTCTTCAAGAACTTCTATCGCCCCTATGTGGGCCAGTCCCCTGGAGCCGCCGCTGGCCAGGACCAGGGCTACTTTTTTTCTGTTGTCCATATAGTTAGTCTGTATTTACCTGATTTCGCGAATCAGCATTCCCGCGGTGAACCCTCCCCCGCTTACGGTTTCGAAGGTGGTGGCCGTGAGGTCAGAACCCTCCGCTTCCTCTTCAAAGGCCATGTACCTGTTGTCCCATATTTTTCCGGCTGCCGGCCGGATCACTCCTTTCCGGTGGTACTGCACTTTGCCGGATGCCGTATCGATGGCAGGCAGCAGGACCTCGTACCTGGAGCCCGGTGTCACCCCTTCTTTCATGCCTATCCGTGCAGTCAGCGGACTGGTGCCGGAGAGAGGAACCCTGACTTTGAACTGGTCGAATTTTTTCTGCAGTTTCATCACGTTGTTGTCAATTGCCCTTGCGCAGACCTTGCGGAATACGTCTTCAGGGCTGTACAGGCCTTTGAGGACCGGCTTTGCGCTCTTTGAACGGTACTGTCCCACGTATCTGAGTCTGAAAGTGCTGTCGTCGGCTTCGTAGGCGGCTTTCCTGAGCGGGTCTCCGCTGCCTGTGGAATAAGAGTCAAAGTAGTACCGGTCGTAGAATGTTCCGGCAGTCTCATCGTCCCATACCAGCTGGTATAGATAAGTCCTGATGCGTACGGTGAAGCCTGCAATCATTCCGGATATCAGCGATCCGGCTGCTGCTGCACCCGAGATTACGGCAGCCTCATCATTGTCCTTTTCGCTGCTTATGGCCGCGATGCCGCTGATAAGGGCCAGAATTCCGGATGCTATCTCCGCGTTCTTTTCATGGTCGATGTAGGTGATGTCGTTGACGATTACAAAGGTGCTGCCAATCATCTCGTAGCCCTTGTCTCCCAGTGCTTCTATTCCCCGTTTGGTCTGTACGGCAGTCTCCACATCCATGGCGGTGGCTCCGTAGTATCCCCTCTGCATGATCAGCGAAGGGTCGAATCCTCCTGTGACTTCATCGCGGAGAAACCATTTGGATACCAGTTTTTTGGCAATCTGGTTGTCCTGAAGCCAGACTTCGATGTCCGGCCTGAGGTTCTTTTCGGGGCTGTGGGTGGTATGGTACTTTATTTCGAGGTCGTGGTTGTTGTATTTGTCCGGTGTCTCGAGGGCCAAGTAGGCATTTACGATTTCGTCATTCATCTTCAGCCCGGGGTGGCTTATCAGAAGCGAGTACAGGGAACTCCGCCGGTACTGCATTATGGAATCGGGCACCTGTGCGGAGGCGGCTGCAGTAATTCCGCACATGACAGCGATGGCCAGCCAGATGAGGAGTGTGCGTCTCATACCGGAAGGCGCTTAGAATCCGGACGAGAGAGACCTGATGATGCCGCTGTCTTCCAGATATCTTCTCAGATTGTCCTTGGCTACGGATATCGTGTAGCCGGTCTTGTATTCCCTGCGTCCTGTCTGTATGACCTGAACGCTGCCGGCTGCGGTGGAGCCTATGAAACGCTGGTAGTCCGCACGGAAGAAATTTTCGAAGAACAGAGAATCCTCCGGTGTCAGCTTCCCGGTTACGAGCGGCGGCTGGGCTGCGGCGGAATGCCCTCCAGGTATTCCGCGGAAGATGACTGCATGGACCGCGTTCCTTTTGGCTGTTTCCACCGGCAGGTCCGGTTTTCTGCTGTAGCTCCATACCCGTAAGGAATAAGTGCCGTCGGAACCTACCCCTACACTTTCAGTTTCGTAGGACCATGTCTGACCCTCCATGCCGATGCGCGAGGTGCTTCCGCAGGAGTATAGAAGCAGCATAAATGCCGCAAGTAGAAGAAATTTCCTCATAGACAGTATTATTTATAGACAAAGGTAATTTGTTTTGAGGAGTTTTCAAAATCGTTTTGTATCTTTGCAGAATGAAACCAACAAATGTCTTCTTCGACAGATCTTACGGATACGCGAGGGCCATTATTGCCCTCGTAGGCGGTCTCATACTCGTCATCTGGCCCGAGACCGTGAAAAATTCCATAATGATCATACTCGGCTCGCTGATACTGGCCGTAGGAATAGTAAGCATTGTATTGTCATATACGGGAAAGTGGAGAAAGGAGAAGGTCCCGCTTCTGCTGCTGAATTCCATAGTGGATATCGCATTCGGACTGGTGCTGATCATCTTCCCGAAATTCTTCACCGGGCTGATCATGTTTGTGTTCGGCCTGATATTGTTGATTTTCGGTCTGGGCGAGATTATCAATCTCTTCCGTACTGCCAAGGCCGTGCGCGTGCCCTGGCCTCTGTACATCGGGCCGGCTGTCACCCTCATTCTCGGTGTGGCGATGTTCTTCTTCCCGGACAAGAGCGGGAACGCGCTTTTCGTCATATTCGGAGCGACGCTGCTGCTATATTCGATATCGGAGTTCGCCTCTACCTATACTATCCGCAAGGAGATGAAAAATGTTGAAGTGGAAATAGAAAAGGATATAAAACAAATAGAAGAATAGTACCTCCGTGGGGAATCGAACCCCAACCAAGAGAACCGGAATCTCTCATTCTATCCATTAAACTACGGAGGCAATCGGACTGCAAATTTAAAAATAAAAACTGATTTTCGACATGACAGCTTATGTTTTTCCCGGTCAGGGAGCACAATTTACTGGAATGGGCAAGGATCTCTACGATGCCAGTTCCAAGGCTAAAGAGCTTATCGACAGCGCTTGCGACATTCTCGGATTCGATATACGCAGCATAATGTTTACCGGTTCGGCCGAAGACCTCAAGCAGACAAAAGTCACACAGCCCGCAGTATTCATCCACTCTGTAGCCGCAGCGGCGACTATCGGGGATTTCAATCCGGGCATGACTGCCGGCCACTCTCTTGGAGAGTTCTCGGCCCTCGTGGCCGCCGGGGCAATGTCTTTCGAGGACGGTCTGCGTCTGGTGTATGCCAGGGCAATGGCCATGCAGAAAGCCTGCGAGGCCCGTCCTTCCACGATGGCTGCCATAATAGGTCTGCCGGATGATGTGGTGGAAAAGGCATGTGAGGGAATAGACGGTATAGTTGTTCCTGCCAATTACAACTGTCCTGGCCAGCTGGTGATCTCTGGCGAGATAGAAGCCGTAGACAAGGCCTGTGCAGTCCTGAAGGAGGCAGGCGCCAAGAGGGCCCTCCGCCTTGCAGTAGGAGGGGCTTTCCATTCGCCCCTGATGGAGCCGGCCCGCGTGGAGCTTGCAGAAGCCATCAGCAGGACCGATATCAAGACTCCGGTATGTCCGGTATATCAGAACGTGGACGCCCAGCCGTCTGTAGATCCCGCCGTGATAAAGGAGAAGCTGCTGAAGCAGCTCACTTCTCCGGTGAGATGGACACAGACAGTGCTCAATATGCACCGTGACGGCGCGACTGAGTTTGTGGAACTCGGACCTGGAGCCGTCCTGCAGGGCCTTATCAAAAAATGTCTGCCGTCAGAAAAGTAAATCAACACATATAACACAATAACTTTTAATTGTCTTAGTAATGGCAAAAGAAAAAACATTTATCACCTGTGATGGTAATTACGCTGCTGCTCACGTAGCGTATATGTTCAGCGAACATGCTGCCATCTACCCCATCACTCCCTCCTCGACCATGGCCGAGTATGTGGATGAGTGGGCAGCCTTCGGCAAGAAGAACCTCTTCGGCGAGACCGTAAAGGTCACCGAGATGCAGAGTGAGGGAGGCGCAGCAGGTGCAGTGCACGGCTCTCTCCAGGCAGGAGCCCTGACCACCACATTCACCGCATCCCAGGGTCTGTTGCTGATGATCCCCAACATGTACAAGATTGCCGGCGAGCTGCTTCCGACAGTGTTTCATGTGTCGGCCCGAGCTCTCGCGACCCAGGCCCTGTCCATTTTCGGCGACCATCAGGACGTGATGGCCTGCAGGCAGACCGGTTTCGCAATGCTGGCTTCTTCGAGTGTGCAGGAAGCAATGGATCTCGGTGCTGTGGCCCATCTTTCCACTATCAAGTCCAGTGTGCCTTTTATCCATTTCTTCGACGGATTCCGTACTTCACACGAGATTCAGAAGATAGAGGTTCTGGATTCCGAGGCTCTCAAAGGAATGATCAGTGAGAAGGCACTTGCGGCATTCCGCAAGAAGGCCCTTAACCCCAACAAGCCTGTCACCCGCGGTACTGCACAGAACCCTGACGTGTATTTCCAGGCCCGCGAGGCAAGCAATACCTACTACAGTGCCGTTCCCGATATCGTGGCACGTTATATGGGTGAGATAGGGGAACTGACAGGACGCCATTACCTGCCGTTTGATTATTATGGAGATCCCGATGCAAAGGATGTCATCATCGCCATGGGCTCTGTATGCGAGACCATCCGTGAGGTGGTGGACGCGCTTATGGACAAGGGAGAGAAGGTCGGCGTGATCACAGTACGCCTTTACAGGCCTTTCTCATCCAAATATTTCTTCAGGGTACTTCCGAAGAGTGTCAGGAGGATTGCAGTCCTCGACCGCTGCAAGGAGCCCGGAAGCGTGGGCGAGCCCCTTTACCTGGATGTCAAGTCTACACTTGCCGAGATGGGCGGAGACGCTCCTTATGTAATCGGCGGACGTTACGGCCTCTCTTCCAAGGACACCAGCCCTGCCCAGATATTCGCTGTATTCAAGAATCTCAAGCAGAAACAGCCCAAGGCAGACTTCACCATCGGCATCACCGATGACGTTACATTCAAGTCCCTCCCTGTAGGCGAGGAGATATCTCTGGCCAAAAAAGGCACTTACGAGTGCAAGTTCTACGGCCTCGGCTCTGACGGTACCGTCGGTGCAAACAAGAACACCATCAAGATTATCGGCGACCATACCCCGAAATACTGCCAGGGCTACTTCGATTACGATTCCAAGAAGTCCGGCGGCTATACCTGCTCGCACCTGCGTTTCGGGGACAGTCCCATCACATCCCCCTATCTGGTATCCACCCCTGACTTCGTGGCCTGCCACGTGCCTTCGTATCTGTACAAATACGATGTGCTTAAAGGCATCAAGAAGAACGGTACCTTCCTGCTCAACAGCCTCTGGTCGATGGAGGAGACAATAAAGAGGATTCCCGATCATGTAAAGCAGGTCATTGCTGAGAAGAACCTCAAGGTATATATCATCAATGCCACAAAGATCGCCGAGGAGATAGGTCTTGGCAACCGCACGAACACCATCCTTCAGTCCGCTTTCTTCAAGATCACAGGTATCATTCCCTACGAGCAGGCAGTGGCCTTCATGAAGAAAGCCATCGACAAGAGCTACGGCAAGAAGGGCGAGAAGGTGGTCAGCATGAACTATGCTGCAGTGGACCGCGGAGCCGAGTACGAAGAGCTTACGGTGCCTGAGGACTGGAAGAACGTGACCGCACGTTTCCGTCCTGCTAATTTCGACCGTCTGGCACCCGAGTGGGTACGCAGCGTGGCCGATGTGGTCAATGCACAAAACGGTTATGACGTGCCTGTAAGTGCCTTTACGGGCGAGTATGCTGACGGCACCATCCCTGCCGGTACAGCCGCTTATGAGAAGAGGGGAATAGCAGTGAGCGTCCCTGAATGGAATCCTGACAAATGTATCCAGTGCAACCAGTGCGCATACGTCTGCCCTCATGCAGCCATCCGTCCTTTCCTCACTACCGAAGAGGAACTGGCCAAGGCTCCCAAGGCAGTCAAGAGCACTCAGGGTATCGCTGCATTCAAGGCCTACAGGTTTACAATGCAGGTATCTCCTATGGACTGCACCGGCTGCGGCAACTGCGTGGATGTATGTCCCGCCAAGGAGAAGGCTCTCGAGATGAAGCACCTTGCTACACAGATGGACCAGCAGCCTGTATTTGACTACATGCATGCCAACGTGGGCTACAAGGATACCGTCGCTCCCAAGACTCAGAACCTCAAGAACTCCCAGTTCTCACAGCCTCTGTTCGAGTTCTCCGGTGCCTGCGCCGGCTGCGGTGAGACTCCGTATATCAAGGCCATCACCCAGCTGTTCGGCGACCGCATGATGGTAGCCAATGCTACCGGATGCTCGTCCATCTACAGCGGCTCGTTCCCTTCGTCTCCTTACTGCACCGACCGCAACGGCCGCGGACCGGCATGGGACAACTCCCTGTTCGAGGACAACGCCGAATTCGGTCTCGGTATGAGACTCGGAACCGAGCGTCTGCGCAACACAGTGGCAGAGCTGATGAAGAAAGGCCTGGAGTGCCCCAAGTGCTCTTCAGACATCAAGGCCCTCTTCGAGCAGTGGCTCGCTGAGAGGGGCAATGCAGCTGCAACCCGCGAGATCTGCGACAAGCTCGTTCCCATGCTTGAAGAGAGTGAGTGCGAGTCATGCCGTGAGCTTCTGAACTACAAGGATTACATCCCTGCCAGAAGCCAGTGGATCATCGGCGGTGACGGCTGGGCATACGACATCGGATACGGCGGACTGGACCATGTCCTGGCTTCCGGAGAGAATGTCAACGTCCTCGTCCTCGATACCGAGGTGTACTCCAACACTGGCGGACAGTCATCCAAGTCCACACCTGCAGGAGCAGTGGCCAAGTTCGCCACCTCCGGAAAGAGGGTTCGCAAGAAAGATCTCGGAATGATGGCCATGAGCTATGGCTACGTATATGTGGCACAGGTGGCCATGGGAGCCAACCCCGCCCAGTACTTCAATGTGCTGAAGGAGGCCGAGGCCTACAACGGACCGTCTCTGATCATCGCCTATGCGCCCTGTATCAATCATGGTCTGCGCAATGGCATGGGCAAGAGCCAGAGAGAGGAGAAACTTGCAGTCGAATGCGGTTACTGGCATCTGTATCACTTCAATCCGGCCCTGGCTGAGGAAGGCAAGAATCCTTTCAGCCTCGACAGCAAGGAACCCGACTGGAGCAAGTTCCAGGACTTCATCAAAGGAGAGGTGCGCTACAGCTCTCTGCTGAAGACCTTCCCCGACATTGCCCAGGAACTCTTCGACAAGACCCAGCAGTTCGCACAGATACGCTACGAATCCTACAAGCGTCTGGCACAGTAGCAATCCGTCGTCAGGCGTAACCCCATACGCAGAGAGGCTGCTCCGAATCCGTATTCCGGCACAGCCTCTCTTTTCATCTTCAATCTACAGTTTCTGCATGATGAATATCAAAAGATTCACGACATATCTCCGCATCGCCCTTTTCGGACACGTGCTCAACTGGGTGTGGCGGCCCGGGGACATCCGGCGGTGTTGTCGGGGAGAGGTGACCCGCAAAGCCGTTCTGGACTACCTGCGGCAGTATGCGCCGTACATCAGCGACATCCCTGAGGACGCTCCGTCTGAGCCCGAGCCCGAGAGGATTTTCTCCATCTGGCTGCAGGGCGAGGACCAGGCCCCTGCAATCGTCCGGGCATGCTGGCGGAGCATCCGCCGCTGCTGCTCCCAGGAGCTTGTCATCCTGGATGATAAGACCCTGCCTCAGTGGATAGAGCTTCCGGATTACATCATGCGGAAATGGAAGGAGGGCCGTATGCGGCCGGCGCACTTTACGGATATATGCCGGACGGAGCTGCTGCTCCGGCACGGAGGAGTGTGGATGGATGCCACCGATTTCGCTACGGCGTCCATTCCCGACTATGTCATGAATGAGGATTTTTTCATATTCAGGAGCGACGGACGGCTCTCGGGTTCGTATGCATTTGTCCAGAACTGCTTCTTCAGGGCCCGCAAGGGCAGCTATCTGCTCAAGGTCTGGAACGAGGCTATACAGACCTACTGGAAGTACGAGGACAGTACCATGGACTACTATGTCCATCAGATGCTTTTCGGTCTGGCAGTGAGCTGCAATCCCAGGGCGCGTGCTCTCTTTGAGAGGATGCCGGCCCTGTCGCAGGACGCCACCCATGCCCTGTGGTGGGACTACAGGGACCGTCCTTTCAGCCGGGAGGTCTTCGATAGAGTGACCTCCGGGACATTTTTCCAAAAGACCGAGTACAAGTCCAGGTCGGCTTCGTCTCCGCTCCCCGGCAGTTTTTCGGATGTAATGCAGAGAATGTGATGGGCAGAACTCCGGCCATATCGGTTATAGTCCCAGTGTACAGGGTGGAGCAGTATATCCGCCGGTGCGTGGATTCGCTGCTGTCTCAGACTTTCCGGGATTTTGAGGTGTTGCTGGTAGATGACGGGAGTCCTGACGGCAGCGGGAAAATTTGTGACAGCTATGCAGCCTCTGACAGCCGGGTGAGGGTGCTCCACAAGGAGAATGGTGGTGTCTCGTCGGCCCGGCAGTACGGTATCGACCATGCTGTCGGGGAGTACACCATCCACGCCGACCCGGATGACTGGACGGAGCCGGAGCTGCTGGAGACTCTTTACCGCGAGGCGGTCAGGACAGAGGCGGATATAGTTTCCTGTGACTATGTGGAGGAGTTTCCAGGCAGGAGTGTGCTCAGGCGGCAGCCGGTCCCCGCAAGCCCGCGGGAATGCGTAAGGATGCTGCTGCAGGAGACGCTGGTCAGTACGTGCTGGCTCAGACTGGTCCGCAGACGGCTTTATACGGACTGGGGGATAACCTTTCCCGACGGGATGGGTATGTGGGAGGATATGGCCGTAGTACCGCGCCTCTATGCCCGCGCTATACGTGTGGGATATGTCCCCTCCGCTCTGTACCACTATGTTCGGAATGTCAACCCTCATGCGGTCTCAGGTGATACGTCCTTTGAATCTATACTCAAGCGGGAAAGAGCGGTGGAGATACTCCACGACAGCTTCGGGGACGATCCGGAACTTTCCGGCAGCCTGCTGTACCTCAAGCTCAAGGTAAGAACAGCACTTATCCTGGCCAGCGGAGGTCAGGCCCTTCTGAGCGAGGCCCTGAAACATTATCCCGAGTCGGACGTGGTGATATGGAGGCATCCGCGCCTGTCCTTTTACGGTGCGCTCTGCGTATGGCTCTGCCGCCTCCGCATGGTTCCGGTCGCCGGAGTGCTGCTCAGGGCCAGAGGTACATTCAAGTCCATGAAACGGAAAAAATGAAGAAACGTCACGCATATCTGATACTCGCCCATAAGAATCCGGGGCAGCTGCGCAGGCTGCTTTCCCTGCTGGATGATTCCCGTAACGACATCTATGTCCATGTGGACGGCAGGGCTTCTTTCGGCCCGGAGGCATTGGTCGGTGCATGCCGGAGGTCCGGTCTGTTCTTTCCTGCCCGAAGGTACAGGGTGCACTGGGGAGGGGTCAGCATCATGCGCAGCGAGCTGGCCCTGCTGGAGGCCGCTGTCTCAGGTGGAGACTACAGTTATTGTCATCTGCTTTCAGGAATGGATATGCCTCTGACAGACCAGGATACCATACACGCCTTCTTCGATGCGCACCATGGCAGGGAGTTTATCAATCTGTGGCCGATGAAGGCGGATACGGCAGACCGTTTCCATTACTATACGCTTTTCCCCGAGGGAGCCCGCAATTTTCTGACACACTTTCTGAACGACTCGTTCAAGAGCTTTCAGAAGCTCGTGGGCTACAGTATGAACAAGGATGTGGAGTTCCGCTCCGCTTCCCAGTGGTTCAGTATCACAGGGGAACTGGCCCGCTACGTGGTATCCCGCAGGGACTGGCTGGAGAAGGTGTTTCAGCATACCTGCCTGTGCGATGAGATATTCCTGGCAACCCTGGTCTGGAACTCTCCTTTCAGGGACAGGGTGTGCACAGAGGACATGCGGCTGATAGACTGGAGCAGCGGGGGAGAGGGTGCACGTCATCCGTGGACATTCCGGCTCGGAGATCTGGACCGCATCATGAGCTCGGGCAAGTTCTGGGCCCGGAAATTCGACGAGGGGGTGGATAGCCGGATTATAGACGAGGTCTGTGCACGGCTTGTCGGAAGCGGGCAGCGGAGGCTCTTTCTAATGGCGGCCTACAACCCTCAGGGCAAGGTGGGTCCATCGCTGGAGGCATACGTACGGGAACTGTCCGGCTATGGAGATGTAGCCGTATGCATGGACAATACAGCGGAGTCCAGGGAACTGGAGAAGCTCTCTCCCAGTGTCATTCACGCCGAGGCTGCCCGTCACGGGGAGTATGATTTCGGATCATACAAGCGGGCTTTTGCGTGGGCTAAGGAAAATCTCACCTTAAGTGACTATGATGTGCTTTATCTTGTCAATGATTCCGTTTATGGTCCTCTGATGCCGTTGGGCGGATATCTGGAACGTATGGAGGACCTTGGTGCGGGGGCTTTCGCAATGGTATACAATCCTCACAGGAGGACCCCGCACCTGCAGTCATGGTTTATAGGCCTTGACAGGTCGGTATTCCTTTCAGAATGGTTCTCGCTTTTTCTGGAAGGGGTACGTCCTTTAGCAGGCAAGGAAGATGTCTGCATGGTCTATGAGTGTGGACTGACCGGACTTCTTTCCGCTCATGGAGTCAGATGCGATGCTCTGTTCCGTATGGCCGGCAAGGCGGTGTACAATCATGTGAAGTCGGCGTGGCAGGCCGGTATGCCGTTTGTCAAGAAGAGTGCCTTTACCAGACACGGAGGCTCTCTTGGCCGTGAAATCCGCCATGTGCTGGAGCATGCGGAAGAATGTCATGTCGCAAGGGCAATACGTAAGGATGCCGAAGACTCCTTTGGAGAGGACTATGTCGGATGGCTGCTGGGAGGAACTGCTGTGGATATGGTCTTGCGATATATTTCCTATCTTAGTGGCAAAATAATTAGAAGACGAAAATGAAAAGACATGCATATCTGATACTTGCCCACCATCATTTTGACCAGCTCCGCAAACTCCTGAATCTCCTGGACGATCCCCGCAATGATATTTTCGTCCACGTGGACCTGAAGGCTGCGTTTGATGCGGGAGAGTGGAAGGATGTCTGCCGGTATTCGCGTCTGGTGTTCCTGGAGCACCGTATCCGTGTCAACTGGGGAGGAGTGAGCATTATGCGCAGTGAACTGGCTCTGCTTAGGAAGGCTGTATCTTCCGGCCCTTATGACTACTATCATCTCCTTTCCGGGATGGACCTGCCAATCAAGGACCAGGATACTATCCATGCGTTCTTCGACAGCCACAGCGGGACGGAGTTCGTCAATTTCTGGAATTTCAAGAAGACCACACGTTCCAGATTCCATTATTATACGCTGTTTCCGGAAGGTGCCGGATATTTCTGGACAAATCTGGCCAACAATATATTCAAGGGACTGCAGATGGCTGTCGGGCATCAGATCAACCGGGATGTCGATTTCCGCTTTGCCTCCCAGTGGTTCAGCATTACCGATGCGCTTGCCGGATATGTGCTCTCGAAGGAAGACTGGCTTGAAAAGGTATTCCGTCATACCAATACCTGCGATGAAATATTCCTTGCGACGATAGTATGGAACTCCCCTTTCAGGGACCGGCTGTATGTCCGGGAACCGGTTGAGGAGCATGTGGTCAACGAGAGCAATATGCGCTTTATCGACTGGACAAGGGGAGAAAGTATCCGGCATCCCTGGACGTTCCGTATGGAAGACTGGGATCTGCTGATGAGTGTGCCGCATTTCTGGGCACGCAAGTTCGATGACAGCGTGGATGCCGGGATTATAGACAGGATATATGAAAAACTCCGGCGGGAGTAATGTTCCTGCCGGAGCCGTTGTCTCAGAACAGCATCTGTTACGCTATTCGATGAAGCAGAGCACCTGGTTGATTTCCACGTTCTCGTTGTGCCTTACATCCACCTGGATGAGCTTTCCGCTCTTTGGAGCATAGACGGGCTCTACACCGTAGTAGGTCTGGATGTAGCATACGGGGGCCCCTTCCTTGAACTTGGTGCCGATGACCGGAGCAGTGCTCTCATCGGCCACGTTGTACTGCCAGATGAGCTTGCCCTTGGCGACAGCCTGGATTGCGAGAGCCTTGGGATGTTCTGCCATGACTTTCTCCACGTCGAATGCGGGTACTTCGACCACCTTGCGGGTGACGATCTTGGGAGCACCGGCCTTTTCGCGTGCCGCCTCAAGCTCTTTGTTGAAACGCTCCTTGGCCACTCCGCTCTTGTAGTCGCGGTACTGGCGCTCGTGCATTGCAAACTCGAAGAGCTCCTCGTCGTCCTGGCCGCGGTCCCAGCCTTCCTTCTTCATCTCCTCGATGAACTTTGGCAGTTCGTCGGGGAAGGCGTCCTGAGGGTTGCCGGTGTAGAACTCCAGTCCTTTCTCCTTGACGATGTCCAGAATTTCGGGAGCCAGAGGGCCGGGCAGGGTGCCGGTCTTGCCGAGAATCATGTTCATGGTGTCCTTGTCGATGGTCTTCCACCTCGGTTCGCCCTTGAGGGTGTGCATGAGGTTCATCAGGGCGGTGTTCTTTACGTACTGGCTGAAAGGTGTTACGAGAGGGGGGTATCCGAGCTTGGGCCATACGTACTCGACCTCCTGGAAGAGCATGACCATAAGTTCGTTGAGGGAGACTTCCTTTTTGCCCTGATTGCGCAGGGACATGTTGATGGCGCCCTGGAATCCCTTGAGATCCGCCATCATGGAACCCATCATTCCGCCAGGCAGGCCGCAGCCTACGAGCAGTGAGGAGCTGATGTAGTTGTTGGGCTCGATGAAGTAGCCGAGGAAGTCATCGATGAAGGTCTGTGTGAGACGTCTGGCCTCCATGTATGCGTCCATGTTGATGTCTTTTACGAGGAAGCCCGCGTCCTTGAGCATGGCCTGTATGGTGATCACGTCCGGATGGATCTTGCCCCATGACAGAGGTTCCATGGCCACATCGAGATAGTCAGCACCGGCACGTGCCACTTCCAGCATGGAAGCTACGGAGAATCCGGGACCGGAATGGCCGTGATACTGTACTACGATGTGGGGGTATTTGTCCTTGATGCTCTTGGTAAGACGGCCTAAGAAGGCGGGACGTCCGATACCTGCCATGTCTTTGAGACATATTTCGTCGCAGCCGTACTCTACTACCTTGTCCACTATGTCCATGTAGTATTCTACGGTGTGGATGGGGGAGTAGGTGATACTGAGGGCCACCTGGGAGATCATGCCGCCTTCCTTTGCGAGTATTACAGAGTCCTTGAGGTTGCGGTGATCGTTCAGGCCGCAGAATGAACGTGAGATGTTGGTTCCCTGCTTTGCCTTTACCTTATACATAAGTCCCCTGACGTCCCTTGGTACGGGATTCATCCGTAAAGCATTGAGTCCCCTTTCAAGCATGTGTGTCTGTATTCCTACCTTGTTGAAAGGGGCGGTCCAGGCCCTTACGGCCTTGTTGGGATTCTCTCCGAAAAGGAGGTTTACCTGCTCGAAAGCTCCTCCGTTGGTCTCGACTCTGTCGAAGCATCCCATGTCGATGATTACGGGTGCGATTTGAACCAATTGGTCAACTCTCGGGACGTATTTACCCGAAGATTGCCACATGTCCCTGTAAACCAGGGAAAATTTAATTTCTCGTGCCATGTATGGTCAGTGTTTTGTTAAAAAATTACCTTCAAATATAGAAAATTTGCGTGAATAAGAAAAGTATTCTTATATTTGCACTCCCTTTCGAAGGGAAATTTTTCATGGTGGATGTAGCTCAGTTGGTTAGAGCATTGGTTTGTGGCACCAAGGGTCGTGGGTTCGAGTCCCATCTTCCACCCGATTGAATAAGCCGCCTCAGTTTGTACTGGGCGGTATTTTTTTACGATATTCTGTTTATATTTGCGTCCACATGAAGCGGATCTGTGCAATTACAATGGTCAGAAATGACGGGTTTTTCCTCCGGAAATGGGTGGAATACTACGGTAGCATCCTCGGGCGCGGAAACCTGTATGTCATTTTTGACGGAAAGGATCAGCAGATCCCGGATTTCTGTTCCGGTGTCAATGTCATTGTAAAAGACAGGGTGGAGGGTAAGGTAGTCAAGGCCGACAAAGGACGCATACGCTGTATATCGTCCTTGGCCCGTGGCCTGATGGAGCGCTACGATCTTGCTATAGGCGTGGATGTGGATGAGTTTTTAGTCGTCGATCCGGCCTGCGGAGTCACTCTGCCGGAGTATCTGGACAGTATAGACATAAAGTCAACCGTCTCCGGTCTGGGTGTGGATGTAGGGCAGCATCTTGAAAAGGAGAGCGAAGTGGATCCTGGAAAGCCGTTCCTGTCGCAGAGGCACTTCGGTTATCTGTCATCACGGTATACCAAAGCTTCCGTCATTGCCGGCCCCCAGCGCTGGGGCTCCGGTTTCCATAGGGTCAAAGGGCGGAATTTCCATATTGACCCCAATCTCTACCTGTTTCATTTCGGATGTGTGGATTTCAGGCTTATCGAACAGAAGATGGGCGACAGGGAGAAAATCATGAACGGCTGGTCGCGTCATCTGCGTAAAAGGGTACGCACTATCCGTATCATAACCTCCGCACGTCCCCGCCGATGGGAAAGCACTGTGCGGATAATGAGGCTTGTCCAGACGGTATTCCGCGTCATCATAGCTCCCAACAAGCCTTCCGACATGTCTTTGAGAGTAGTGGTCGAGATTCCGGAGCGGTTCAGGAATACGGTCTGAGGTTGCAACAAAGTTGCGGTACGAAGAGCGTTCCTTTGCAGTTGTCCAAACATATCCGAATATGCAGAAAAAAGAATTATTCCCCGTCACAGGCCTGGGCTGTGCGGCATGCGCTGCCCGTGTGAACAAGGTTCTCAATTCATGCGAGGGCGTGGAAGAGGCCAATGTCAATTATGCCTCGGCTACCGCACTGGTTACTTTCGATGACAGCAAGTGCTCTCCAGATGCCTTGCGCAAGGCAGTGGAGGAAGCCGGATACGGTCTGATAACGGATGCCGCCAATGAGGAGGAGGCTGCAGAAAAGGAGCGTCAGAAGCAGTATCAGGCATTGCTCAGACAGACTGCGGGGGCTGTTGCAGGGGCTTTGCCGGTGTTTGTACTCAGCATGTTTTTCATGGACCTGCGCTGGGGACAGTGGATATCATCCGTGCTGGCCACAGTGGTCATATTCGTTTTCGGCAGAAGGTTTTTCATCAATACTTTCAGGCAGCTGCGCCACCGTGCCGTCAATATGGACACCCTTGTGGCCAGCAGTACCGGAGTCGCCTGGCTTTTCAGTACTTTCAATCTTCTCTTTCCCGATTTCTGGCTGTCCCGCGGAATCGAACCTCATCTGTACTTCGAGGCGGCCAGTGTGATAGTGGCATTCATCCTCATAGGCAGATTGCTGGAGGCGAGGGCCAAACGGAAAACCACCGGGGCGATCCGTGCTCTGATGGGACTCCAGCCCAAGACAGTCACCGTGATAGCCGAGGACGGCAGCGAGAAAGAGGTGCCCGTCCAGTGGGCCCGTCCCGGCGATACGATAGTGGTAAAGCCCGGAGAGCGTGTGGCAGTGGACGGTACTGTGCTAAGCGGCGGGTCATACGTCGACGAGAGCATGCTGAACGGAGAGCCTGTGCCGGTATTCAAGGAGAGCGGCTCCAAGGTTTTTGCAGGGACAATCAACCAGAAAGGGGCATTCCGTTTCAAGGCAGACAAGACGGGAAACGATACGATGCTGTCCCAGATTATCCGAATGGTACAGGATGCCCAGGGCAGCAAGGCACCAGTGCAGAATATGGTGGACCGGGTGGCTGCGGTATTCGTTCCGGTAATAATGGGCATAGCCGTGCTCGTTTTTGCCGCCTGGTGGATATTCGCTCCCCAGGACGGCTTCATCCACGGGCTTCTGTGCATGGTGACCGTGCTTATCATAGCCTGTCCCTGCGCTCTTGGCCTGGCAACCCCCACGGCCATCATCGTAGGAGTAGGGAAGGGTGCCAAGTACGGTATTCTGATCAAGGATGCGGCCAGTCTTGAAGTGGCCCGCCGGGTGGATACGGTGGTGGTAGACAAGACCGGAACCATTACCGAGGGGCATCCTGAAGTGGTGGACCAGTACTGGGCGCCAGATGCGGAGTCCTCCCGTAATGTCCTCATTGCGCTGGAATCCCTTTCCGGACATCCGCTGGCGGAGGCAGTGGTCAAGGCCATGGCGCTCCCCGGAGTTCAGGTAGAAGAAATGGTTTCCTTTGAGAATATTCCGGGCAAGGGCGTATGCGGAATCTACGGAGGAGTCACCTATTTTGCGGGGAATCTCGATCTGTTGAGGTCAAACGGAATAGAGCCCCCTGCAGAAATGCTTTCATGTGCCGGCAGGTGGCTGGCGGATGCACGTACGGTAATATGGTTCGCCGACAACAGCAGAGCACTCGCTGCAGTGGCGATAACCGACCGTATCAAACCGACATCAGCGGAGGCTGTGGCCAGACTTGGCCGTATGGGCATACGTACCGTCATGCTTACAGGGGACAATGAGGCTTCGGCAGCTGCAGTGGCCCGTGCCGTCGGTATCTCCGAATTCAAGGCTGGGGTGCTTCCTCAGGACAAGGCTTTGTATGTCAAGGAGCTTCAGAAGGCTGGCCACAAGGTGGCAATGGCCGGGGACGGAATCAACGACAGTGCCGCTCTGGCGCAGGCAGATCTGGGCATAGCAATGGGCGGAGGCAGCGACATAGCAATCGATACGGCCATGATAACCATTCTGTCCTCAGACCTGATGAAGATTCCAGAGGCTGTCAGACTTTCCCACATGACCATAAGAACCATCCGTGAAAATCTCTTCTGGGCCTTCATCTACAACATCATAGCAGTCCCTGTTGCCGCCGGCATACTTTATCCCATAAACGGATTCCTGCTGAATCCGATGATCGGGGGAGCCGCAATGGCCCTGAGCAGCGTGAGTGTTGTTACAAATAGTTTGAGACTAAGGCGGAAAAAACTATAAAGTTTGCTAAATTTGAGGGAAATATCAATTCACCCTCAAATCCGCAACTACGCGCCTATATGATACAGAAGCGAAAATAATCTGCATCGTTAGTAAAAAGGGGGCACAGTGCATCGAATGTCACCATAAAGACATATAAATGCCCCTTACCCCACCATGCGACTTGAGGCAATACGCAAAATCACGACCATAAGTTG